>Ga0187860_1000201_pt1 | contig 59078 bp, 50 predicted proteins | sample June2016WEW_10_4_FD_132981 | JGI IMG/M metagenome (GOLD analysis project Ga0187860, IMG submission 132981) | Peatland microbial communities from SPRUCE experiment site at the Marcell Experimental Forest, Minnesota, USA - June2016WEW_10_40 | ecosystem: Environmental > Terrestrial > Soil >...
GCGCCCTCGCGTGCAGTGGTTGGCGCCTCGCCAACCACTCTTGAGCCGTGCGGCCAGTCACCGTTTAGTGATTGGGTTGCGCCCTCCTCCGACCGGCGAGGCGCCAGTCGGAACACGCGAGGGCGCGTGTGCTCCCCAATTCCAACGGAATCGTTCCGGCTTAGAGCCTGTTATTAACTTTGAGGGAACAAGGTTTTCAACATAAGCATGGCGAAGGCAAGCCAATGATAGCCCGCCAACGTTGTCGCCAGTCGCTCATAGTCTCTGGCCAACCTTCTAAACCGTGCCGCCCACGCAAAGGACCGCTCCACGACCCAACGCCGCGGCAACAGGATGAACCCTCGCTTGGCTTAGTGATGCTTGACCACTTCCAATTGAATGCCTGCTCCTGCCGCCGCCACGGCCGGCTCGCTGCCGGTATATCCTTGGTCGACGAAAGCGACTTCCACCTTTTGCTCTGCGGCCAATTGAACCGCCTTGGCCAAGTCGCCAACCTGCGCCCGATCTTGTTCGTTGGCCGGAGTGACTCGCAACGCCAACAAGTGACCCAACGTATCCACCGCCAGGTGGACCTTCGATCCTTTGCGCTTCTTGTGCCCATCAAATCCGGCTCGGCTACCGCTTTCCGGAGTCGATTGCAACGTTCGGCTGTCCAAAATCGCCGCGCTCGGTTCGGCATTTCGATCCAGAGCCATGCGGAGAATCGCCCGCAAATCATGGGCCATGGCCTCAAAGCATCCGGCTTTGAGCCACCGCTGAGTTTGCTGGTATACCGCGCTCCAAGGCGGCAGATCGTTGGGCATCATGCGCCAGGGGCAACCGGCCCGCACAAACCAGCGCAAGCCGTTGAAGAGCTCCCGCAAGGAGTAATTCCGCTGCGGGGCCTGTTCGTTCATAAGGGTGAGGTACGTAACACAAAAACCCCACTCTTCGTCGCTGACATCACTCGGATAACTTTTTCGCGTTGTCGCCATCCCCAGCTTAATGCCGGAATGTATTTACAATGTACAGACTTTTCTTTCAAAAAGTTAATAACAGGCTCTAGACCGCCGACGGCAATTCCCATCGGCTGGCGCAATTCCCGACCCCGTCCCCATGCCGAACGCGGGAATTCTTATTTTCCAGCATCCACCTGCCTTCCGGCGCCTACATCCTCTTCTCGTCCGCATCGATGTAATCCACAAAGCAGCGGATGTCGTCGCGATGGGACAAGCCGGACTGCTGCTTGCGCAACTTCAGCCTCTCCAGCATCGCGGTGTCGCCTTCGCGTGGATAATTCAGCATGCGATCCCGCTGCTCCGCCTTCGCGGATTCGGGCTTCTTGACATTCTTCAAGACCCAATCGCACACTTGGCCGTCGGTGATGCTGTTGCGAACCACCTCGATGAACTGACCGGCGTCCACACCCGCCAGATCGAGCCAGAGCTGGTCGAACCCCTTGCAGAAATTGGCCTGGTAATCCGGGTGCAGTTTGCCGGCCAGATGCAGGCGGATTTTGTCGATGAACCGCGGCAGATGCATCCAACCGCACATTGTTTCACGCGGGCTGCGAGGATAAATGATGTCGCTCATGCCTCCATGTTTGGCGTCCGCCCGGCCATTGTCAATCTCCCGCCTGCCGGGGTTGACTCGCAGTCGCCGGTTATCGTGCGGAGACGATTCTCGTGCTAAAAAGGAGTTGATTTCCACCGCCCGGCATGGCATCAGGGGTTGCTTTGTGAGCAATTTCAGCCGCCCTTGCCGCGGGGCCGAACGAACGGCAACAGCAATATGACAAGAAAAGCATCGTTGGAGTCGCTTATGTTGGCGATCGGTTTGGGCGCGGGTGCCGTGCCGATGGGTGTGTGCGCCGAGGAGACAAACATCCTTTCGCAGCCCTATGTCTGGAAAAACGTGAAGGTGGTGGCCGGTGGATTCATCCCTGGAATCGTCTTCAATGCCACCCAACCCGGGCTTGCCTATTGCCGGACCGACATCGGCAGCTCCTACAAATGGGACGATCGTGCAAAACGCTGGATCCCTTTGACGGACTGGAACGGTGTTCCCAATCTCCAGGGCACCGAAAGTATCGCCACCGACCCGCTCGATCCAAACCGTGTTTACCTCGCCCAGGGCATGTACCCGGACGGACCGGCGGCCATCCTGCGGTCCATGGATCAGGGCAAGACGTTCCAGAAGATCAACGTGCCCATTCGCATGGGGGCCAACGAAGACGGCCGCGGCGTGGGCGAACGCCTGGCGATCGACCCGAACGACAACCGCATTCTTTACTTCGCCTCGCGCTACAACGGGCTCTGGGTCAGCAGGGACGCCGCCTTGACGTGGAACAAGGTCGAAAGCTTTCCGGTTGCTGGAAACGGCTCAATAGACCCTTACAGCCCGCAGCATTGGGCCGGCTTGAGTTTCGTTGTGTTCGACGCGCAGAGCGGAGTGCGCGGAAAAGCCACTGAAACCCTGTATGTCGGTTCCACGGACCGGGGGGAGGGGATACTCTACCGCAGCAGAGACGCCGGGAAGTCTTGGGAAAAGGTGCCCGGACAGCCGAGCGAATTCGTGCCCATCCATGCGGTGTTTGATGCCCGGGGGGTGCTTTACCTGGTTTATGACAGTGGCGTCGGACCTTCCGGCATTACCGATGGTGCCGTTTGGAAGTTGAACCCCGCCGGCCGCTGGACCGACATCACGCCCGTAAAAGATACCGGTCGTCCGCCGGGCGGCTATGGCGGTATCGCCGTGGACAGACAAAAGCCGGGCACGCTTGTCGTGGTTTCGTTGAACCGGAAGGTGCAGGACGACGACGACCGCATGTATCGCACGACGGACGGGGGTGCAACGTGGCGGGATATCACGGCCAAGACCCGGCGCGACGCCTCGAATTCTCCTTATCTGGTTTGGGGCAAGGACAAGCCGACGTTTGGTTGGTGGATCGCCACGGTGGCCATCGACCCATTCGATTCAAGGCGAATTTGCTACGCGACCGGCGCCACGATCTGGCGTTCCGACGACATCGACAACGCGGATTCGGGCAAAGAGACGCACTGGACGGTTTGGGCGGAAGGGATCGAGGAAACAGCCGTCCTCGAACTGGCCAGCCCGCCTGCGGGGCCGCACCTGATCAGCGCTTTCGCAGACATCGGAAGTTTTTCACACGACGATCTGGATGCATCGCCTGGCAGGGGCATGCACCTCCATCCACTGTTCACCAGCGCGACTTCGCTCGATTTTGCCGAGAAGAATCCGAACATCATGATTCGAACCGGATCGAAGGCGCTGCATGTGCCCGATCGGGACACGCTGGCCTATTCGTCGGATGGAGGCCGAACCTGGGCGCCATTCACCGTGGGCGACCTGCAATTTGCGGGGGGGCACCAGACGGGTTACGGCGCCGGCAGTGGAGCCGTTATGCTGTCCGCGGATGGCTCAACCATTCTGAGCGCGCTCGGCCCGGTACAGATATCCAGTGACCACGGCAAAACCTGGTCAAACGTCCGTGGCCTGCCGACGGGCGCCCGGCCGGTCGCAGACCGCGTCAATCCCGCAAAATTTTACGCCGTGAGCATGGCACGAGGGAAAATCTACCGCAGCACGGACGGCGGGGCTAGTTTCACGAGCAGCGCGGTGACGGGGTTGCCTCAAGAAGGGGGCAGGCTCTTCCTGCGGTCGGTGCCGGGCAGGGAAGGGGATTTGTGGCTGGTGGGCCTTGACGGCATGTATCACTCGTCCGACGGCGGCGGCGCTTTTACGCAGGTCGCCGATGCGCCAAGCACGATTACGCTAGGGTTCGGCATGGCGGCTCAGGGCGCGAGGTATCCGGCCCTCTATGTCGCCGGCACGTATCGGCATCAGCTAGGTCTTTTCCGGTCCGACGACGGGGGCGCGACATGGGTGCGCATCAACGACGACCCGGACCAGTGGGGGAACCGCTACACTTGCATCGCCGGAGATCCGCGCATTTATGGCCGGGTTTACGTCGGCACCGATGGACGCGGCATCTTCTACGGCGATATTGCCTCGGCTCCGAAGTGACGGCACGCGGCTAAACCTGGGGCTTGGACTGCCGTCCGCGGAAACGGCCGGCCAACCAACCGACCAATGGAATGGCAAGCAAGCTTGTCGTCGAGGGTTCGGGCACCCCTTCCGTAACCGTGAAGGTTTCATTGGGGGTGCTGGCGTCCACGGCCCCGGCATAGGCGACCGTCAGCCCCGAGTCCGGAGCCGCGGCCAATTGCGCCGGCGAGAAGGATGCCACGAAGCTGAACGATGCCGAGGTTCCCGGAGCAATGTCGGTCGCGGCGGAACCGGACGAATACTGAATGGAATTGGCCACGATGTTGGCCGACCATCCCGAGGGTCCGCTGGCGCTGTTGGGAGTCGAGGGCAAAAAGAAGTCTCCCGGAACCCAGGAATACCAAAAGGACGCAATCGGAGTCGAGCTGTCACTGCCTTCGCTCACCAACAAAGTGTAATCATACAAACCGCCCCCCGCGGGCACTCCGCTGACCTGACCGCTGGCGTCGATGGTCTGGGCGTGAAGGGGAGCAGTTGCCCCGGCCAGCGTAAGGGCCAGGAGCAGTCTCCGGGTGAGGAACGCAGATCCTGCGACCCCAATTGAGCTTCGAGTGGACGTCATTTTCATTGTTCTCCTTCTGTATTCGTTGGTTTGGCTCTCTAAAAAATGGTTTTGCGGATCACATTCCCGCTCCGGGCATGATTGGCATTCTCAATAACATTCGAACTGGCTTGGCTTTCTAGTTGGATGCAGGGGTTCCGAAAATGTTCCAGACAAACTGGATTTCTTGCCGTGCTGCGGCGGGTCCAATCACCCGCACCCGGCCTGTGCAGTGGACGGGGGTTTTGACACAGTGTTCTCGTGCCCATGCTGGCTGACTTTCGAGCAGCGGTTTTTTCCTAGAATCTCCGCGGATTCTACCGCACAGTGTCTGGCCTTATGGATGTGAAACTTCCGCATCTCGGCGAAGGCGCCGATTCCGGGACGGTGGTGAATCTGCTGGTCAAAGAGGGTGATCAGATCACCACGGGCCAGCCTATTCTGGAACTGGAAAATGAAAAGGCGGTGGCCACGATTCCTTCGACCGCCGCCGGAATCGTCGCCAAAATCTTTGTCAAAGCCGGCGACAAAATCGGTGTCGGGCAAACAATCCTTTCGGTTTCGGGCGGTGAAGGACGGGAGAAGCCGGCCGCGTCGGCCGGACATACGCCGCGCATTCCGGAGCCCGAGACGGAACCCGCGGAGATTGCGGCGTCCGGGGAGGAGCCGGCCGCGGAGACGGTGGAAGGGGCCGGCGCCCCGCCTGCCGCTTCGCCGACCCTCCGGCAACTGGCCCGCGATCTGGGAATCGACCTGGCGCGTGTGCGCGGGTCGGAGCGAGGCGGGCGGATCGTCATGGCGGACCTGCGCGCCTTCTTGCAACGCCTCCAAAAACTCGCGACGCAAGCCCGGAGTGCCGCACAGGGCGCGGTTCCGGCAAAGCCGGCGGCTCCGCCAATCGATTTTTCCCAGTGGGGGCCGGTCACACGGAAGCCGCTGTCACCGTTGCGCCAGGTGATCGCCCGGCGCATGACGGAGAATTGGAACGCCATCCCTCATGTCACCCAGTTTGACGATGCCGATATCACCGGCCTCATCGCATTGCGGAAAAAGCACGTGGAAGCTTATGAACGGAAGGGCGCGCGCCTGACCCTGACGTCGTTTGTCCTCAAAGCGGTTGTGGATACCCTGCGCAAGCATCCGGTCTTCAACTCGAGCCTCGACGAAGCCGGCCAGGAGATCGTGTTCAAGGACTATTGGCACATCGGCGTCGCCGTGGACACCGAAGCCGGATTGATCGTCCCCGTCCTCCGGGACGCCGACAAAAAGAATCTGCTCGAGCTGTCGAAGGAGTTGGAACAGATCGCGGCCAGGGCCCGGGACCGGAAGGTGACGGCTGAAGAACTCAAAGGCGGTACCTTTACGATTTCAAACCAGGGTGGCATCGGCGGCGCGCACTTTACCCCGATCGTGAACCGGCCCGAGGTGGCCATCCTCGGTCTGGGCCGCGGAGCTGTGAAGCCCGCGGTGCGCGGCCAGCGGGTCGAGCCTCGAACCCTGCTGCCTCTCGCGCTTTCGTACGATCATCGTGTGATTGACGGCGGAGCCGCGGCGCGATTCATCGTGGATTTGGTGGCGGCGATCGAGGGTTTTGAGGAAAAGGCTGTTGCAATTGAATCGTAATATGGAATCGACGCAAACCGAAATCGTAGTGGTCGGCGCGGGGCCGGGCGGCTATGCCGCCGCCTTTTACGCCGCCGACCTTGGCAAGAAAGTCATCCTGGTCGAGCAGGATAAATCCCTGGGCGGCGTCTGCCTCAATCGCGGATGCATCCCTTCCAAGGCGCTCCTGCACGCCACCCACGCCCTCGCCGTGGCAAGGGAATCACAACATCGCGGGATCACTTTCGCCGCCCCGACCGTCGATCTGGGGGCGTTGCGCGCCTGGAAGAATTCCATCCTCGTCAAGCTCTCCAGCGGCGTGGCGCAGTTGGCGAAAAGCCGCGGAGTCGAGGTCTGGAATGGACGCGGACACTTCGAGGGTTCCTCCAAACTGCGTGTCGAGACGGATCAAGGCCAGAAATTCATCCAGTTCCAGCAGGCCATCGTCGCCGTCGGCTCGAAATCGGCAATGCCCAAAGCGTTCGATCTGGGCAACCCGCGGGTGATGACTTCGTGCGAAGCCCTGGAAGTCGAGGAAATCCCCGAACGGCTGCTGGTCGTCGGCGGCGGCTACATCGGGATGGAACTCGGCACGGTCTATGCCACGCTCGGCAGCAAGGTGACGTTGATCGAGGCGCTGGATGGAATTCTGCTGGGCGCCGATCCCGACCTGGCCCGGCCCGTGATGGCTTACGCCAAACGAAGCTTCAGCGAAATCCGGCTCGGCACGAAAGTCGGCAAAATGGCCACTCACGGCAAGCAAATCAAGGTGGAGATGGAAGGGGGCGGACGCAAGACGGAGGAGTCTTACGACCGCGTGCTCGTTGCCGTCGGACGCGTTCCCAATTGCCGCGATCTCGGCCTGGAAAACACAAAAGTTGTCACGGACGAGAAGGGTTTTATCAAGGTCAACGAAAAGCAACAGACGGACGATCCGGCGATTTATGCCGTCGGCGACGTCGCCGGCGGCGTCCTGCTGGCGCACAAGGCCTCGCGCGAGGCGCGGGTGGCGGTCGAGGTCATCCTCGGCCAGGACACCGTGTTTTCGGACGTCGTGATCCCTGCGGTCGTGTTCACCGATCCGGAAGTCGCGTGGTGCGGCCTGACCGAGGCGGAGGCGAAGCAGAAGGGCCGCCACGTCGAGGTCGCGAAATTCCCCTGGACCGCTTCCGGGCGTGCCTTGTCATTCGATCGAACGGACGGATTGACGAAGCTGATCATCGATCCGGAAACCGAGCGGATTCTGGGTGTGGGCATTGTGGGATCGGGGGCCGGTGAACTGATTTCCGAAGGCGTGCTGGCGGTGGAGATGGGGGCCACGGCGAAGGATCTGGCGCTGTCGGTGCATCCGCATCCGACACTTTCCGAGACGCTGATGGAGGCTGCGGAGGCGTTTTACGGCCATGCGACCCACACCTTCGCGCGCAAGAAGGCCGCGGGGTCCCAGGTTTCATCGGCCAAACCCACGGCCAAGTCGTGACGGGGTCGGGACGGCCTCGTCCCCATTCAGGTTACAGAAGCTCAATGGAGCGCGGGGACGAGGCCATCCCTGGTGTCGCTTTGGTTTTGGAAGCTGACTGGCGACGAGCCGTCGCCGCCCCGAAGGAATTCGCCCTGGAGCAAACCGTGGCCTGGAAGTTTAAGATTGTTTAGAGATGGTTCGGCCCGCATACTGCCATTCTTGCCGGAGTGATCCGGCGGAGTGGTTCGGGGCGTAGCGTAGCCTGGCTAGCGCGCTTGCTTGGGGTGTAGAAAATGACCTTTTCCTATGACTGACTGCTTTTGACCGCCATTGCAAAACAACTGTCGTTATTGACGATTGTCAATTTTTCCTTTTGCTATGCTTGGCGGTGATTTGCTCGGAAAATGGCAAACAGTATCAAATTGCAGTATCAGATTTTCGGCTCCTGAACCACATCAAACGCCCATTCCGTAACCGTGTTTTTGCTGGTGGCCGTGAGTGATCGTCTGCTGTTGGGAAACTTCCTGCGTCGTGAGTTTGTGAATGAACGCATCCGCCACTCGGCTCATGTCCTGTCCGGGATACTTCTCAGCCAAGAATTCTTTGACCTGTGCCGCCGTGTCCTCCGTCCAAACCTGTAGTGCCTGCCGCTGATCGTGCGTGAACCTTTTCAGCACTTCCACAGCGTTGTGTCCTCGGGTCCAGATTTCATTTCTGCCATTGGCGGGAAAATGTTCCACAACCGCGTATTCCGTTCCGGTGGGTGTCGAACGATGGCAGACAAAGAGATGGTCAAAGAGGTCAACACTCTTGTGCCATTGCGCGCCGTCGTCGGTTTGGATTGAATTTCCCGGCGATACGGGTCTGGATGCTGCCATGTTCGCGGCCAGGGCCGTTTTGGACAGGTCTCCTTCGAGTTGGCTGATGGCACCCCGACTGATGGGGAATTGCTTCAGGTGTTCGGCGAAATGCCGCACGGCCTGCACATGGGCCTGGTCCTCGATCTCGGTTGGACGCCGATTTATGAAAGGATCGTCGTTCATGGCATCCTCATTCGGTTCTTAACAGTTTCAGCAATTCCTCGCGCGGCACGAGCAGTTTGCCGCGCAATGCCCGGCACACTTTGAGTTTACCACGTTGGATCAGTCGGTAAACGCTGAAATAATTCACACCGAGCATATCGGCGGCTTCCTGCACTGAATAGGCCAACCGCTCGCGCGGCGGGGTGGAGGTAGGGGGTGGCGGTTCTTCGGTTTTTGGGATGGTATCCATGATTTGACCTCCGGGTTAGGCAGACAGGGAACGCGGAAGAAAGTGTTCTGGAATCGTATCGGATGCAGTGCGTGCCTTCTTCTTGCGAATGCAGCGCAGAACCGTCTCGTGAACGGGCTGGTTCATATCCATGCTGGGCAGCAACGCGGCAGGGAGAACGCCGAGCACCCGCGCGAAGTAAAACAACTGAAAGTCGTGGACATAGATTGAACCGCCTTCGATTTTGGAAATCTCGCTGCGTGAGATAATCCACCCCGCATCGTACAAGCGGTCGGACAACTGTTCCTGAGTCCAGCCGCGTTCATTGCGGAGCCGTGCAACCTGTCGCCCCGCGAGATTCATCACCATCTTCATTCTACAGAGCCGTGACTTGCTGCAAAAGAGCACACACCCCGAGCGATTGCATTGGGATGGGGGTCATTAAGCTGGCTGCAAACCGGCGGCCAAACTCTCGCCAAAGGGGGGCCTCAATACGAGGCGACAAAAGCTACCGGAGAAGACTTCCGGCCCCCATATAGTGGGGAATTGGATGAGAACCGAGTTACCAAGTTTGCTCGTCTCGATTCAACCAATAGCACAGGAGAACGAAACGCGCAAACGGCCAAGAAGAACCGAATATTACGGAGGGCAAAGGGACCGGCCAGCGATTGCATGGGGGGTCGTATCCGGGGCAGGCAATCGCGGTGGGGCCGCGCGGCGCTAGAGCGCAAACCGCAATCTGACATGGCCAGAAAGCATCCGATTGCAGCCGGCGCAAAAAAGTTTTCAAACTTGCGTCCGATTGCAACCGGAAAGCCGCACTAGAAGCCAAAAAATCTTGCCGACTGTCTCCGATGAACCATTGAGACGGCGCAGAAACAACCGGAACAGCGCGGTAAAACCGGCTGGCATTCTTTTGGGCGAAGCCAAACCACGGACAGGCCACAGAAGCAAAAACAAAACAATCTTCCTGCCTTGTTTGGCGATTTGGGCTGATTGGCTAATTTGCAGAAAGTCACCTCGTTGGAACAGCTAGACTAAATGGGAAAAAGAGAAACATTGATATGATATTAAGCGATGCAAAAATCAATGCGCTTCGGAATTCGCGTTTGTTTTGCGTTTTGGTGGCGATCACCGCATCTGCCAGTAAAAACGCAAGCGAAACAATATAGCATAACTCTATCGCGCGGAAACACTTCGCGCTTTCCATTTCAATTATATGTGATTGCAAATGTGAGCCGGTCTGCAAATTGGATACATGGAATGGTAGGATTTCCACAAAGAATAATTGGCAAATCAAAACGACTGTTGGCACGGCAATTATGTAAGCCTTGAACAGGAATATAAACCAACGCCAACTTTGATTTGCGGAATTTTTCATTGCGGTTTTATTAACTGGAGAGTGGTACGTTCTCCCGTGGAAAGCAAGCGTCACGGGGTCAGGATTTCACTTCCAGGTGTGCCAGCTTGAGGGCTGAGCCGATCCATTGCTCGGTCAGGCGGCGGAAGCGCTTGTAGTTGGCCAGTTGGGCGCGCACCTGTTTGAGGTTTTGCGGGCGGACAAACTCGGAGGTCTTTTTTCCCAAAAAGACGTAGTTGAGTTGGTAGTAGGGGCCGTGGCGGCGCGGGGCCTTGGGGTCCTTGCAGCGACAACCGGGCTTGCCGCACACGTTGTATTGGCGGGAAAGGCTGCCGGGCCGCATCGGCCCCAAAGCGGCGAGTTGGGCTTTCAATTGGTTAATCCGCTGTTCGAGTTTGCGCCGGGAGGCGTCATTTTGCGCTTTCATGTCCGATAGCATAATACTACTATCGGATATGTCAACGCTTTTCTTTCGGGCGGTTCCCCAACGTTCGGCGCTCCTGTGGCGGGCCTTTTGGCGCGCGCTGCTGCCACTGCGACCGGCCTGCTCCCGCACCACCACCTTCCTCTGGCTGGTCGTCGTCCTGGCCGCCTGGTGCCTGCGCCCCGATCTGGCCGGCGTCACCAGCCTGGTCCGGGGCCTGGGCTTGTCCGAAGCCAGCTACTACGGCCTGTTGCACTTCTTCCACTCGCCCGCCCTGGATTTGGAGTCCTTAACCAGGCTTTGGCAGCAAACGCTCCAGCGCCTGTTCCGGCGACGGTGGGTGCGGGTCAACGGTCGGGCCGTGGTGCTGGTTGAGGGCCTCAAGCGGCCAAAGGAGGGCAAAAAGATGCCAGGGGTCAAAAGCCTCCACCAAGAGTCCCGCTGCAACGCCAAGGCTTCCTTTATCATGGGCCATTCCCTTCAGGCGGTCGCGGTATTGGCCCAAGCGGCGGGCGCTTACCTGGCCGTCCCGGTGGCCGCCCGCATTCATGAAGGCGTGGTCTGGAGCCACCGCGACCGGCGCACGTTGCTGGATAAATTGGGGGCTTTGCTCGGCGGCTTGCCTTGGGACCAACCCGTGACGGTGGTAGCCGACGCTGATTACGCCGCCGCCAAATTCGCCCGGGGCTTGCTCGGCCAGGGCCATCACTGGGTCACGCGGGTGCGCTCCAATGCCGTCGCCTATTTCCCGGCTTCACCCCGCAAAGGGAAACGACGCGGACGCCGCGCCCGCTACGGACCCAAATCCAAACTCGACCACTGGTTTCGCTACAAAGAGGATTTCACCAAGGCCCCCAGTCCGGTCTATGGGGAAACCGGCGTCACCTTGCGCTATTATACTCACGATCTATGCTGGCGTCGCCTGGGCCAGTTGGTTCGGTTCGTCTGGGTGATGCATCCCACGCGGGGGCGGCTGGTCTTACTCTGCACCGATTTGACCTTGGAACCGCTGGAGATCATTCGCCTCTATGGCTGGAGGTTTAAAATCGAGGTGAGCTTCAAGCAAGCCATTCACACCGTCGGCGCTTACGCCTATCACTTTTGGATGCAGGACATGCACTGGCGGCCATCCGGCGGCGAACAAAGGCACTTCGAAAAATATCAGTGATCATGCAAGGCTTGCGAACCCAGCGGTTCCCAAGACCTCGCCATTCTTCCTCTTACGTCAGCTACTGGAAAAAGAAAACCAAAAAAGCAAAACCCTCGGGCGCATCTCCGCATAACTGACAACTGCGGATAATTCTTGTTATGACAAGCTCTCCATAAAAAAAAGAACTGGCTGTTTTTCGGCTCGGAAGAAGCGGGCCGGCGCAATGCAGTGGTATACACGCTCATTCAAAACTGCCGCATGCACAGCGTCGAGCCTTACAGCTATCTCAAGGACCTTCTGGAGCGGCTTCCCAGCGCGACCAATCACGACGTCGATCAACTGACGCCGCTCAACTGGAAGAAGGCCCGCGAAAAATCCCTCCAACGGGCAGCCTGAAATTCCTCCGGCGCTGCGCAAACCCGCCATTCTGTCACGGCCTGGCCGAAAGAACAGGGGGTCGCTAAATCACCGCTTACCATGTTTCAGATGCCATTTTCAAAACACGCTCTAAGAGAGCCCCAAGTCAAAAGCCCCGCCTTTTGGGCGGGGATCATTTACTGGTCTGGTGGCTTTGGAGCCATGCTGTCATTTTGTAGGGCCGGTATCATCGCCTGCCGGCAGATTCACCGAAAGCGCCGGTCGAAGGATTAGCTCCGGGTCTTCGACTCGCAACGTCCATAATTCCGCTTTCGGCTTAGCCAAAGTAACTAGAGCGATTGGATTGCCACCGCGCTGCCATTCAACCGTGTAGATGCAAGTTGTCATATCGAGGACGGTCATCGGCTCAATGGAAACCTTTGCCGATGAAAGGCGAGGTAAATCCACGAATGCGTTCACCAGGAATTGTGTTGCCATCATGTAGGCCGCATTGGTGTCCACCCTCGCCGGGTCAATGGCCCACGGTTTCAACCGGTCGTACAGAGGTCTGTTTGATTTGTCTTTCGGAAGGCGCATAATGTAAGAAAGGTGTCTTCCCTTGCCGAAACCATACGAGAAATTCGTGGTCCGGAGACTTCCCAAAGCCCCGAATCCAGTGGCAAGATGCGGAGGGGCAACAAACTTCTCCTTCAAGGATTCCGCAGTTAGCGGCAATTTCTCGGGCAGTTTGAGCCGACTAGCGTAAACATTCGCTTCGTCGAGCATCAATCTTAGAGTTGCTTGTTGATAGGCGGGCGAAGCTTTCAGGAACGGCGAAATCCTCACCGAGTTCGTTTCGGCACAAGTGCGATTGACACCAACTGCGGATACGATGAGCAGCAGTCGCACGGTGAGTGTGGAGATTGAGGAGTTCATTGATTTTGGGCCGGTGTATAATTAACCATTCAGTCAAGGCCACCCGCTCCTTGGCGAAGGAGGGAGAGTGGATATGGACCACAAAACGGCGTTGCGTTCGATCCCTCTGCGCTGAACCCATTGGTAGCGGTTGGCCTGATGTAAACCTTCGCTGTGAATTCTTGGTCTGTCCGAATCTGGCCATTTGTTGTGGTCAAATTCCAGACCTCGCCGATGGCGCGCTTGTCCGTATGGCCAGTAATGGTCTTAAGTAGATTGTTCGTCGTGTCGTAGATTTCAATCCTGTAATCAGCCGCATCCACGTGCAAAATTCCGTCAATGCTAACCCGAGTTCCAAACGAAGTGGAGCCAGGATCAAAACGGATGAGATTAGTAACTATTTCGATCCTCTTTACTCCGTAAACTTCTGAGCGCGGTGGCATAAGCAGCGCAACCTGCAAGGCGTGAGAGCCATAGGTTACAAAAGTCGTGTTCCAGTACACAAGATAGGTGCCATTCGTTTGCCGAATGAACTCATGACTGTACAGCACACCGTTGTCCACCAATTCGAGAGCACAGTGGTTGGTGCCGACGTCTGAGTGTACCGGTACCGAATAGGCCATCAGAAATGGTTCCTCCCCCGTTGCAACAGGAATTAAAACCAGAGGATTATCTGGAGCCAGAGGATTGATCCCCAATATTTGTGCCGCTCTTTTGGTCAGACCATGAGCGTCAAGGTCACGATTAACATCGTCGTGACGCGAGCACGAGGGCAGGAATGCTGCCAGAGCCATGATGACCCCCATCACGGTAAGAGCTTTGAAGGCCCCGGACGATTTACCGTTTTGTCGAGAACAAGGCTTCTTCATGGCTCGTTTGAGGGTGTGCGTGTCAGATTAGGATCGCCAAAAATCCTCCAATTCGCGTCCAGAGGGGTATCGAACGGCACAGGCACACCAAAACCGTTTAGATAAGGAGTCGCGCCTGCGACAACGCATTGCACCAACGGCACTTCGCTCATCCACAGACCGAACATATCCGCTTGATGTTCGCTATGGTTCATGAACGGATCATCATAAACTGGGCAGCCCGGAACGAAGATTTCAGTTGTCCACCCGACGTAAGCCTGTGATGGCTGACCGTGCCGCTGGAACCACTGCTTGCTATGGATGGCACCTAATATCCCAAACGCCTCTGATAACTGTGCATCTTCAGCAGTATCGCATCCTTCCATGATGACAAGGCGGAATGGATGGTGTGCTATTAGACGTGTGTGGCGACGGTTCCAGTTGTTCCCAAGGGCATTCCCGAGGTCCCACGCGGTAACGCTTGAAAGGCCAGCGTTGATGTCGCTGTCCGTTTCTGCGGCACCAAATGAGTAACTCGATCCGTGCCCGTACCAAAAGAAGTTGCCGGCGTTTCCATTGGCCAAATCATTGGTGAGCATCGTTTGCGAACCCGTGGAGTACATGAAGAACGGGTCACAATCGTAGCAGTTGAGCGACGTATTTGCATATGTGTTATCGAGAATCGGGCTGAAGATGATATCAAGCACGCCCAACCGCAGCATGTCCTTGCGGAATGGAAGATCACATAGAGTGTTCCAACCAAACGCCATTGTGAAAGCATCGCCGCAGCTTCCGAGCCTCGAAAAACTCAAGGGATAAGGAGATGACGCAGAACCAGCCTGAGGGTGAACTGAACCGCTTGCAGCAACGGCGGTGCCTGGCGTGATATAAATTTGTGCGTCGAATTCATCGTCTTCGCGGAATTGACCGTTGGTCGTTGTCAAATCCCACACTTCGTCAATAATGCCGTTGGTCGTGTGCCCCGTAATGGTTCTAAGCAAATTGTTTGTTGTGTCGTAAATATCAATCTCATAATTCGCACTCTGGACTTGCAAAGTTCCATAGATGTTGGCTTGGCTTCCGAACAATGTGGAGCCGGGATCGAATTGAACGAGGTTATTAACATTTTCAAATCTGGATTGACCAAAGACCGTGAGCACATTATTGGCGTTCGCGGAATCGCCCACCGGAGGTCGCGCACCCGGCATGCCTAGTTCGACTTGGAGTTCGTGGAACCCATACGCCGCGAACACCGTATTCCAAGACACCTGATATGTGTTGTTCGACTGCCAGGTGAATACATGGCTATACGGAACGCCATTATCCATCAACACGAGAACACAGTTGTTGGACGCCACTATGTCCGAGGGTAAAGAAATCGAGTAAGTGAGAATAAATGGTTCATCACCAGTGATGATGGGAATCAAAGTGAGTGGATTGCCGGGAATCAGTGGGTTCGTTCCTAGAATCCGCTCGGCGCGTCCGGTGAGGCCATCGCCGTCGAGATCAGTGTTGTCATAAATTGTGCTATAGGCGTCGGGAGTGACACCATCTGTGACGGGATTCTGCCAATCCGTCTCCGTGTCAGTATGGAGACTGTAAGCGCCGTCTCCATGCCAGTTTTCGACATAGTCGGGAATTCCGTCACCGTCCGAATCCTGTGGCAAGGAGTTTAAAAGGTTGGCGGCTACATAGTGCAACCCGATGTTCGCCATGTGGCCGGAAACCTCGCTGCCTTCTTTGAATTGATTAGTTTGCGTCGTGTAGTGGTAAAGCCCCAAGCTTGCCGGCGTGTCGCTGCCCGCGCCATAGAGCGGCGTGGTGTCCGGCAGATAATAATTCCCAAATGGGCCGGTTTGGTAGGGTGGCGCTTGAAGCAACGGCACATCGCCGGTGCCATCCACAAATCCATCGCCCGTCGCGGTCACGGCAAGTTGATTGGTGCCAAATCCAAACCTATACAATATCGAGCCTAGCTCTGATAGCTCCAGCGGGTAATTACCGTTGTAACCATAGTCCAGTGGCGCGCTGACGCCTTCGACACTCTGTATGAAGGCTGTCTTGTCAAACAGGTTATCTTTGAATAGCCAATTCCCCGCTGATGCGGGAACTGGTTCCAAGTGAATAACCGGGCTGTGACGAAAAAGATTGTTGTAAGCCTGAAAAGCAAAGTCAATATTTAGCGTGTTTGTGGGTCCAAGGTATTGGTAAAACGTAGGTTCAAGATTGAGGGCGGTGTCATCGAAGGTATTATTCAGCAAGTGCATGGCACTGGCAGGATAAACTTGTGTCACGGGCAGGGAATAAACATCAGGATTGCCCAAATTGATTCTTCCACCGTAGAAGGCGCAATCCTGCGCGGTTAGGTCCACTGAGCTATCGTAAGAAGCTTCCCACGCTCCGTCCCCGTAATACAGGCCAAAATTGTCATCGCCGCCGGCCCATACATGATAATCGTTAGGCGGCATGTAGAACTGGCAGAAACGAAAATCAAGCATGGGAGCCGATAAACCGCTGCCGTCGTCCTGATAATCCGGCACAAATGAAATTGCGTCAAACCAGAGAGCGTCAAATTCCTGGCCAATCAGAAATTGTTGGAAATTGGCAAACTCGACGTTCGGAGTTTCCTGAACCTGTTTCTCCGCCGTAAATATGCTTGGCTTGTCGGGCGTTGCATGACTGTAAACAGATCCACCCTGCATAACGTCAAAGCCTGTAATTGTCCAAGAACCAAACTCACCCAGGCTTGGCACATACTGATTCTCAACGGCGATGGCCGTGCCGGGCAACACGGTAAGACTGGCATCCTTCAGAACCAAGTTGGCAACGGTGTAATCCAGCACGTCATAATAGTAGCCGCAGTCAGGCGAGCCACCGTTGAAGCGAGGCGCCTGCGGAGCCAGCGTCATCTGGCCGCTGACTTGGAAAAACGCTGGAAATGCGACCGGCGCGTAGGTGCTTTTTGACCGTAGTTCTGTCTGCAAGCGCGCACTGATGCCCGCCGTGCCTGAATTGTGCAATGAACTGTATGCCGCCAGATAGTAGTTGGCAAGGCCCTCGCTCTGAAAATTTGTTGGGTCGGGATTGAATATGACGTGGGTGGTCGAAAGATTGGGAAACGAACTTTTACCAAAAATGATGCTGTTGGTTAATGAAATGCGGCTGGGCGATGTATCACCGAGGAAGAAATTCTCCACATCTGCGGTGACCTGTTCCGCTTCGATGACGATTGAATTGGAGGCCGCGCCGACCGCCGCTCCACATCCGGCGAACAGGACGTTATGCAGGCCATTTCTGGTGTTGGGAATCAAATTGACTACGCCATAGTTGCACTCCAGGAATTGACAGTCCCATAGATCGAGCCGCTCGGTCGCCGATGGTGTCGTAATTCCTTGGTCGGCGAAGCAGACGCGAAGATTCTGAATTGAAGCGTTGGTTGCATAAGTCAGGTCGAGATACGGCCCGGTGCCTGACGGAGCGGTGATTGGCGATCCAGTGCTGACTCCATAACCTTCGAGCGTATCCCCCGTGAAGTCATCATCAATGCACGTCAGGATCGCCGGGTTGTATGGTTGTGACTGGCATTCCAGATCGCCCAAGACCTTCACGCTTGCATTGGTCGAGGAGTCGGTATCGAATTTTAGAACGGCTCCGCCTTCTATCACCGTTTTGCCATAGAGTGTGACCGATGAGCCAAAATAGTAAGGGCTGATTACATAGGTTACACCGCTCCGAAAAGTATAATTCTGTCGCGGCCCCGTGATAAACATGATAAATCCGCTGCCGCCTGTGCCGCCAGCGTCGGTTAGTTGTGCAGCAGCGGTGAGAATGGAGTTTGTTCCATCCGAAATAAGAACCGCATAGTTACCGGCGTCAGATGCTTGAGTGCCAAAAATCGTGTAGCTGCTGTTTGTCGCTCCCGGAACACTGCCCCCATTGAAAGTCCATTGGTAGGTCAGATTCGTATTGCCGCCCGTCTCCACGCTGAACGTTACCGTGTCGTCATCAAAAACCTCCTGGCTCAATGGCGACGTAGTGACGTGAAATGAGTATATTGGGACAATGCCATTGGTGTAGTCATAGAGCAACGTGTGGATACCACCGGCGTCCAGATTTGTGTCCGACAACTTTACCGTCCCAAAGTATTTCCAAAACCACCAGTCCGGCGTGGCGTTCCCGTTCTCCGTTACCCTCGCCCAATCTTGCGCCCGCACGAATAGAATAGGCTGGCCTAATGTCGGCACGGTGAACGGCAGGACATGTGTTTGGTCCGAAGTCGGCCACAATTCCGCTTCCACCTGCCAGCCCGTCAACAGATTCGTTGTGGTCCAGACGGCGTAAACCTGATCGGTTGCATTATTCAGGTTCACATACGCAAAGTTGCCGTCATGATTAGTGATTTGGAGCCATAGCCCGTTCGTTTGAATCGACGTGCCCCTGACAGCTATGAAAAATGCCTGCGATACTCCGGCGATGATCGGAATCGTATAGTTCGTCTGGCCCACAGTTCCCGCGGAAACGAGCGACCACGGGGGTGGTGTGCCAAGGTTGGTCGTGTAAAGAATGTTGTACGAAAAGGCCGGGTCTTGGCCGGATAGGGAAAAATTAAGGTTCCCGTTGGTCAGGACCGGCGAACTGATTGTCACACCGGCCGAGACAAAATTCAGTTTGAGGCAAATGGCCGCCAAAATGGCAACTGTGGCAAACGATCTGCAATACCAGATTTTCATGGGTTCCTTTCACAGTGATTCAGGTTTCTGAGCACACCTATCCATTAAGCATTACGAGCAAAAATGGGAAATCTTTCACACAAAGTCCCTAATGGTTGACTGGCAACGCAATAAACATACCTGATGATACAACGGCGCGGCTGGGGCGAGGCAATGGACGCCTTTCGCACGTTGACGTGTGATGAAAAACTCTCCGCGATGAACGAACCAACATTCATTGCCCGGCAAACGTTTAAGCACACTTCCCGGTTCAAAGCAATATCAAATTGCTGTTTTGACGAAATATGGTCAAAACAATAGGGTCGCCCGTCAGCACATTTAGGCTGGCGCGTATATGGGTCGGAAACCAAAAACGCGCCGGAATGCTTACGGAGCATGGCTACATTTCCTTCGGAAAGAGAGAAGGCTGAGTCAGGAGGAGGTGGCCAAAGCGACTGGAATTCCCCGGACGACTTTGATGAATTGGGAGCGGAGCGGTAATCTGCCAGGACGTACAGAGATTCTAAAACTGGCGAGACTCTATCGGATTCCTCTCCAGAAGCTGCTGCGCATCGAGAAGTTGCGCCAGGGATAAGCCGGAGATTCCAGCGGGCAATCGGATCACCCACACTTTCTGATCCTTGGATTCTGCCGTATGCCTGTGTGTGATCACGAAAGGCCAGCCAAGAAAGATTGGGTCCAGCTTTTCGGATGAGGCTGTCGCGCAACCGCGTGAAGGAGAGATGATCGGAGACGGAAGCCCCCGTCTTCGATCGTGACATTTGGCGGCCCGACACCTTCCCAATCATCCGCATGAATTAGTTTTTAGCAAACCGCGGCAAATTGCTCAAGTGAAAACTTAAACTGATTGTAAATGGTGATTAGGGGCAGATTCTGCTTGCGTACGGTGTGGCTTCCCTTCCAAGTCATCGCCGTATTTTTGGTGATAACCTCCGCAACTGCCGAAAGCGCGCGAGGCTCACGCAGGAGGCATTGGCAGAAAAAACTGGATTGTCTGTCGTGTTCATCTCGTTATTGGAAAATGGAAGACGAACGGCTTCGATGGATTCTCTGGTGTTACTTGCGCAGGCGTTGGACGCGAAGCTGGAAGATTTGGTTCGCGGCGTCAGATGAATGATTTCGGCTGCGTGTGAATCGCCCTCTAAGGTTATGGCTCGCTGCGGGTCGTCAAGGTAGTTCCGCCCTGATGCCCTTCGGCTTCCACCGTTGACGATGCTCGCTTCACCTGGGCGGGCGGGTGGGCTCTTATGGATTCACGCGGTAATCTCGCAGCCGTTTGGCTGCTGATGTGGTGGCGACTGCCAAGCCGCCTGCGAATGCCATGAGTGATGACTTCATGCGGATCAGCTTCATGCCCGAATGGGCTTCGCCTCGGGCTTCGGTCTGAGGTTCGGGCGCGGTAGCGACGGAACCTCAGACGGAAGCAAAGGGGTGCCACGACGAGCGCGCACGAAGGCGAGTGGAAGGGCGGAGGCGGTTGGGGTGGAGGGACCGCCTCTGTCCTGGAACGAGCCGGAGGGTGCGTTGGTCGTGGCGGGGAAAATTTCGCGCCGCATCTTGCTGCGCTACCAACATCTCCACCACGGAAACCATGTTGCAATTTTCCCATCAGATTCCAGCGGTGGAAGCGTCACCCGCCGAAAGCCGCGTTCGCAGTGGACCAGGACGCATTCGTGGTCGCGAAGACTTCGCAATTTGTGCGACTTGATCTTGTGCTCGTCGGTTTCGGTGTAATTGACGCTGCGTTTGCCTGCGCTGTAGCCCCATGAACGTTTAACGACACGCTTCCTGCCAAGGAAATCAGCCGCCTGCACGGCATCGGCTTCGTCAGCCGAACGGAACATCATCCGGTTACGGAGATTGAGGGTCAGGACCTTGGCCTTGTCGTTCCCCAGGGCCGGAACGAGCGAGGTCGTTGATTGCGCGGCGGCAACGATGGTCGCGCCCGCTTCGCGGATCACGTCCACGCAATTGTAATCGCTCGTGCCGTCTTCGCTCGCGGTCATGAACCGTTGGGCTTCATCGGCCCATAGAATGAGCAAATTGCTTTTCGCGCGCTCGCTCGCGACGAGGTCAAACCGCCGCAACGCATGGTTGTAATACAAGAGTTTGAGGAGCGTGTTCACGTACCGCCGTTCGCTCTGGAATTTCTGCGGCAGGGTCGTGAGGATGATTTTGCCCCGGTCAATGTCAGCGAAATCGAAGGTGCTGTCGCCGGTACAGAAAACCTCGGCGACTTCCGGCGTTAGAAAGTATTGGAGGTAGTTTCCGATGGTTTCACGCACGGCACCGAATTGTTCCTCTGGTTGAGCCAGGAAGCGATTGACGAAATGCGCGAGCACGGCTTCCCGGCGTGGGGTTTGAAGCAACGTTTCAAGATGCTTCATTTCCTCGACCAGCAATGCCCGGTCCGACAGCAATTCAAAAGCGTTTACCAACGTCACCGGACGGTTCAACTCAAAGAGCATCTCCAGCGCAACGGCAATATGGGTCTGCGCCTGAGTTTTGAAAAACCCCTTGTCCCCGCCCTGGCCGAGACTCGTGGCGGTGTCCACGATGAATTTGGCGTAGGTCGTGAACGGGATACGGCGGTCGCCGGTCAGGTTGTAGCGATGCGGCGGCGTCCACTGCCCGTCCGCATCATTCGTGCGCACCTGCAAATGGATCAGGTCCTGTTCCCGGCCGTAATGCCGGGCCATTGCGGCCAGCGTCTCCCAATAGACGCCTTTTTCATCAATGCAGAGGCCGCCCCATTTTGGTTCGTTTTGGAAGACCTGATGCGCAAGCTGGTTTATGCCGGAACTGGTCTTGCCGGAGCCGGTGTCACCCGTGATGAGCCAGCCGCGACAGAACTGATTGCGCTTCCATTTCAGGCCGCCAAGTTTTGCAGCGTAGCGTTTGCGCGGACCGAACAGGAGCCAGACCGCGAATAGCATCAGCAGGACGCCGACGATTCGCACCAACGGTTTTGGATTTCTCAGCGCCGACAATAATTCCGGCGGCAGTGCGTGCGGAATGAACGGCACGAAATCGAGTTTCATGAGATTGTTCTCCTTGGGCTGGTCCACAATCAGGAACGCGCCGATGCCTGCTTCGCGGTGGCCGCGGCATCGGGCAACAGTAGTTCCTTTACCGATTCAAGTTGCTCGTAGAACCGGCGCTGCCACATGGCCAGCCGTTGCCGATCCAGGAGCCAGAAATCCTCGTGATTCCGGGCCGTGGTCGGCGTGAGCCTGCTCTTTTGAAGTCCTTCGACGAGCCATTTCGCCATTCTGGTCACGACGATTTCTTTCGCGCCCAATTCGTTCAGGAGCTTTTGCCGGAGCTTGGATTTGTCGAACAGGTCGAATCCCTCGCCGTGGACTTCGTTGCGGATCACGAGAAAATCCGCTTTGTCCCCCACTTCGTTCACCAGCCGTTGAATCTGGTAAATGCTGTCCAATTCGTGGTTGACCGGGCAGGCGATGGTCAGCCGCGCGCCCAAACTTTCGAGCACGGTGGGCAACTCCGTCTCCTTGAAATAATCCAGGAAGATGCGCGTGGACGCCGCCCGGCAATCCACCACCACAACGGCGTTATCCTCCAGAGCCTGGACCATGCGGTCAATGTCCGCCGGTTCAGCCGGGTTGATGAATTCCACTTCTGGATGGAAGCGTTTCAGGGTCGAGTTTTCGTCGTCACTATCAAAGGCGGCGTGCGCGATGTGGTTGTCTTTGAGGTACTGGACAAAGTTGACGGCAAAGAAACTTTTGCCGACACCGCCTTTGCCGTTCAGGATGAGGATGAGTCTTTTTTTCATGGTTTGTTATGCTGGTCTTCGATGAATTCCACTGCGGCAACTTGCGGCCCGTCCAGTCGGTTGGATCGGGCAGGCCGAGGGGAAAAGGGTTGGACGGTCGCCGCCGGCGCGGGCTGCGCCGGTCTTCTGCCACGCCGTTTCGGCGACGGTTCCCTGAGCACGTTCCGGCAGAATGTCCGCACGGTTGTATCGCTGATTTCGATGCCGTGCCGCTCGCGCAAGATTGCGACGATGGTGTCATACGAGGCGTTATTGCGCCGCAGCTCGCCGATTAATTCGGCATGGGGGCGAAGCGTCACATACCCCCCGCTGCGCTTCGGGCCATACCGGGCGATGAGGTCCGCTGCCGTTTCGGTTTGATTTGGAAAAGTCATTGGAAACTGTTTTCCAAACTGTTTTGGAAAGCGGTTTCCAAAAGTGCCTTGCGCCTAGCAAGGAGTCTGGCGTGCCGTTTCCCATTCCCATTACCTGTAGCATTGCCGCGCGATTACTTTGCGCACGCTCATGCGCAAGATTTTCGGGGCTGTGAGGTAGCGTTTAGCCATGCTGACGATGAAAGCGCAATACAGCCTCTCCAATGCGGAGAAGTATTTTAAGGAGCATTTGCGCGTCGGTGACTATTACATGGAAGGGTGGCATACGCTGGGTCAGTGGGTGGGCAAAGGGGCTGCCGAGTTGGGTTTAGCCGGTGTAACGGTGACGGACGATTTCGTCAGCCTGTGCCGGAATCTGAATCCGCGGACGGGTGAGCAATTGACTCCACGGCTCAATTCCAGACGGATCGGAGCGGATGGCAAGCATGAGGTTGCCAATCGCCGGGTGTTCTACGATTTCACGTTGTCGCCGCCCAAATCGGTTTCGATTGCGGCGCTGGTTGGGGATGACCAGAGGATCATCGACGCGCATGACGAGGCGGTCAAAGTGGCATTCCGGCAACTGGAAATGCACGCGGCAACCCGGATACGAAAGCAGAAACAGACTTCATATCGACCGACGGGCAACGTGGTGGGGGCGGTGTTCCGGCACGACACGTCCAGGGAACTGGACCCGCACCTGCACACACACTGCATCCTGTTCAACGCAACCAAGGATTCCGTCGAGAACCGTTGGAAAGCGTTGGAACCTTACGAAATGCTGCTGGCCAAGAAATTCACGGAAAACGTCTATTACCATGAACTAGTCAAGGCGTTGGTTGGGTTCGGCTACCGCGTCCAGAACAAACCGCGTGGGGATTTCGAGATTGAGGGGGTGTCACGGGCGCTGATCGAGCGGTTTTCCAAACGGCACCTGGAGATTGATGAGAAAACGCGGGAACTGCTGGAACGCGAACCGGAGAAAGCCAGCCGGAACATAAAGGAGATTCGGGCGAAGATCGCCGGGGCGGAACGTGCCCGGAAGATCAAGGACCTGGGTCTTACAAAACTTCAATCCCTCTGGAATGGTCAGCTTTCCCCGGATGATCGGCGGCAGATTGGCGGGCTGATTCACGCTCCTGCCCCTGCTCTGGCCACGATAAGCGCAGAACAGGCCGTGATCTGGGCGGAAGAACACCTGTTTGACCGGCGCTCCGTCGTCCACGAGCACGAGATTTGGCGGCACGCCCTGGAACATGTCAGGGGCCAAAACATACGGCTCTCGGACATTCAGGCCGTGACCCAGAATCGGGATTATGTCCGCGACAAAGTGTATCAGGGCAAGATCACAACCCGTGAAGTCATCACCCGTGAATGGAACATTGTCTGTCTGGCTCAAGAGGGCATCAGGAAACACGGGCCGTTGTCCTCCGGCAGTGGTTGGGCCAATCAGCTATTGGACCCGGAGCAACGCCGGGCGGTCGAACACATTCTGTCCTCGCGGGATTTTGTAACGCTGTTCCGGGGCGGTGCCGGTACGGGGAAAAGCTATACGTTAAAGGAGGTTCAATCCGCCCTCCAGCGAGACGGGCATGTGGTTCAGGCACTCGCGCCACAACGCCAGCAGGTGAACGATTTGGAGCGGGCTGGATTTGCCAATGCTCAGACGGTCAGCGCCTTCCTGGCGCGGCGTTCCATGTCCCCCGGTGCGGTTGTCCTGGTGGATGAAGCCGGGCAGATCGGCGGGGAACAAATGCTGCAATTGCTCCGGTTCATCCAGGAGAACGATGGCCGGGTGATTCTTTCCGGGGACACCCACCAGCACGGGGCCGTGGAAGCAACCGATGCGCTCAGGGCCATCGAGAAGTATTCAGGGTTGCAATATGCCGAACTGACCAACATCCGCCGCCAGAACCCCGACAGCGCAAAAACCAAGGCGGAACGGCGATGGCTGGAAGAATACAAGCTGGCCGTGGATGAAGCGCGGGCCGGAAAGCTGGCCCAATCCTTTGACCGGCTGGACAAACAGAAGGCAATCATCTCCTGCACTCTGGCGGATCAGCAGCAAAGGCTGACAACGCAGTTCCTTGAACTGGTCAAAGCCAATCTTTCAACCGTGGTGGTCTCGCAAAGCTGGTCGGAGATCCACAAGGTCAATGAACAGGTGCGCAGCGGGCTGAAAGCGCAAGAATTGATCGGAGCGGCAGAAACCACGGTGCGGGCTTTGGAGCGGTTGGATTTGACCGACGCACAGAAACGCGACAAGCGGTTTTACAACCCGGATACCGTGCTGACATTCAACCGGGACGTGAAAGGGTTTAAGGCGGGCGATTGCGGCTGTTTGCTGGGCATTACAGAAAGAGAATTGCTGATTCAGTCGGGCAAGCGGATTCGTTCCGTTCCATTTAGCTACTTGGACAAGATCACGGTTTGCCAGCCCAAAGAACTGGCGTTGTCCAGTGGCGACCGGCTGCAACTCAAAGCCAATGGGCAGACAAAGGAGGGGCGCAGGCTGGCCAATGGCGAGCTGGTCACGGTAAAGGAGATTCGCCCGGACGGGCGCATTGCCCTGGCCGACGGGCGGGTGCTGGGCAAGGATTACCGGCAGTTCGTGCGCGGCTACGCCGTCACGTCCTACGCCGCGCAAGGCAAGACCGTCGATTACGTGCTGTTCTCGGATTCCGCCGTCAAAGCCGCCACCAATGCGCAGCAATGGTACGTGACCATTTCACGCGGCAGAAAAAGCATCAGGATTTTCACTGCCGACAAATACCAGCTTCGCCAGAACATCACGCATTCCGGGGATCGGACGTTGGCCTTGGACATTGCCAAGCCAAAACCCGGCTTTGCCCGCAAGCTGGCCCGGCTTTGGAAGCGCGGGGTAGCCTATGTGCTGGATGTTCAGCATTCGGAACGCGAAGCAACCCAGCGCCGGGGCCAAACCATCGAAACAACAGAGGCGATTCAAAAGTCCGAAACGATTCAGCCCGCTGAGAAGATTCAACCGGTAGAGGCGGTCCATCCGGCTGAGACGATCCATCCTGCTGAGAAGGTTCAACCGGCTGAAACCGCTCGTCAGCCCAAAAAGATGCGATGGACGGAAAAGATTGCGCAGATGCAACAGCAAACCAAAAAACGCGGTCACAGGATTGGAATATGACAGGCCATTCACGCTGCTACACGATAGGGCCAACCCAGGACAACTTGAAACTGGAAGTCAGCACCACTCGCTTTTACCTGCTTCCATACCACCATATGGACCTCGCCGAATTTGAAACGATCAAGGGTCACGACACACTCACGATTTCGTTTCTCAATCACCGGGTGCGCATCACCGGCAGGCAATTGACGGAACTGGCCGATAGCATTCAAGCCCGGAAAGTCGAAGTGGTGAAGATGATTTCCGACCGTTACACACTCGCACGCACCGACGAAACCGGCTTCGTCGAATCCATCGAGGTCGAGGCCGGTGCAGAACATCATTGACGTTGGATCGCACCGAGTGGATCACGCCGCCCCGGACTCGACTTCGATCTCAGACGTTGAAGACGCGTGGTTGACGCTCTTTGTGCCGCTTAACGTGGTCCGCCATCGTTGCGTCCAGCAGGTCTTTGTCTGCCTGCGATTTCGGGTCAAGTTCTGAGTCGGTGTATATGGTTCCAGGAATCGGCTGTTGCTTTTGGGACTGACGTTTGTCTTTGGGCTCATCTGTCTTCATGAAACTCTAATCGCTTATGCATCGACCAAAATCAAGTCCCACGATACAGACCGGAAGTGCGACAAAATGAAATCGGCTTCCCCGGTGAATCGAGGAAGCCGATTCGGATCAGCCTTGGATTATCAACTTGCTTTGGAGAGGGTTTCCGGCTCTTTGGCCGCAAGGCGGGTCTTGATTTCGGCCAGAATAGCCTTCGGGGTTCGCGCAATGAATTCTTCCCGGAGGGATTGCGGGTCAGCCAATTCTTCCGCGAAAACTTCTCGATTCATGGCCTGCTTGGCGCATTCGAGGTACTTCGCTGCTGGCACGATTTGGACTACTTCGTTCAATTGACCCCAAAAAACTTCAACCGGATTTTTCGACACCCACCACGGATAGCTGTATTTCGCCTTGGCTTGGGCGATAGCCTCCTTATGGTGAGCCTTATCCACCGAATCAGTCGCGTTTTCAGTTGGAGCGTGGGGCAGGGGGAGCGCAATCAGGTTTGTCGCCGCCTCCGCGAAGACAACTTTCTGCGCCATATTCGTCGAGTGCTGGTCGCGGAGATGGCCATAGACCTTCATTGCCAAAGCCCCCCCATCCCTATGACCCAACCAGCGACTTACAGTTGGAATGTCCACGCCGCTTTCAATGCAGCGCGTTGCAAACAGATGTCGCAAGTCATGATGAGTAAAACGCGGAATCCCCAATTTCTTGCAGGCTGTGGCGATTGACTTCTTGCATTCAAAAACACGCATGACTTTCGCTGTTTGCGGCTCGTTCGGACGCTCGGTCTGTAGCTGTTCCAGCAGTCTCCGCATGTTTGGAATCATCGGGACTTCCCGACACTCGCCCGCGTGACGCCCTTTCAGCCCCGTGTGGGGATCGCCCCGGAGTATTATTCTTCCACGCTTAAAATCACAATCGGCCCACGTGATATTCTGTGCTTCCGACTTGCGGAATCCGCCGTAAGCCAGAAACTGCACCAGTTCGGAGGCGGGCTTGGCAAAGCCACTTCCTGAGTTTTTGATCTCCTCTACGAGCCTTTCAAACTGGTCGGACTCGGGCAGCTTAAGTTGTTTCTTGGTGCGCTCCTTGGTGCGTTTGGCCGCCAGCGCGGGATTGTCATAGCGGGCTCCATTTTCAATCGCGATTTGAAACACCTGGCGTAGAATGCTAATAGTGTGATTGTGCGATGAAGAACTCGTGTTCGCGGCATTGGTGGCGCTCCACGTGGCGCACTCTGACCTGGAAATCTGGCTCACATCCTTCTTCTTCAAGCCGGGCCATGATTCCAGCAGCGCCCTAATGCGGAACGTGTAATATTCCTTGGTGGCTGGTTTCATTGCCGGGTTTTCTTGAAGCCGCTGGGTATAGACGGACAGGGCGTCGCCAAAGGTCATCTTTCCCTGGAGAACAGCCGCTGAACTGTTCGCTCTCCCGCGCTCCAGCTTTTCCAGGTCGGCCAGGCGCAGTTTGGCGACGGAAAGAGTTTTGGTTTTGAGGCTCCGCCGAATCAACTTGCCCTCTACGCGCATCCGGGCAAAATACGTGTCCGATGGAACGTAGCGGATTAGATTTGAATACGGCGTCTTCTGCCAATCCGATTTGGATTCTGAATCCGGGTCTGAGGTTGTCTGCATCGTGTTCACGCAGACAGTATCATATTTCGGTATCAGATTGTCAAATCAAATCTGTGGCAACATCGTTTTCAGTCTGTATTTATATGGTTCGGGGCGTAGCGTAGCCCGGCTAGCGCGCTTGCTTGGGGTGCAAGAGGTCGTGAGTTCAAATCTCACCGCCCCGACCATTTGTAAAAACTGCGAGGATTTTCCCGGACCGTCACCTCAAGTCTGCGCCAATCCAATCCAAGAGAATGACAAAATACGGTTGGAATCGGAACCGCCTTCTTGGGGATAGTCCGTGTCAGGATGACGGTCGGGTTTGCGCCCGGTTCGGCATCCATCTACTGTGTGACGCAGCTTGTTTGGTGCGTAACCACGGGGCAACCTATTCTCACCTGGTTGCCCCGTCCTCTTTTCAGGGAAGTGGTGCCAGAGGAGGGATTTGAACCCCCGACCAAAGGCTTATGAGTCCTCTGCTCTACCCCTGAGCTACTCTGGCAAAAGCTGATTTTCCTCAATCGATTGAGAGGAAAACGACGCGCTCGCACGATTGGCTCTTCCACACCATAACCCCGGCATCTCATCAAGACAGCCTGAATCGTCTGCGAAGCCCCTCCACCCGCGGGTGAGAACTCGTGTCGCCGTGAATCATCTGCCGTTTATTATGCGTTACCCAAACTCGGTCGCAAGCAGTTTTCGCCGACCGACTGTGCCGGCAGGATCGGGGAGGCTCAATCGGCTTTCCATGAACCGTCACCCGGGGCGGGGACGGCCTCGTCCCCGTGACCCGATTTCCGTCAACTCGTGGACAAGGCTGTCCACGCCCCTTTCTGCCTCGCAGTTCATGGTCCCAATGTGCGCCCATTTTTTTGGGATTCGGGCTTCCCAAATGGGATGAGCAGGGGATGTAAGAACCCGGATCGGCAACTGCTCCGCTGTCAATCTCAGTCGCCCCTGGTCAATGTCCAGGTGTCGTCGGGGTCGTAGGAAGTCATCGCGCCGGCGATTCTGGAAGTTCGCGGCCCGAGGTTTTTCTGACAGACCTTGTCTTGCTGGTTGACGATGAAGGTCATCACGCCGGTGTTTCCCCATTCGGCGGGCCACGCCACCAGGGCGAAGCCGGCAATCATGCGTCCATTGATCACATAATTGTATTTGCCCCCGGGCGCATGCCTGCCCTGTCGCGTCAGGATCTTGAAATAATAGCCGTGGTAAGGGGCCTGCTCTTCCGTCATGATTTTTGTCGCGTGCCGATATCCTTCGCCCCGGGCCTGGGCGATCAGCGGACCCAGCGGACTGAGTTCGTCGCCGGTCTTCTGGGACCAATACAAGCCGTCGTGCGTGCCCGGCGTGCTGCGAATCAACTGGGCGTATTGAAGGACTCCGTCGCCGTTGCGATCCTTGGAAGCGTATTCACGCTGGGCGCTGACGCAGGCATGGCAGACGGCGATCGTGTCGAGTTCGTTCATTCCGATGCGGCGGTTGAGGATTTCCTCCATTCCGGCGGCGGTGTCGAAGAACCATTGGCCGTCCTGCTTGACGAGCGGGATGGGAAACGGCCAGCCATCCTGGCCGATCTGCAGAGTGATCCTGGAATCCGACCCGGGAACGAGTTGGACCCGCTGCGTCAGCCGCTCCACGAAGGCCTGAAACTCGGCGGTGGCCTGCACGACATCGGGCGATACCAAATCGTGTGCAGCCGGTCCGAAGATCGCGTGCATTTCATTGGTATCCCTGGCCTTGGCCGCGGCGGTCAGCGCGTTCACGGCTTCATCCGGCGTGGCGAACCGTTGCTCGCCGGCGGCAAACAGGCGTTGGGAGGGGAGCAGGAACAGGACAGCCAGGGCGAGGATCGGCGCAAGGGCACGGGACCTGGACACGAATGGGGAAGCGCAGGGGTTCATGGGCAGTCTTTTGGGTGAGAAATGCATCCGGGGTTCAAAACTCAGCGGGTTTTGTTGGAAGACGAGCCCGGCGAGGCGGCGCGCGGAGCGGCGGGCGCCGGGCGGTTCATTGTTTGGCGGCTCTGAACACCGCGGCTGCTCGCTGCCCGGGTTTCGCGGGTGCTCTGCGCGCCGATCAGCGCGCCGTTGGATGGCGGCGGCCGCGTCACCGCCTCAGCAGCCGTCTTGTCCTGGTGATGGGGAACTTCGATCTGCCGGCCTCCGTTGGGTCCGGGCGCGGAGTTGTTGTGGATGACCATCGGCTTCTGGGGTTCGGCCGGCCCGGCTGCAGCGCGGGGTGAGGCGGTATAGACCGCATGAGTTCCGCGCGGATTCCAGCCGCGGTCCTCGCCGCTTGCGGCCGCGGTGGGCGGATGTCCTGCGGGCCGCCAGACGGTGGCGCTATTGGCGACTGTCCGCGGCCTTTGGCTGGGAGGCTGTTTCCACCAGCCGTTCGGACGCGGGTGATCGTGGTTCCAAATGAGAATGTTGTGGTCGTGCCAGTCGAAATCATGGTCCAGCCAGGCGCCTGTTCTCATTCCCGCTCCAAAGGAGACGAAGCGCCCGCCGTACGGGCGTTGGAAAAACACCAGGTCGGGCTGATAGACGGGCACAAAGAGCATGTCCGGATCGTCCGGCACAATTTCGATGGTTCCGTCGTCGTCCACGACATCCTCCTCCTGGGAAGATTGAAGGTTGCCGAGAGCCTGAGCTTGCGCGCGGAGGTCCTGGATCGAGTTCATCACGTCCTGCGGCTGGCTGAGGAAGGCCTGTCCCAAATCCGTCGTCCAGGCGAGGTTATCATTCATCATTTTCAGCACGTCGGGATATCTTGCAAGGGCCTTGACACTGGAGTCCCAGGGTTGCTGATCGATCCAGTTGAGATCTCCGCCGCCGCTCACGTAGCGGTAGGCGAGGACGACTTCAGCCGGCAGCGTGGCGGCGGGCAGTATTTGAGCGATCAAGGGATCGGGGTAGAGGGCGATCGGGCCGAGCAACTGGTCGAGTTCGGGGGGGGATTGGGGTGCAACCTCGGGCGAGGGTGGTGAAACCGGGAACTGGGCGGCCAGCGGCATGGCCGCGCCGAGGAATGCCGCAAGCGTGGTTGCGAAAATGATGGCTCGTTTCATTTTGAATTGCCTTCCACGGTCTGCCGGAAACTGCATTTTCGTGATCCCACAAGAACTCATAATCGTTGCATACTGTCAACCCGGACCTGGCAACTCAAGCCTTCTTGACACCGGGGCAGGGTCGCAAGACCATGCCCTCCAGTTCCCAGTTCAAAATGCGATGAAGGATTTTCTTGCCGTGAGAAGCCATTCATGAAAATCTTCCCGCCTCCACAACCGATATGAGATCGAACTGCGCTCTGATCGTCATGCTGCTGCTCGCCCGGGCTGCGGCGGCGGATTTCGGGATCAGCGGGTTGACGTCCGATGGGCAACTATCCTGGACCCACAGCCTCTATGGCGTGCGGGGTGTCTGGATTCCGCCCTGCGGCGGATATTTTCCGGCCACGGATTACGGGTGCCAGTTTCTCTACGTGGATGGACTGGGCGTCATTCATGTTCTGGTGAACGGCTCAAACAACGCTCACGGCGGCGATGGGCAATGGTTCTATTCGCCCGGAATCAAGTTCAGCCAGCTCCGGTCCTTCAGCATGGATAACGGGGGAACATCCTGATCGTCGAGAATGATGTCGGTTATATGCGTCGGATCGGGTTCCAACGCCTGTGGCCGTGAGAGCAAGACAAGAACAACAGAAGGATCCAGCATGAAAACGAGAAACGGTCAAACCAACCTGGAGCGGGCAGGGGAAGCCGGCAGTCGATCGCGCTTTGATTCATGCCAGGCGCGCAGGAGGACACGGGCGCGCATCGGGGGCATGAGCCGGACGGTGGGTATTTTGTTTGCTGCAGTCGCCGGCTGCGCGGCATTGGCTTTCGACCCGGTCAGCGCCCTGGCAGACGGGACGAATCAGGAATTGCGGCAGGGTCCGGCGGCCATGGGGGATTGGACGACGGATGCGCCCGGGGTTCGCCGTCTCATAACGGTGGGCGACATGCCGCCGCCCTACGATACGAAGTCGAGTGATAACGGTCCGCGACTCGTTCCGCGTCCGGCGGGGGCGTGGCCGAAAGTGCCGGCGGGGTTTGCCGTGGATCTGTTGGCCGAAGGGCTGGAGAATCCCCGGAAAATCGTCACGGCTCCGAATGGAGATTTGTTTGTCGCCGAGAGCGGTCCCGGCCGGGTGAAAGTGCTCCGACCGGGTGCGGATGGCAAAGTGGCGAGGATCTCGGTGTTTGCCGCCGGCCTTCGGCAGCCCTTTGGCATTGCGTTTTACCCGCCAGGTCCGAATCCGAAATACGTTTATGTTGCCGACACGGATGCGGTCTTGCGTTTCGCTTACCACCACGGCGACCTGCAGGCGGGGGGCGCCGGTGAGATGATCGTGCCGGACATTCCTGGCGGCGGCCACCTGCGTGGCGGCGGGCATTGGACTCGGGACATCGTTTTCAGTCCTGACGGCGGGAAGATGTTCGTGTCAGTCGGATCCCATTCGAACGTGAGCGACGACAGCCTCGAGAAGAAGCGTGCGGACATTCTGGAGTACAACCCGGACGGGACCGGGTTCCGCATCTATGCCTGGGGGATTCGCAATGCGGTGGGCCTGGCCATCGAACCGGTGACGGGCGCGTTGTGGGGGTCAGTCAACGAGCGCGACGCGCTGGGGGACAATCTTCCGCCCGATTACATCACGCATTTCCAGGAGGGCGGTTTCTACGGCTGGCCCTGGTATTACATCGGCGATCATCAAGACCCGCGCCATGCGGGCAAGCATCCTGAGCTGGCCGCCAAAGTCATTGTTCCCGACGTCCTGCTGCAGGCGCATTCGGCTTCCTTGTGCATGACGTTCTATACCGCCGGCCCATTCCCGGCGTCGTATCACGGCTGGGCCTTTGCCGCCGAACACGGCTCGTGGAACCGGGCTCGCCGGACAGGCTACAAGGTCATCTGCGTTCCGATTCAGGATGGAAAGTCCAAGGGTGAATACGACGATTTCATGACCGGCTTCGTGACCGCCTCCGGCGACGTCTGGGGGCGGCCGGTGGGGGTTGCCGTGGACAGCCAGGGTTCGCTCCTCATCGTGGATGACGGTTCGGACAGCATTTGGCGTGTCCGGTACACGGGGGAGGCGGGCGCGGGAACCGCTCGATGACGTCGCGGGCGACCTGCCGCCCATTTATGTGGTTGCAATCGGGCTGTGGGTTCTGGCACTCAGTAAGAATGCTGACCCAAACGGGCGGGCGCTCTTCAAAGCGCATTGAAGGCGGGATGATCGTTGCGGCCGGACTGATGATGATGATTGCCACCGGCCTGCCCGCCGCGAACGCCGGCGCCGCTCCTGCGAACGTGGTGGTGGGACAGGTTCGAGTGCAGTTGTTGTCGGAATCCCTCGTACGGATCGAGCTCAAGGGACGCGAAGGATTCGAGGATCGGACCACGTTTCACATCCTCGACAGGAACTGGCCGGGGACTCCATTCACGACCAACGCGACGGGCGGCGAGGTGGTGATTCGCGCAGCCAGGTACGCCGTTCGCGTTCCAGAGAATGCCAATTCCTTGAAGGGCATCCGGGTCGAATCCACGGATGGCGGTGAACTTTTCAACTGTACCGAGGCGTTGACAAACAGCCAATGGCTGCCCGGCCCGTCGGACAAGCCCGCGGTGTGGTCCTTTGCCGATTCGCCGCGGCTGGTCCCTCCGCCGTGGGGGTTGACGCCGGCTCCGGCGGGGTCTGACCGGCCGCAAACCGAGGGGTGGGATTTGGACAACGACGCGCCCGACGTGTATGTGTTTGTTCCCGGTGGAGATTATCGGCAACTGCGGCGCGATTTCCTCAAGCTGACCGGGCCGACCGAGATGGTGCCGCTGTTCGCGCTGGGGTCCTTCGACAGCCGGTGGTACGACTACAGCGAGGCCACGGCGTTGCAGCAGATTGCCGACTACCGCGCGCACCGGATTCCGCTCGATGTGCTGGTCATCGACACCGGCTGGCGGGAGAACGCCTCGACCGGTTATCGGCCGAACGCGAAGTTGTTTCCGGACATGAAGCGTCTTTTTCAGGAGGCCCATGACCGCCACGTGCGCATCCTGTTCAACGATCATCCGCAGCCGAAAGGCGCCAACGGCCTCGATCCTGTCGAAATGGACTATCGTTGCGCCGGGCTGTCGGGGCTGTTGAACCAGGGATTGGATTTCTGGTGGTATGACCGGAACTGGATGGTCGCCCTGACCCCGCCGTCGCCGAAACTGAAAAAAGAGGTCTGGGGCATGCGGCTCTACCACGACATCACCCAGAAGGCGAGGCCGAATTCGCGGCCCCTGATCATGGCCAACGTGGACGGCATCGACAACGGCATGCGCAACCGTCCTCCGGATGTTGCGTCCCACCGGTTTCCGATCCAGTGGACCGGGGACATTGGTCCCGGCTACGAATTTCTGAGGCGCGGAGTGGAGAACGCTGTTTATTCGGGAGTGCAGGCGCTTTTTCCTTACATGAGCGAGGACCTGGGAGGGCACACCTCGAATCCCACCCCGGAACAATACATCCGCTGGATCGAGTACGGCGCGCTGTCGCCAATTTACCGTCCGCACTGCACTCACAATCTGATGCGGATGCCGTGGATGTTTGGGGCGGATGCGGAGCGGATTGCGCGCCGGCTCGTGAATCTGCGCTACCGGCTGCTGCCGGTGTTCTACGCGGCGGCGCACGAGAATTACGAGACGGGCGAACCGCTGTTGCGGCGGTTGGACCTGGATTTTCCCGAATACGCCGAGGCGGGCCGCAATGATGAATATCTGGTGGGCAAAAGCATTCTGGCGGCCCCGGTGCTGGAAGGCTCGCGGGCCGTGATTTCCGGCGGCGGGCTGAGCACGGCCGATGAAATAATCAGCAACACGCTCATTCACCTGCGCTCGCGCAAGGCGACGGATGACGCCTCCGCGGTTCGTGTGGTGTGGATTCCGCCCGGCACCTGGATCAACGCCTGGACCGGCCAGGCGGTGACCGGTCCGGCGACCCTGACGAACAGAATTCCGCTGGACCAGACGCCGATCTTTGTCCGGTCGGGAACCATTTTGCCATTGGCCCCGGAGATGGAATACACGGGCCAGTTGCCGTGGGACCCGATCACGCTGGACGTGTATCCGCACGCGGGAGAAACCAATGCGGCGACTTTGTACGAGGACGACACGCTGACCACGGCTTACCGGTCGGGGCAGTTCCGAACGACGACCGCAAAGGTGTCGGCGGATGGCACCCGGCATGAGGTGAGGGTGGCGATCGACGCGGCCAAGGGCGCCTTTGACGGCGCTCTGAAACGAAGGGCATGGGTGGTGCGAATCCATCCGCCCGTCGATTGGCCGAAAGATCTTGTTCCGGCCGGCGCCGAGGCCGACGGCAAGAAGATCCACGCCCCCGTGCGCTGGCTTGCGCGGGATCAATCGGCGATGCCGTTTGGAGACCAGGCCGGAGCGCCTGACGGAGACGTGTTCGAGTTGAAACTGCCCGCGGCGGCCGTGAGCGTGGAAAGAGAAATCCAGGTCACGTTCGGACCCCCGCCGGCCCATTGAGCCCAAAACATCGGGAGCGCATAGGGACCCTGAACTGCGAGGCAGAAAGGGACGTGGACAGCCTCGGCGGTAGGTCGGCGGTGTTGGACGCTCCGGGAAGATCACTCCAAACATTGCCCGGGACCTGGCTGAGCGCGTCGTGCGGGCGGCGTTGGTAATCGGCGATACGGTCTGCCACGCCAAAGTTGTTCACGAGCACCTCCAGCGTCGGATGCGTCCGTCCGGCGTTCTGCTTCCAGTGGTTTCTAGTGACAGCAACGATATTTACGACGAAAGGCACTCCCGGTAATCACAACGCCGAGTGCCATCAAAGTGAATGGAGAGGGCTCGGGCACAGGAGTTAGGGTGACCGCGAGCGACATGTCGAAGCCCGGGGTTCCACCGAGGATGTTCCACTGGCTGTAGGCGGCGCCATCCGCATACACATCACTGGAAGATCGATACCACGTCATTTGTCCTATGTTCTGACCGACCCTCGGGTCAATCTCGAATACGTATCGATGTCCGGCAGCAAGAGTAACGGCATCTTCTCCCGAAAACTGAAATTCCAGCACTGACGGATTGGAGCTCCCGAGGAACACTAGGTTGTAAGACGAGCCAGATTGCAGCAGATCTGAACTGGTCGAGCCAGAACCAGGGGTGTACGACGTTGGGCTTGCACCCGTGCCGAGATCATAAAGATAGACAGAGTTCGAAGCGAACGCACCGCCCACATATATTTGGAGAGTGTTTAAAATGCCCGGACTGCGTACCTGGAAACTCTGGCTTAGGGCATATGGCGGCGAACTGCCATACTCCTGCTCGGGGACAGTGAAAGCAGTTGGCGAATCGCCGGTAGCGATGGTGGGAGTGCCGATCCAGCTTGAGCCCAGATCCTGAATCGCCGTGATACTGCCATGGGTGCTCAGGGTTACGGCTGCGATTGCGATTGCCGCTGCAGTATGCCTCTTGAACATAGGAGACTCCTTCTGATTGACAACGTTGGTTGTTGCTGCTGACGCTAATCCTCAGCACACATTATCCATGTACCAGCCACCCTGACAAAGTCAAGCTCGAAGTCATCGAAGGTCTGGACAATTGTCAACGCGCCCTTCAAACGTCAACCCGGCAGACTTCCAATTCCATCTGCCGATGCCGGAGGCTGTTTGGGCGCCGGGAAGGTCCTCGGCCTCCTCGACCCGAAAGGCCGGGAAATTGTCATGGACAGGCTGTCGTCCGCATGCAAATGAGTAGGAGGATTTCATTGCAATGCACGACATACGATTCAAGAGACTGCGCAAGCGGATCTCGGACGGACAACACTGACAATGAACGCGCCCGCCCGAACTGAAAGGTCATCGCTGTCGCCCGGTGGCTGGTTGAATCGCACCGTGCTCGGGGTCGGGCTGGCATCGCTGTTCAGCGATTGGTCGCATGAAATGGCCACGACCGTGATGCCTGCGTTTCTGGCGACGATGGGCGTCGCGGCGGCGTGGCTCGGTTTGATTGAGGGGGTCTCGGACGGGCTGTCGAGCTTTGCCAAGATGGCATCGGGCTATTACACCGACAGACTTCAGCGCCGAAAACCCATCGCGATTGCCGGCTATCTGGTCACCGCGTTCGGCACGGCTTCGTTCGGATTGGCGACGTCGGCCTGGCATGTTCTTGCCGGCCGTGCATTTGCCTGGTTGGGGCGCGGTGTGCGCACCCCGGTGCGCAAGGCGCTGCTGGCCGGGTCGGTGACGAAGGAGATGTATGGCCGCGCGTTCGGCTTCGAGCGGATGATGGACACGATGGGCGCCATCGTCGGCCCGGCTTCGGCGTTCGTCCTTCTCCAGGTGTTTCACCATCATTACCCGGCATTGTTCGCGGTGACGCTGGTTCCGGGTCTGATCGCGGCCGGCCTCATCGCTTTCGTTGTGAAGGAAAAATCCCGCACACGCGTGCCGCATATTTCGCTTGGCGGGCAATTGCGCCTGTTACCGGCCGCTTACCGCAAACTTTTGGTTGCGTCGGGGTTGTTCGGGTTGGGCGCCTTCGCGCACACGTTGCTGATTTTGTTGGCCACCCAGAAATTGACGCCAACGCTGGGCGCGACGAGGGCAGCCAGCGTGGCCGTCGCGCTCTATTTGCTTCACAATGTTTTTTATGCCTCGTTCGCGTTCATCGGCGGCTGGCTCGGCGACCGCTTGCCCAAGAACCGGCTTCTGGCTGGAGGCTATCTGATGTCGGCAGCCATGTCATTTTGCATCATGTTCCTGCCCGCCACCATCGGCACGCTGGCGCTGGTTTTCATCCTGGGCGGAACGAACGTGGCCCTCGAAGAGACGCTGGAGGATTCGCTTTGCGCTGAACTGGTCGGCAAGGAGCATCACGGAGTGGCCTTCGGCACCCTGGCGACGGTCAACGGAGTCGGGGATTTGCTGTCGAGCGTCGTGGTGGGAGCGCTGTGGACGGGGTTCGGGACGCTCGTGGCGTTCGGTTACAGCGCGGCGCTTTCCATCGCCGGGGCGTTGCTGGTTTGGAAGCTTCGTCCGACCCCCGGCAACTGAAGTGCCAGGATCGTCACAAGGGGCGTTCCGCCAGGGTTGAGTGCCCTCTACCGGCGCAGGATCTTCTTCGCAGCGCGTTCGACGGCTTCGGCCAGCTCGCGGGGCTGCGCGACCACCGCGTCTCCGCCCCAGCTCAGGACCCAGTGCTTGACCTCGTCCAGTCCGGAAAGTTTCATGCGCAGCTCCACTCCGCCGCCGGCGAGCTCGCGCAACCGTTGGGATTCATGCCATTTTTTCTCGCGCACATAGTCCGCCACCCGCGCATTGAAGCGAATGACGATCGTGTAACGGCCCTGCCCGGAATGCACGCCGAAGCTGTCTCGCAGGCGCTGGTCCAGCGAAAAGGCCGGGGACGGCTGGAACGTGCGGCCGGTGAGGGTTGCGGACCGGATTCGGGCGGGGACGAAGGTGCGGATGTCCTTTCGCAGGTGGTCGTAGGCGAACAGATACCACTCGCCGTTGATGTTCGCGAGGTGATACGGGTCGATCACTCGCGCTTCGATCTCGTGCCGGCCGGGTTTGCGGTAGCGAAGTTCCAGTTGCTGCCGTCGGGCCGCCGCCTTGGCGAGGGTGTCGAATATGTCGAGGTCGAGCCTCTGTTCGGCCCGGGTGCGGAACGAGATGGTCCGCTCGATGTCCGACAGGTTGAAGGAGATGGTGTCGGGCAGCGACTGCTGCATTTTGTTGATGGCGCTGAGGAGGGGTTTCTCGAAGTTCGTGCCGCGATATTGCTGGAGCGCCTTTTCGGCGACAAGGAGGGCAAACAACTCGCCCTCGGTGATCTGGACCGTCGGAAACGCGCTCACTTCCTCGGTGTAGCCGTAACCGAACCGGCCGCCGTCGTACTCCAGCGGAAGCCCCAGGCGGTCGCGCATGAACTCGAGATCGCGATGAACGGATTTGGTGCTGACCTCGAGCTCGCGCGCGAGGGTGGTCGCATTGGGAAATGTGCCGGAAAGAATCGCCTGGTGAATCCGCAACATCCGCTCCAGCGGCGGGCGGGACAACGGCATGCCCGCGGTCTTACCGGGCCGCTCCCCGGAACGGCGAGGGGGGTTCGGCGGCGGCGAGCGATAAGGTCGAGTCGTCAATGATCAGCGATCCGTTCAGTTTGTTATAGGCGTTGGAGTGCAGGAACACCACCCGCCGAAATCCGCAGCCGCCGAGAATCGTTTTCCACTGCGCCACCAGACGGCCCAGATCCTGTGGCGAATACGTCCAGCCAATCACCACTACCGCCATGTCCCGCTGCACTTTGAAACCATCAAGCACCTGCCCGAGGGTATCGCGCCGGACGGGACGGAGAAAGCCGTCTTCGTCGTATCGCGGCTGAACCATGAAAGTATAATCCCAACTCGAAAACTGCAATACCACGTTCGCGCGCGAACCATCGTGGAAACGCGCGAACTTTTTGGTTGCCTGGCCGGACGTGGCACAACCGGCAACGCACACGCCAACCAGGGCGCAAAACAGCGCTTTCATCAGAACAGGGAGAGTTTTCATAGATTCATTCCGGCGGGGGAGTTTCTCCCGCCACAGGTCCCTGTTTAGCGATTACCGTGCCGCCCCGGCCCTGATGCGGTCCGGCTCGATTTTGCATCGAGGGCTGCCGTGTAACAGACGTCATGCGGCGACGGCTTCAGCGGCGGGCCGGAGAACGGAGCAGGGTGGGGCGGGCGGCGGAAACTGGCCCGTGGCAAATCGGGACAATGCCGGGTGCGGTTGTACCATTTGGGAGCATTGCCGGGGGTCGGGAATCCCGGAGGCCGTGGATGGGCGGCGTTGCGCGGCTCAGGCGGGGCCTGGGAACGGCGGGGGGTTCTTCAGGATCCCTTTTCCAGCTTGGCGAGCAATTCGTCGTTGGTCTTGTGCTTCTTGAGCGCAGCGACCAGCGTTTCCATGGCTTCCACCGGATTCAAGTCCACCATGGTCCGGCGCAGTTTGCGAACCGCTTCGATCTGGTTTTTCGGGAATAGCTTTTCCTCTTTGCGGGTGCCGCTCTTGGGAATATCGATGGCCGGGAAGAGACGGCGATCGGACAGTTTGCGGTCCAGGATGAGCTCCATGTTGCCGGTGCCTTTGAATTCCTGGAAAATGAGTTCATCCATTCGCGAACCGGTGTCCACGAGTGCGGTGGCGAGGATGGTGAGCGAGCCGCCGTTTTCGATTTTGCGCGCGGAGGCGAACATTTTGCGCGGAATCTCGAGCGCCCGGGCGTCCACGCCCCCGGTCATGGTGCGGCCGCTGCCGCCATGGACGCTGTTGTAGGCGCGGGCAACGCGCGTCAGGGAATCCAGCAGCACAAACACATCCTTGCCGGTCTCGACCATGCGGCGGCAGCGCTCGATCATGAAGCGGGAGAGGCGGACGTGCGTTTCGAGGTCCTGGTCGTTGGAGGAAGCGACGACTTCGGCTTTGACCGACCGTTGGAAATCGGTGACTTCCTCCGGGCGTTCGTCGATGAGGAGCACGAGCACGTGGACTTCGGGATGGTTCGCCGTGACGGCGTTGGCGATTTGCTTGAGGATGGTGGTCTTGCCGCTGCGGGGCGGGGAAACGATGAGCCCGCGCGTGCCCTTGCCGATGGGTGTGACGAGGTCAATGACCCGGGTTTCAATGAGATCGGGCACGGTCTCGAGCCTGAACTTCTCGATAGGATCGATGCTTGTCAGGTTCTCGAAGCGCGAGGATTTTGTATAATCGTCGAACAGCATGTCATTGACCTTCTCGACCGCCTTCAACTGCGGGCTGGTGCCGCGGTGCGGCGGCTGCGTCGGCCCGACGATATAACTTCCCTCGCGGAGAAAGTTGCGTTTGATGGTGTCCGGCGTGACAAAGATGTCCGTCGGCTTGGGGTGGAAGTGGTTCTGTGAGGTTCGGAGGAATCCAAACCCTTTCTCCGAGATTTCAAGGTAGCCGGAACCGCTCTCCTGCCCGTTGTTGTTATTGCTGTCTGTGCTCATACGACTCTTAGTCGTCGAAGGTTTTCGAGAATCAATCCCCGAAACTGCACTTGAACGTTGAATTTTAGGAAGCTGCTGCGCGGGCTTTCACAGGATGCAACCTCGCCGCACGCGGCCATCAGACCTTCGACACTTCACTACTTACGAGTAAAACCGGGCGAGCGCAACAAGAATTTTTAAGGAAAAAAGGGCCTGTCGGCGCCGCTGCCCCAGGCGCCAGCACGCCCGGCACGCGCCCGCCCGGGGGTTCATGGCTCCGGCCTGGTTAACCGCCAACTTCCGCCCGGGCTTCGGCTGCAAGGGGCGTGCTCAAATACCGTTCACCGGTCGAGCAGGCCACCGTGACGATGGTTTTACCCTTGTTCTCCGGCCGCCTGGCGATCTCGATTGCGGCCCAGACATTCGCTCCCGAGGAGATGCCCGCCAGGATTCCTTCCTCCTTGGCCAGCCGGCGAGCTATGGCAAAAGCATCGTCATTGGTCACCTGGATGCACTCCACAATCTGTGGATTGCCCTTGGAATCCTTCAAGTGCAGATTCTTTGGAATGAAACCGGCGCCCGTGCCCTGAATCTTGTGCGGACCTGGTTTCAATGGCTGGCCTGCGAGAGCCTGGGAAATGACGGGCGAATCCTTGGGCTCGACCGCGATGGCCTGAAACGAGGGCTTGCGCGGCTTGATGGCCTCGACGCAACCGGTGATCGTGCCGCCTGTGCCGACCGCCGACACCAGGATGTCCACCTTGCCGTTTGTGTCATCCCATATTTCTTCAGCCGTGGTGTGCTGATGGATCAACGGGTTGGCCGAATTGTCGAACTGTTGTGGAATCCAGGCGTTCGGAGTCTCTTTCGCGAGTTGCTCGGCTTTGGCGATGGCGCCTTTCATTCCTTCGGTGCCCGGTGTGAGCACCAGCTTCGCTCCCAGCATGGCCAGAAGGGTGCGCCGCTCGAGCGACATCGTCTCCGGCATGGTCAGGATGATCTTGTAACCCTTCGCCGCTGCGACGAAGGCGAGAGCGATGCCAGTGTTGCCGCTGGTCGGTTCGATAATGACGGTATCCTTCTTCAGAACGCCCCGTTTTTCCGCGTCTTCAATCATGGCCATGCCGATGCGGTCTTTGACGCTGCCCAGGGGATTGAAGAATTCGCACTTCAACAGAATGGTGGCAGGCAAGCCGGCGGTGACTCGATTCAATCGGACCAGCGGCGTGTGGCCGACGGTTTCGACGATGTTGCTGTAAATGCGTCCCATAAAAAGTTCGGTTTGATGATTAAGTTGTGTGACTCACTTGAATTTTGGACAAACACCTCGTCAGGGCAAGTATTTTCCTGCGCAGTTTCCGAGCGGAGATCGACGCCATCGAGCCCCGGCAGGCTGAATTCGAGCCCCGGTCCGGAGGTTCCGGCGTCGGAGGGCGGAATTCATCGGGCAAACGAAAAGTCCCCGCCTGACCTTTCGGTCAAACAGGGACGAATCGGGGGATGGGAGTTCGCCAGGCTCTCTTTCCCGTGTCGGCGTTAGGCGCCTAATTGGCCGCCGGCTTCCCGACGCTATTCTCCACGGCAAGCGGAGTCTTCGGCCTCGTAGCAGGGCCGTTCAGCGCCTTGCGGCTGCTGACTTTCGAGTGAGGCTTTTCAGCTCGCTTGGGCTGGTGGTTGCGCCACCGGCCTGCAAACCAGGTCAAGACACGTCTGCGAATTCTTCTCCGCGTCTTCACCACTTTGCGCAGGGTCGGCCACTGCTTTTGACAGTGCGTTCGCCTCGCGCCACGGGTCTCGCCTCTTCACTCTCAGGTTGCTTTTCGTTCCCAAGCCAGCGGTGCCGTTTTTAACATCGCCGGCGTTTTGAAAGGTTTTCACGGATCCTGCCGAGATCGCGTGTCCTTCCCGGTCCGAACGCTCAGTTTGTCCCGCCTTTCGGCGTCTTTCGTTTGGCTGACTTCCTCGCGGAAACCGCCAGAGCCGCCCGTCCGTGCTGATGCACAGTAGCAACCGAATACCCTCTGGGTAACTGCGATTCGCTCAAGTTCGAAACTCACTTGAGTTACTTGACCCGGTTCGGAGCGGTCTCTGATCGCTCCTGGCCGCCAAGTTCCTGATTCGCGATTGGCACGCGCGAACGTGCCAGAGGAACTGGTGAATTGTGCCTCCGCCCCGAACCTTTCGGTCCGGTTGATGAGGGGCCGGGTCAACCAGCCTGACCCAACCTTTCCCCAGTTACCTGGGATTATCCTTGAGATTTCCGGCCTCAATCTTTCGACTGCTGCCGTCCACCTCAGTTCTTTCAATGAACTGCGGACATCTTACCGCAATTCCTCCATTCGACAATCCTTTGATACGCACAGCTTATTCACCAAGATCGCGCTGGGAATGATCGGCAAACAAGTGATAGCGTGCAATAAACAGGGGCGGTTTTCGCATTCGTAAAAAAACTTATTCACAGAAAAACTTCCCGCGGTCCGCGTGCTGCGAACAAGTTTCCGACGTAAAAGCGAATCGCTGCGACGAACGAGGGGTCGGTTCTGACAATTGACAATGTTTCAACCCCGGGTTCTTCGCGGGCCGATGAGTTTGACAGCCTCCGCGTGTGCGAGCACGACGTCGGGGTCGCGTTGCAAGGCTTCGAAGTAATGCCCGGAAAACTCCTGCCCGTGTTCCGCCGGCGCCAGGAGGAGGGCGGATTGACGCGCCAGAGTGTCCACAGCGGCGGCCGTCAACGGCTCCTTCCCGGTCAACGCTTCGTCCATCGAAACGATGAGTTCTGAAAGCGGGTGCAGCCACGCGAACCAAGGGTCGCCGATGAGGAGTTGCAGGAAATGGTTCGGCGATTTGATCTGGCCCAGGGTTTTCTCGTAGCTGAGGCGTTCCGAGTCAACCAGCGTTTTGTGCAGGTTCAGCAGTGCGCCGCGGAGCTCGATCAAGCGCCGCCGCAGGCCCGCGGATTCGGGGCCCGATGGAGCCGGGCTTTTCTTTTTCATTCATGAAAGAATACCACCTTCAACGGGAAAGTCATGCCCGTGTCCGGCAAAACCCGGGCCGGCCTTCTCGAATCGGACCTCCGGCGGCCGCCGTTTCAACACAGCGCAGCTTTGCGGGGCGGGATCGTGCATTCAAGGGTCCGATGGACAAATGTAATCATCGGTGTTACTTATTGCACAGGTTATGAGAAGCAGTTGTCGTTTTGCAATGGCGGTTCACGTGCTGGCGGTCCTGGCTTACAAAGAGGGCGACCGGGTGACGTCGGCCCTGCTGGCGGCCAGCGTCAACACCAACCCGGTCATTGTCCGACGGCTGCTGCTGGCCTTGCAGCGGGCCAAACTGGTGGAGACCGGCAAGGGGGCGGGGTCGGGTTCCCGTCTGAGCCGCTCCCCGGGGCGCATCAATCTGGCCCAAATCTATCGTGCGGTCGAGGACTGCGAGCCTTTTGCTACCCCTCCGCGAAAACCCAACACGGCGTGCCCGGTGGGCCATTGCATCCGGCGGACAATGGACAAGGTTTTTGCGTCGGCGGAGTCCGCCCTGGAACAGGACCTGGAGAAGACCACCCTGGCCGGTGTGATCGCCGCGGTTCAGACCTCGGGAAACCGCACGCGGAAAAAAGGCCGTTGACACTTTCTTTTTGTGTGGAATTATGTAACCACATCTATTACATATAAGCGATAGAAACGAATGAAAAGCGCATTGAAACACAGACTCCGGCCGGGGACCAGCCGTCTCGCGCCGCCTCGCGTGCTTTTGGCCGGACAGCGTCCGGCGAAGCGATATCGCGGCTCGCCGCAGTCACCGGCGATCGGGGTTTTGCGTGGGAAACCGGTGGTTGCGGAAGGGGAGCCGGCGGAGCTGTTCCAGGGAGATTCGCAGCGCGGCGACGCTTTGCAGCTCTATCTGCGGGAAATCGGCCAAGTGACACTGCTGACGCCGAAGGAGGAGATTGCGCTGGCGCGGCGGATCAAGCGGGGCGACAAATCGGCGCGCGAGCACATGATCAAGGCGAACCTGCGGCTGGTTGTGAAAATTGCCCGCGATTATGAGGGGCTGGGCCTGCCGCTTCTCGACCTCATCAACGAGGGCAACATCGGCTTGATGAAAGGGGTGGAACGCTTTGACCCAAGGAAGGGGGCGAAGCTCTCCACTTACGCCTCGTGGTGGATCAAGCAGGGCATCAAGCGGGCCCTGGCGAATCAATCCAAGACCATTCGCCTGCCGGTTCACGTGGTGGACAAGGTTGCCCATATTTACCGGGCGGAGATGAAGCTGCGGGAGATTCTCCGGCGGGAACCAACCGATGAGGAAGTGGCGGAGCATCTGGGGCTCAATCCACGCAGCGTGCGGTTGTATCGTGAGGCGTCCAGGCCGCCGGTCCCGTTGGATGCTCCGATTGGGACCGACGACACGACACGCGTCTCCGAGGTCATTGCGGACCAGAACGCGGCCGCGCCATTCGAACGGTTGGTGAGAGAGAATGATACCGAATTGGTGCAAGAGGTTCTTGCCGGGCTGACCGAGCGGGAAAGCAAGATTTTGGCGATGCGTTTCGGGCTGGACGACGGCCGGCCGAGGACGTTGGAAGAGGTGGGCGGGCATTTTGGGGTGACGCGCGAACGCATCCGGCAGATCCAGGAGCAGGCGTTGAAGAAAATGCGGGTGGAGATGGAAGAGCGCGAGCGTCCTTCCACCGATGACACGGTCGCGATCTCGGTTGCGGCGTGAGGGCGCAGGGACAGACGGCGGCAAGGGCCATCGGATCGGGTGAATCATCCTGCGGGATATGGCGAGTGCCGGGGTAGTAATGGGCAAGACGGTTCGGCGACTCCATGCCGCCGGCCAAATGAAGAAAGCAACGCAAAACCGAATAATAGCATATGAAAACTCCGACCCTTATCACCCTCGCCAGTGTGGCACTGACCGTGATCGCCCTCAACGCCTCCGCCAATGACGCCTTGCTGTCCCCGCGGGGCAGGGATCTCCAAACCAAAATCGTCCCTGCCACGAACATTGACCCGAACCTGGTAACGGAAAGCCAAAGCGTTTCCATCCCGCCGCGTGCGCGCGGTCTGCTGGTCAACGCTTCCAACCCGGCCGAGACACGCAACCTGGCGGTTGGTGCTTGTGCAGTGGGCAGCCCCAAAACGGCCAAGACGGCCTCTGCTTCGTGCTGCGCCATCAGCGCCACAGCCTGCACCGCCCCCAAGGCTTGCTGCGCCAGCAATTGAACGGTTGTTCCGACGCTGCGAACCCGGTAAATTAAGCGGCGGCGGACGGAAAGGTCCGCCGCCATTGGTTCTTATGAACAAACCTGATTTCAATCCCGACGACGCGAAACTCCGGGCGCTCCTGCGCGAGTCGCGCGTGGCCCCGCAGTTGCCCCCGCGCTTCCAGGAAGCTGTCTGGCGCCGGATCGAACATGCCGGAGCGGGCAGATCGGTCGAAACATTCTCCTGGCTCGACGCCCTGGTCGCGCGGGTGCTTCGTCCCCGGCTCGCATTCGCTGTTGCCGCGGCGCTGGTGTTGGCGGGGGCTTTATTGGGCGTGCGTGATGGAGCGCAGCTTGCGCGGCAGGACGCTCAAGCGCACTATCTGGCAGCGGTCGCCCCCGATTCGCTGCGCTGATCGCCGTGCGACGCGCTCTGTTCATTCTGCTTGGGGTGCTGGCCGTGGGCGCGGCGGTGTTTGCCGGGTCGTTTTATCTGTCCCGGCAGGTCTGTGTGATGCAGAGGGCCACTCCGGCGGACGACCTCGACTGGCTCCGTCAGGAATTCCATTTGAATAACGCCGAGATGGCGCGGATCCGTCAGCTTCACGAAGGCTACATGCCCAAATGCGCGGAGATGTGCGCGCGCATCGCCGCCAAGAAACTTGAAGTGGAGCGGGGGTTGACGGGCGCAACCAATGTCAGTCCCGTCGCCGAGCGAGGGCTGGTCGAGCTGGCCGAGCTTCGCGCCCGGTGCCAGGGGCAGATGCTCCAGCACTTCGTCGAAGTCAGCCAGGCCATGCCTCCAGACCAAGGCCGGCGTTATTTCGCCGAGATGCAGCGCCTGACGCTCGGTTTCCACGAGCAAATCGAACAATCCATGTCGGACCACGCCGGCCATGAGCATCAGCATTGATGCCGACGCCTGCGACCGGGCGGACATGGAACGGTTGGCCGCCGGACACGATGCGGCGTTGAACGACCTGATGGAGCGGCACTCGGCGCCGGTTTATCATTTCCTTTGCCGGATGCTGGGCAACGAGGACGACGCCGTTGATCTGGCCCAGGAGACGTTCGTTCGCGTTTATCGCGCCCGAGAAAGTTTCCGGTCGAACAGCAAATTCACCCCCTGGCTTTACACGATTGCCGCCAATCTGGCGCGCAACCATTTCCGCTGGCGCGCCCGGCATCCGACGGTGTCGCTTGAAGCCAGTTCGGGAACGGCGGAGGAATCCCTGGGCAGCACATTGCCGGCGAACGGACCGGCGCCCAGCGATCAGGCGCTGGCGGCCGAGCGGGCTGCCGCCGTGCGGGCCGCGGTGAACCGGCTGCCGGACGATTTGCGCGAGGCGATTGTCCTTTGTGAATGGGAGGAACACAGCCTGGCCGAGGCGGCGGCCATTCTCGATACCACGCCGAAGGCGGTTGAATCACGGCTGTACCGCGCACGCAAATCCCTGCGCAAGGAATTAGAACGTTGGTTGTGACCCGGTGGTTCCTGATTTGGAATTCCCTTGGATCCGGTTGAGATTGGAGGCTCCCCTTGTGGGAACAGCGGGGGATTCTCCGCCGGCGCAAGCCGCATCATTTGGCGAGGCTCCGCACGAATGTGTCGATTCGATCGAGGCCTTTTTCGATGTTGGCCATGCTGGTGGCGTAGCTGACGCGGAGGTAGTGGTCCGCCCCGAAGGCGATTCCCGGAACCGCCGCCACCTTTTCGGCTTCGAGCAAACGGGCGCAGAACTCCGTCGATTTGAGCCCGGTTCCGGCGATATTCGGAAACAGATAAAATGCCCCCTTTGCGTTCACGCAGGAAATACCGGGGATGCTGTTGAGCTTCTTCCAGGCATAACCGCGCCGCCGGGAGAACTCCGCCAGCCACTTCGGCAGATGATCCTGCGGGCCGGTGAGCGCGGCCACGGCGCCCTTCTGCGCGAACGAAGTCGGGTTGCTGGTGCTGTGGCTCTGGATGGCGTCGATGGCTTTGGCGATCGGTTCCGGCGCGGCGCACCAGCCCAGCCGCCAGCCGGTCATGCTCCAGGCTTTGGCGAATCCATGGACGATGATGGTGTGTTCGAGATGGGCCTGCGAAAAGCTCGCCACGCTCTTGTGAATGGCGCCGTCATAGAGCAGGTGTTCGTAGATCTCGTCGCTCATGATCAACACGCCCTTTTGGACGCAGACATCACCGAGGGCCTTAATTTCGTCCGGAGTGTAAACCGATCCCGTGGGGTTGCCGGGGGAATTGAGGATGAACAGCCGGGTGCGCGGGGTGATGGCAGCGCGCAGCCGCTCCGGGGAGAGCTTGAATTCGGTCTTGTCGGTCGTTTCGAGAATGACGGGCGTGGCGCCGGCGAGTTTCACCATTTCCGGGTAACTCAGCCAATAGGGCGCGGGGATGATCACCTCGTCACCGGGCTCGCAGGTGGCCATGATGACGTTGTAGCAGGAATGTTTGCCGCCGCAGGAGACGATGATTTGGGACGGCTTGTACGTCAGCCCATTTTCGCGTTTGTGCTTGTCGGCGATGGCCTGGCGCAATTCCGGGATGCCGCTGGCGGGGGTGTATTTCGTGAATCCGTCCGCAAGCGCCTTGGCGGCGGCGTCCTTGATGTGCTGGGGCGTGTCGAAATCCGGCTCACCGGCGCCGAACCCGACGACGTCCTGTCCTTCGGCTTTCATCTGCTTGGCCTTGGAGTCGATGGCGAGGGTGAGCGACGGTGACAGCGAGGCGGCGCGTTGCGAAATCTTGTATTTCATACTGATGCGCCGGAAAGATTACGAGTGGTGAAGGGGAGTGCAAGCGGAATTCCGCCGACGGATGCGCTTGCTTTGGTCCGACGGTTGCTTACACTTTTCGCCAGTTTTGTCTGCCTAATGGTCGCGTCCGGTTGTGACCAGCGGGGGAACCGAGTCTCCGTCGCGGCAAGCCGCGATGGATCGGGGCTAACGATGCGCGTGATCGGGAACACTTGATGGTTCCAGCCCGACAGCTAACCTCGCCGGCGTTTAACATTAAGGGCAAGAAAGGTCCGCCAACCTTCTCCCACCTTAACGTCGAATGTCTTTTACCGGGCCTTTCACAGGCGGCGAAACATTTTACAGACGATGATAGCCGGCAACACGAAGCGACCGCGCAACGTCGATACGCCCCGGGCGGCGGCGATTTTGTATGGGGACTGGGGGACGAGCAAAGCCTACGTGGTGGGCCTGGCGTTTGCCGTGGCGGGTTATAGTTGCTTCTGGCTGATTGCCGCCATGTGCCTGCTCACCGCCCTGGTGGGCATCAACTACATGGCCATCTGCAAGCACTACCCGGATGGCGGCGGCGTTTACGCCAGCGTGCGGCACCGGTCGGAAATCATCTCGATCGTCGGCGCCTTCCTCCTGACGGCGGATTACATCGTGACCGCGGCCATCAGCGCGCTGTCGGCGTTTCAATACCTGGGCGTGCCCCACCCGGAACTGTTCGCGGCTCTCGCGATTGCCGTCATCGGCGGATTGAACTTTTTCGGGCCCAAACACACCGGGGGCCTGGCGGTCCTGGTGTCCATTCCGACCGTCCTGGTGGTTTTGGCGTTGGGCCTCTTCTGCCTGCCGCACGTGGGCGACGCCATCCAGCACCTGCAGCCGTTGTCCGGCGGGTTCTGGAAGAATTGGAGCGGCTTCGTCGGCGTCGTTCTCGCCCTGTCCGGCGTGGAGGCCGTGGCCAATGCAACGGGCGTGATGAAACTGAATCCAGGCAGCAGTGACGCGCAGCCGTGCGTTTCCAGAACGTCCACCCGCGCGATTCTCTGGGTGATGATCGAGGTGTGCGTTTTCACGGGGCTGCTGGGCTTGGCGATGCACGCCCTGCCGAACCTGGTGATCAGCAGGGGCGATGTGAACGCGACGGCGATGGGGGGGTTGCCCGCCAGCCAGGGAGTGCGCGACTACATGCTTCGGTACATGGGCCAGGTGTTTGTGGGAGGGGCGCTGGGACCCGCCGCGGGCCACATCGCCGCGTGGGCTGTCAGCCTCGTCTTCGGCGGCCTGCTGCTCTCGGCGGTGAACACGGCGATTGTGGATTTGATCGCGATTTCCTACCTGATGTCGCGCGACGGCGAGTTGCCGCCCCAGTTTCAGAAGTTGAACGGCTTTGGCGTGCCTAATCTGGGAATCATGATTGCGACGGTCATTCCCGTGGTCCTGGTCCTGGCGGTGAAGGACGTGGCCGGGCTGGCGGATCTTTACGCGGTCGGGGTGGTGGGGGCCATTGCCACCAATCTGGGCGCCAGTTCGACCGATCGGAAGCTCGGGCTGGCGGTTTGGGAACGGGTGCTGATGTTCTGCACGTTCCTGATCATGCTGGCCATCGAGATTTCGCTCTTCGTGGACAAGCCCAACGCCCGGGTGTTCGCCGTCACCGTGCTGGCCGTCGGGTTGGTTTTGCGCGGGCTGGCCAGTGAATTCTCGCGGAAGAGGAAACTGGCCGAATCGGGCGGGACGACCGTGGCGGCGCCCGTCCGGATGCCGGAGATGCCCCCTGTTTCCCGGCCCCAGTCCCTGTCCGGCGCGCCGATGGTCTGCGCCGTGCGCGGAGCGGGCAAGACACTCGATTTCGCCATCAGCGAGGCAAAGGACGCGAACCGGCCGCTGTATCTGCTCTTTGTGCGAACGTTGCCGGTATTGAGCGAAGAGGACCATAAGCGGAAGTGGCAGGACGACGACGAGGCGCGCGAGATTTTTGCGCAGGCCAGGGCCAAGGCCGACGGGCACCCGATCTTCCCCTGTTATGCTGTGAGCGATTCCGTCGCAGACACGATCGTGGACATCACGGCGACGGTGGGTGCCGGTTTTCTGATCCTGGGCGCTCCCGAAAGGATGGGGTTGGTGAGCCTCCTGCGCGGCAACGTTGTCCGTGAGATTTCCGCAATCCTGCCGGAAGACATCCACTTGCTGGTTTATGCTTGAGACATGGGTCCATGGCCATCGTGTTCCGGCGGCAACCGCTCCGAGATGAGCGCGCACTGATGGAAATCAGCACACATCGTTTGATCCATCGCTGAAGGCCAATTCAAGGTCAAAAACCATCAGGATGACAAAATAGATGCTATTATTCTTTCTTCATTCGGTCAAAAAACAACATTCTCTGCGCACTGCAGAAGGATTAACGCGGGAAAATGACCGGAATCGTGATGAAATTAATTCAACGTTTCCTATGGCAGAAGTACTGCTTTTGGGGCGGGCAGCGAACCGAATTCATGATTTCGACCAGACTTCTGCTCGAAGGGCTCTGCCTTTTTCCCAAAGGCAGGGCAAATTTTCCGTTCAAACCAAACCCGTTCAACCATGAAAAAAGTCGAAGCCATTATTAAACCGTTCAAGTTGGAGGAAGTGAAAGATGCTCTGGGTGAAATCGGCATCGAGGGCATGACTATTACCGAAGTCAAGGGTTTCGGCCGACAGAAGGGCCATACCGAAATCTATCGCGGCAGTGAATACACGGTCGATTTCCTGCCCAAAATCAAGCTCGAGGTCGTGCTGGCGGACAGTCGTATCGACGCTGCGGTGGCGGCGATCGTCAAGGCGGCCAAGACCGGAAAGATCGGCGATGGCAAAGTGTTTGTTTCGAAGATCGACGACGCCATCCGCATTCGGACCGAAGAGAAAGGAGACCAAGCGGTTTAAGCCCGAACCCGAGAACCCCTGAACCTGCCCAAACACCGATGAAAAACATTATCCCCCTGATGGTTTTGGCGGCGGTGACATTCTGCGGCGACATGCCCCTTCGGGGCGCCGAGGCAACCCCGTCGCCGACCCTCGAACAACGCGTTTCGTCGCTCGAAGCTTACGTGCAGAACGCGGATCCAACCGCGGGCCTGAAGGACAAGGACGGCAAGATCCCGGCCGGGTTGACGACGCCGGTGGTTGGCGTTCCGGGACCGGGCGCGAATGGGTGGCAGATGACGGCTGCGGCGCTGGTGCTGTTCATGACGCTGCCCGGGCTGGTGCTGTTCTACGGCGGGCTGGTTCGGCGGAAGAATGTCCTCTCCGTCGTGGCGCAATGCTTTTTCATCACGGGAATGGTCACCATTCTCTGGTGGATTTGCGGTTACAGCCTGGTGTTTCACGGGCGTGAGACCCCCAGCGGCTGGTCGTTCCTGGGCAGCTTGAAGTACGCCTTCCTGAACGACGTCACGTCCGCGCCCAACCCGGACTATTCCTATTGGGTTTCGCAGAACGTGTTTGCCATGTATCAACTCATGTTCGCCATCATCACCCCGGCGCTCATCCTCGGCTCGATCGCCGAACGGATGAAGTTTTCGGCTGTCTGCCTTTTCATGATCCTCTGGATGCTGGTGGTTTACTTCCCGCAGGCGCACATGGTGTGGGGCATCGACGGGATGATGAACGGCGCGTTCAACCCCAAGGCGCCGATCAAAGCCATTGATTTTGCGGGCGGCACCGTGGTGCATATGACTTCCGGCTGGTCGGCGCTGATTCTGTGCCTGATTCTGGGAAAACGCCGCGGTTTCGGAAAGGAACCCATGCCGCCGCACAGCATGGTGCTCTGTTTCGCGGGGACTGGAATGTTGTGGGTGGGGTGGTACGGCTTCAACGCAGGCAGTGCGGTCGGCGCCGACGGCATCGCCGCCAACGCCTTCACAAACACCACGCTCGCCACCGCCGTCGCCTCCCTCGTCTGGCCCGTGACGGAGTGGTTGTTCCGCGGCAAACCCAGCATCCTGGGCTTCTGCTCCGGCGCCGTCGCCGGTCTTGTGGTGATCACGCCCGCCTGCGGCTTTGTGACCCCGAGAGGAGCCGTGCTCATCGGCGTCGCGGCCGGCCTGATCCCCTGGTTCTTTTGTTTCAAAATCAAGAGCTGGTTCGGGTATGACGATGCGCTCGACACTTTTGGCGTCCACGGGGTGGGTGGCACGATTGGCGCTCTTTTGACCGGCGTCCTCGCCCGCAGCAGCGTCAACGCGAATCTTGCGGGCGACAACATGAAGGGCTATGTGACGAACTCGGTGTTCCAGCCCCTGGTTTGGGAGCAGCTCAAAGCCATCGGCGTCACGCTGTGCTTGGCGGTCATCGGTACGACGGTGATTGCGTTCGTTGTCAAAGCGATTGTTGGATTGCGTGTGAGCGAAGAAGTTGAAACGATCGGCCTGGACCTTTCCGAACACGGTGAGGAAGGGTATCACGCGGAATCGGGGAATTAGAACCGTCGTGGCAAGAAACAGGAAGTCAGGGCAGTATTGAATTTCGCAACGGCCGCGCCGGCGTGGTGAGACAAGCCGCGCGCGGTGCGGCCGAGCGATTGCGGAACCAAACCTAAACAAGCAGATAGAAACATCATGAGTACACCCAAGAGCGTATTAGAATTGGCGAAGAAAAGCGGAGCGAAGATGGTGGACATCAAGTTTGTGGACACCTTCGGAACGTGGCAGCATTTCAGCATTCCGATCAGCGAGTTGACCGAGGAATCCTTCAGCGAAGGGCTGGGATTCGACGGCTCGTCGATCCGCGGCTGGAAGAGCATCGAGGCCTCGGACATGCTGGCCATGCCCGATCCGGTGACGGCGTTCATCGACCCGTATTGCGCGGTGCCGACGCTGAGTCTGACCTGCACCATCGCGGAAACGGGCACGCTGGAAGCCTACACCCGGGATCCGCGCGGCATTGCGCAGCGCGCCGAGAAGTATCTGGTGAGCACGGGCGTGGCCGACGAGGCGTTCTTCGGGCCGGAAGCCGAGTTCTTCATCTTCGACAACGTGCAGTTCGACAGCAAGAGCAACGGCACGTTTTACTCGATCGATTCGGAGGAGGCGGTCTGGGACACGGGCCGCGATGAGATGCCGAATCTGGCCAACAAAATCCGGCATAAGGAGGGGTATTTCCCCGTGGCGCCGACGGACACGCAGCAGGACATCCGGACGGAGATGGTGCTGACGATGGAGGAGCTCGGGGTGAAAATCGAGCGCCAGCATCATGAGGTGGCGACGGCGGGGCAGGCGGAGATTGATTATCGATTCACGACGCTGGTGCGCGCGGCCGACGCGATGATGGTGTACAAGTATGTGGTCAAGAACACGGCCAAGAAGCACGGCAAGACGGCCTGTTTCATGCCCAAGCCGCTGTTTGGAGACAACGGCAGCGGGATGCACACCCACCAGAGCCTGTGGAAGAAGGGCAAGCCGCTGTTTGCAGGCAAGGAATACGGCGGGCTGAGCCAGTTGGCCCTGTATTATGTCGGCGGCCTGCTCAAGCACGCCAAGGCGCTCTGCGCGGTCTGCAATCCGACGACCAACAGCTACAAGCGTCTTGTGCCGGGCTACGAAGCGCCGGTCAACCTGGCTTACAGCGCCAGAAACCGCAGCGCCGCCGTCCGCATTCCCACTTACAGCGAGAATCCCAAGGCCAAACGCATCGAGTATCGTCCCCCGGATCCAGCCGCCAACCCCTACATTGCCTTCGCGGCATTGTTGATGGCCGGCCTGGACGGGATCGCGAACAAGATCGAGCCGGGCGAACCGCTGGACAAGAACATCTATGAGCTGCCGCCGGAAGAGTTGAAGAAGGTCCCGAACGTGGCAGGCAGCCTGAGCGAAGCGCTGGATTGCCTGGAAAAGGACCACAAGTTCCTCCTGCAGGGCGACGTGTTCACCGAGGACTTTTTGGAAATGTGGATCAGCACGAAGCGCAAGGAGCATGACGCCATCCGGTTGCGTCCGCATCCTTACGAGTTTTTCCTCTACTACGACGTATAGGAGAGGACGCTCAAGGGGTATCGGAGTAACGGCGCGGACGAAAGTTCGCGCCGATTTTTCTGCGTTCGCCCGGACGCGGCAAATCCAGTTGCTCGACGCACCGTGGCCGGTGCGGAGCCGGTCCCGGATCAGGAGCGCGGAATCCTTGCGGCCCGCGCCGCTTTCACAAATTCACTCGCCCGTCTCGTCAGCTCCGCCCAGTTGCCTTCCTGCAACAGTTTGGCCGATACCAATGAAGATCCAACCCCGACGGCAGCGCAGCCGGCGTTCAGAAAATCCGCCAGGTTGCCCGCATCCACTCCGCCCGTCGGCACGATGCGCAGATGCGGCAACGGCGCGCGGATTGCCTTGATGTAACCCGGCCCGAGGCTGTCGGCTGGAAAAATCTTGATGAAATCCGCCCCGGCCTCATGCGCGTGTTGCGCTTCGGTGGGTGTGTAAGCGCCCAGCATCACCGGACGCTGTGCCGCGCTGGTGATGGGAACAAACTCCGGCCGGCAGACAGGGCTGACGACGAAATCCGCGCCCGCAGCGATGGCCGAGCGGCAGGTTTCGACGTCCAGAACCGTGCCGGCGCCGATCAACGCCCGGTTCCCCAGTTTTCGCGAGGCTTCCGCAATGGCGTCCAGCGCGTTTGGCGTCGTCATCGTGATTTCGATGGCGATCACTCCGCCGGCGATCAGCGCCTCGGACAGCGGCAGCACCTGCTCCCTCTTCTGCGCGCGAACGACGGCGATGATTCCCGGGTCTGTCAGCAGCGCGATGATTTCGGATTTGGTTCGCATGTCTTCAGGCTCGCGAGTAAATCACGAGGCCCTGAAATCTGCACGGAAAATGCGGCGCTCCAGCCTCGCGGGGAGCAATGAACTTGCCGCGTGGGGTTGTGTTTGACGCGAATTGGGGCATCTTGAGCAAAACCATGAAAAAGGGACTGCGTATTCTGGCCGCGATTCTCCTGCTCGGTGCCGTCGGATTCTGGACGGCCACCGGTGCAAGCCGCGGCTGGACCAAAACCAGCGTCCCGAAGAAGACGCTGGACGAAGTGACCGGCATTGAGGGAGTGACTTACGAGACGAAATTCGTGCCCGGGCTCGATTTTCTGGGGGCCGCTGTGTTCGGGGCGGGAATTCTCGCCGGCGCTTCATTCCTGGTTCGAGACAAAAAAGCTGGAACCCAACCATCGACTCCGGTACAACCCATCCATCCATGAAAACTCAATTCATTCCTCTCCTTGCGTTGACTCTGCTTGCAGGCCGCGCCGTTGCCGCGCCGGAACCATTCGACTTCAAAGATCCCAAAGGCGTCAACAACGCCGTGTTCAGGGTGGATGCGCCGCTCGAAGCGGTCAATGGCACGGCCAACGGCATCTCCGGAACCGTCACATTCGATCCTGAGAATCCGGGCGCGACACAAGGCAGGATCGTCGTGTCGAGCGCGTCGTTGACGGTGCCGAACCCCATGCAGAAAGGGCATCTGCAGAGCCCCATGTGGCTCGACGTGGCGAAGCATCCCGAAATCACCTTTGAATCCAAAGAACTGAAGAACGTGAAAACCGAGGGCAACGTGACGACCGCCGATATCGTCGGCACGTTCACGCTCAAGGGAGTCTCGAAGGAATTGACGATTCCGGCGAAACTGACTTACCTGAAAGACCGGCTTGGCGACCGGGTGCCCAAGATGAAGGGCGATCTGCTGGTGATCCGCTCCAGCTTCAGCATCAATCGCAGCGACTTCAACATCCAGCCCCACCAGATGGAGAGCAAAGTGTCGGACGAAATCGACCTGACGCTCAGCATCGCCGGCGCGGCTGCGAAGTGACGGCCGGATTTTGGGGGTGGCGACGGCTCGCCAGCAACAGAGGCTGCGAAGCATGTTGAGACAGTCCCCTCAGCCGTATCTATTCAGTTGCAGGGGAGCGCACGCGCCCTCGCGTGCAGTGGTTGGCGCCTCGCCAACCACTTTTGAGCCGTGCGGCCAGAGTCACCGTTTAGTGATTGGGTTGCGCCCTCCTCCGACCGGCGAGGCGCCGGTCGGAACACGCGAGGGCGCGTGTGCTCCCCAATTCCAACTGCATCGTTGGCTCAGAAGGTTCGCGCTGGGATTCCGTAGTCTTGCATTGAATGTTCCCGTCCGTAGGATGGCGGGCGTGAGCACTTCAATGCAGTCAAGGGGCGTCTCGACGACTCCCGGAACCCACGCTCCGCATGCCGCTTCTTTTGTCACCACCCATTGGTCGGTCGTGCTCTCGGCGGGACAAAGCGACACCCCGCGCGCGCTGGACGCGCTGTCGAAACTTTGCCAGACGTACTGGTATCCGCTGTATGCCTACGTGCGCGGGCGCGGACATTGCCGGGAAGACGCGCAGGACCTGACGCAGGCATTTTTCGCGCGGTTATTGGAGAAGAAGTGGATCGGCAGCGCGGACCGGGAGAAGGGGCGGTTTCGGTCTTTCCTGCTGACCGCGATGAAACGGTTTCTCGCCGACGAATGGGACAAGGTGCGAGCACAAAAGCGCGGGGGCGGGGTGCCGTTGCTTCCGTTGCAATTCGATACGGCGGAAACGCGGTTGAGCCGCGAACCCGTTGATGATGTCACGCCGGAACAGAGTTTTGAGCGGCGCTGGGTGTTGACGTTGCTGGACGAAGTCCTCAAACGGCTGCGGATGGAATACAAGCAGGAAGGAAACACGGAACTATTCGCGGAGTTGAACCCGTGCCTCGTTGGCGACCGCACGTCGCTGCCTTACGCGGAGCTTGCAAGGAAGCTGGCGCTCACCGAAAGCGCCGTGAAATCGGCGGTGCATCGGCTGCGCCAGCGCTACCGGAAATTGTTGCGGGAGGAAATTGGCCAAACAGTCGCCGCACCCGGCGAGGTGGAGGATGAGTTGAGGCATTTGTTCGCCGTGCTTGGCAAAAAAGGGTAGTCATCCGGCCGGGTTGGCGGGTTGCTTTCGATCCTGCCGCGCAACCTTGGGTCACGGTTTCCTAAGTAGAGGGTGGAAGCATACATTGTTATGGACACAAACCGATTCTGCCCGGGCTGCCAGAAACCGCTGCCGCGTGACGCGCCGTTGGGTCTGTGCCCGGAGTGCCTCGTCAAGGCCGGCTTCAATACCGGCGCCGAACCGGGCAGCGAAAGCACGGGGTTTACCCCTCCGCCGGTCGAGCAAATCGCGAAGCTTTTTCCCCAATTCGAAATCACCGGGTTCATCGGCAAAGGGGGAATGGGAGCAGTCTATAAGGCGCGACAGCCGGGGTTGGACCGGTTCGTCGCGCTTAAGATTCTGCCGCCGAGTGTCGCTGCCGGCCCTGGTTTCGCCGAGCGGTTCAATCGCGAAGCTCGCGCCCTGGCCAGGCTCACCCATCCGAACATCGTCACCGTCCATGACTTCGGCCAGGTCGGCGACCTGCACTATCTGGTCATGGAATTCGTGGATGGTTCAAATCTCCGCGAGGTGGAGCGAGCGGGCCGGCTTGCGCCCGAACAGGCTCTGGCCATCGTGCCACAGATTTGCGATGCGCTTCAATTCGCCCACGGCGAAGGCATCGTCCATCGGGATATCAAGCCGGAGAACATCCTGCTCGACAAAAAAGGCCGCGTCAAAATCACCGACTTCGGCATCGCGAAGATCCTCGGCCAGCCGTTGGACAAGTCCTCGCTCACCGGCGCAAAAGACGTCGTGGGCACGCCGCATTACATGGCACCGGAGCAGATCGAGGGGCCGACGCTGGTGGATCATCGCGCGGACATTTATTCGCTGGGCGTGGTTTTTTACGAAATGCTCACGGGCGAGTTGCCGCTGGGAAAATTTCAAGCGCCATCGAAGAAAGTCCAGGTCGATGTCCGCCTGGACGAGGTTGTTTTGCACGCGCTGGAAA
>Ga0187860_1000202_pt1 | contig 59036 bp, 57 predicted proteins | sample June2016WEW_10_4_FD_132981 | JGI IMG/M metagenome (GOLD analysis project Ga0187860, IMG submission 132981) | Peatland microbial communities from SPRUCE experiment site at the Marcell Experimental Forest, Minnesota, USA - June2016WEW_10_40 | ecosystem: Environmental > Terrestrial > Soil >...
CGCCGCCACCAAACTGCGGCATGCGGCCGCAGGACGGGAAATCAGCACCTATAACCGAGATGTTTGTTTGGAACCTCCTGCTTCTCGATTACAGAACGGTTCTTGTTCAGAGGTTCCCTAGCTCGCGCCTGTGCTGTTGAGCGGCTGTTTCGAGGGCGGGAAAGGAAACGAATGACAAATTCGAAGCTTCAAGCAGCACTTGACGAACTGGAAAGGCTACACCGGACCGTTAAGGAATTCGAATCACGGAATGGCACGATGCCGAATCCCGACAGTGATGCGGGCCGCGCACTTTTCTCACTGGAGACCTTTGACAAGGAGTTTGGTAAGTTGAATATCTCCAAGCTATTCAAAGCCAGGGCATAGCTGCGACCCTGCGATAAGCGTCCCTGAAACAGCCGGAGGCGAGGCCTTCCCGGCGCTCACCGCAGGTACAAGGTTCAAAGCATACCTCCCGTCCTGAGCGTCAGCTTACTCAGCGCCAACTCCAGTTCTTCGATGGCTTGCTCCAATTCCGGATGCTGGTCGAGCCTGTCGCGGAGGCGCTTCAGGATGCTATGAGCTTCAGCGATATGCTCGATTGCGGCTTGTTGCGGCTGTTTCTGAGTTGATTCAGGAGTTTCCCCCGTCATACGAGCCTCCTCTGGCGGCGCTGTGGTGACTAGCGTCGCAGATAAACGCGCCAAAGGCAAAGGCCGCTGCTTTGCGGCAGCGGCCCAAAAAGCCCTCATTACGAAGGCAGTTCTTTTCGCATCTTTTTCCGGGCACGTTTCCGCGCCAAGGCTTGCTTGAGGCGGCGCTTCTCACCGGGTTTCAGGTAGTAGGAGTGACGTTTCACCTCTTTGATGATGTCTTCCGTCTGAACCTTGCGCTTGAAACGACGTAATGCATTCTCAATCGACTCACCATCTTGCAATCGGACTTCCGCCAAGTTTCGTCACCTCCCAACTGCCCATCAGTGGACACTAAAGCTTACCGCACCCGGACATAAGAGTAAAATGCAAGAAGACGCAGCACCGTCGAGGGAGCCCATATATGTCCGCAAAGAATGGTGACAAAGCCCAATTTCACCGTGTGCGAAAGCAGAACATTCGCCGCCGCGAGCGGAACCGCAAGCTCCGCGAAGCCTTAGCGCGACCTGAGAGCAGCTCAAGCGCAACACCAGGGCGCAAATCCTCTTCCACGTAGATGGAGCGAGGAAGCCGCGCTTCGGAGATGGCCCTGGTCATGGGGAGGCTATGCAGCAGATATTCTTGGTTGATTCAGAGGCCGAGCACTTTACGGACGAACAGAGCTTCCGGCTCAAGCTGCCTGATTTGGCGCATCTGGTGGACTCGCAGCTTCCACGGCGATCTCTCACACCCGAGAATTGCGCGTTCGAATATGCCCACAAAGGACGGCTTAAGAATTCGTTGGGACAGGTCTGCACCTTTCAAGCCAGTTTCAGACTCAAGCACAATCCCGAGTCTCATGCGAAAGTCGAATTAGTCGCGCCCGTGGATGTGGACGGGACAGAACGGAGCGCAAGAACGGTGTTTCGCTACGAACGGGACGGCGAAGGGTGAAATGCAGCCGCTTCCGGCACTTCACCCCAACACGCGCAACTGCGGCGCGTGCCGGGGACCCCGGTACTGGCAAGGTTAAAACGACTGCCTACAGAAATCTGACTGCCATTCTTCTCCCCGCCGGTTCGTGGCAGAGCGTCTAGGGCGGACAAAGGCCAGCGTTGCCGCTGGCCTCTACGGATAACAGAAATTGTTGCCGATTACTTCTTCGCTGGGGCGATGGCGTCTTTGACCGATTTCGCCACATAAAACTTTGCCACGGTCTTGGCCTTGATTTTGATCGCTTCGCCGGTCTGCGGGTTGCGGCCCATGCGAGCCTTGCGCTGCACTTTCTTCAGGCGGCCCAGTCCGGGAAACACAAACACGCCATTCTTCTTTGCTTCTGCGACCGCGACGTCCGACAGAGTCTCCAGAAAAGTCGCTGCCTGTTTGTTGGTGAGTTCGAGCTTGCCGGCCATAAACTTAACCAACTGCGTCTTTGTCATTGTTGCCATTGAACACGTCCTCCTTGCTCTCTAGGAATAATGCTCCTTTGCTACCTTCGCACGAGATGGAAAATGCTGCAACAGTACTTTGGGCGTTTTTCAAGGTTCGACGTATATTTTCGGGTGCCCGACACCCGGTAGCGGCGGTCTGCCGAACCGCTGGGGCTGGATTGGGCGCAGGGCGGTGGGTGCCGAGGCCGTTACCCACATGGGCGGAAAAGTCATTTAGAGGCGATTGCGGCAATAAAATTCGTCAGGGGAAGGGTGTCTCGCAACGTTCCCGCGCTACGGTTCACCTCGTCGCATTCGGTGCAATCGGGACACCGCAGAATGACCTCTACCTCAGGATTAAGCATCCATAATTCGGCTGCGATGCCTTCGCGCTCTTCCTCGGACCAAGATCCCTTACAAACGATGATGCCCTTTACCCGTGTGCTCTTGATGATGGCGCCGGCGGCGTTCGTGTTGGTGGCGGTTATCAATTCCAACCCCGCCGCGTTCAGCCATGGTTGCGTGGCGCACAACTCCGCGGGGCGCTTGGTAATCGCCAGAACTTTGGGACGCTTCAAAAAGGCAACCTCGATGGCATATTCTAGATCGGAGGATAGGTACCCGCAACCCGAACTGGAATGAGACACTCCTCAAGAGGGTGATTGATGCGAATGGTCGCTTGCCAATCCAGTGCAATATTTTTGCCTTTCGAATTCAAAAAAGGAAATCTCAGCTAGATTCCCAAAAAGGAGAGACAGCATGCCGATGAAATCAGCTATCAGCGTAGGGGCCCTGTTTTTGCTCCTCGGAACCATTGCTCCTGTCTATGCACAGCAGGAGCATCAGGAAAAAGAGCGGGGCAAACCACAGCAGGAACAACGTAAGCCGGAGAAGCCGGTTCCTGCGCCGCGGCCGCAGCAAAGCTCAGGAGGCACCTATCACGGTGGCGTCCAGCCCACTGAGCCCGCCCATGGCGGCGTCCACCCCAGCGGTGTCCCTCAACACCAGGGGCAGGTGCGCAGCGGTTTCGTCCAGTCTCGCGCCCGCTCGTGGAATGACGAACACCGCAGTTGGCGCCAGCGCGGCGGCTATAACGGCTACCGAGTTCCCGAAGACCGATTCAGGCTCTACTTCGGCGGCAACCACTTCTTCCGTATCAGCCGCCTGCCGCTAGTCTACGTGGGCGGGTATCCGCGCTTCCAGTACGACGGCTATTGGGTGACGTTCGTTGATCCGTGGCCGGAAGCGTGGTCTCCGACGTGGTTCGAATCCGACGACGTATATATTGATTACACTGACGATGGGTACTACCTATATAACCGCGCGCACCCCGGCATCGGGATCGCAGTCACCATCTCGTTCTAACAATCAGGAAGGGAAACGGGGCGGGATTGAACTCCCACCCCCTAACTTTCTTTTTGGTGAGTTGAAGATTCGAAACCGCTAGTCAATGGTCTCCGGGCTTAGCCCGATGCGGCTACAACATCGTAATAGCCGACCGGCAATCGCGGTAATGCCACGGGGCTACCCATCCCCCATATAAACCTGCTTCCGGCAGCCTGGTGGTGCCGCCGCTATGGATTTGACAGGATGAAGCAATTCCAGGAGAATGCGGACTCGCAAGCAGAAAATCTTGGGGATGCCGGCAAGCCTGGACGTCGTCTGAGTTACTCATGCAAGCCAAGGAAGGATGATGCATGTCTTCTAAGAGCAGTAATAAAGCCATTATCAGTTGTGCCATTACCGGCGCCATCCACACGCCATCCATGTCGCCATATCTGCCCGTGACGGCGGAGGAGATCGCCGAGTCCGCTATTGCGGCGGCGCGTGCCGGGGCTGCCATCGTTCACCTGCACGCTCGCGATCCGCAGACAGGCAAGCCCACGCAGAATCCCGATATGTTTTTGCCCTTTGTGCGCCAGATCAAGAAAACAGTGGACGTGGTCATCAACCTGACGAGTGGCGGCGCGCCCACCATGCGGATCGAGGAGCGCATCGGGCCCGCCATGAAGTTGAAGCCGGAGCTGGCTTCGCTCAACATGGGATCGATTAACTTCGGACTCTTCCCCATGCTGGAGCGCTTCAAGGAGTTCAAGCACACGTGGGAACCGGAGTACCTGGAGGGCACACGGGACCTGATCTTTCGAAACACGTTCAAGGACATCGAGTTTGCCTTGCAGGCGTGCGCGGAGAGCGAAACCCGCTTCGAGTTCGAGTGCTATGACATAGGACATCTCTACAACCTGGCCTACTTCGTGAACCGCGGGGCGGTGAAGCCGCCGCTGTTTGTGCAGTCGGTCTTCGGCATCATGGGCGGCATCGGAACTCATCCCGAAGACGTATTACACATGAAGCGCACGGCCGATCGGCTGTTCGGCAAGGATTACCGTTGGTCGGTTCTGGGCGCTGGCCGCAACCAACTGCCGATCGCGGCGCTGGCCGCCGCCATGGGGGCCAACGTAAGGGTGGGACTCGAGGACAGCCTGTGGATTGGCGCCGGCAAACTGGCTCAAAGCAGCGCCGAGCAGGTGTCTCATGCGCGGCAGATTATCGAGGGACTCGGCCGGGAGGTGGCAACAGCGGACGATGCGCGAGAGATTCTATCGCTGAAAGGACGGGAGAAGGTCGGGTTTTGAGCCTCACGGCTATCCTCTCGTTTCCAAGGCGTACAGGCGCGCAAAGATAGCGGCACAGGAGGCGAAGCCAACTGGGTACTTCCCCGCGATTTGCTCCTTTGGCAGCTTATTGTTACTATCGCCGCGCTAGGAGAACACATGGAACTTCGCAAGATTCTTGTTGGCCTCAAAGCAGAACGTAACCGCATTGCCCGAGCCATCGCCGCGGTTGAGGCTCTGGACAGCACAGGTGCTTCGGTTCGCCGTGGACGTCCGGCCACGGCCGCCAAAGCCGCCCCGAAGCAGCCAGGCAAGCGTGGCCTGACCCCTGCCGGGCGCAGGCGCCTGTCGGCTTTGATGAAGGCGCGGTGGGCGGCGAGGCGCAAAGCAGCGGCCCCTGCCCCGAAACCATCACGTGGCCGTCGGCGAATGAGTGCAGCCGCCAGAAAAAAGATCGCCGAGGCGCAGAGAGCAAGGTGGGCGGCGCAGAAGAAGGCCGCAGCCAAGAAAGCGCCGGTCGCGAAGAAGGTCGAAGCCGTAGCTATACCGCAAGGCGAATAACGAGTCATATGTTTTGTTCGTCGACGAGTCGAGCGGCCAGCCCGTCCGGGCATTCGTTGTTATCCCGACTGCCCCAACGGTAACGGACCCGGCTTGCCCGCGAAATCGACAAGGCACGCTGTCGATTACGCTGCAAAGCCCAAAACGGTAGGTATCACTCCGTTTTTCGTTCGCAGATGCGGGCTAAGCCTTGCCAAACCGCTCACAAGCAGTACAATCGCGCGCAACTCCGAACTTGAAAAGGAGATTCCTGCTTAAGGAGGAATCGTATGGCGAGTTTTAGGGCAGCAGTTGCCGGCATCGTTGTTTTGCTCTGCAGCGTGGTTGTCTATGCGGCGGACTCCAGCGCTGAGCAGAAGCTGTTTCATGACATCTATAAAGAACTGGTCGAAATCAACACGACTCACTCGGTTGGTGATAATACGCAAGCAGCACGCGCCATGCAAAAGCGCTTCATGGAGGCTGGTTTCACCGCCGATGAAATCCAGCTATTCGAACCGTTTCCGCGCAAAGGGAACTTGGTAGTGCGTTTCAAGGGGACGGGCGCGAAGAAACCAATTCTCTTGCTGGCACATTTAGATGTGGTTGAAGCAAAACGCGAGGATTGGAAGACCGATCCTTTCAAGTTGCAAGAGAGCGACGGTTACTTCACTGCCCGCGGAGCTATCGACTGCAAGGCGCTGGCCGCTTCCATCGTGTCCGTCGTTTCACAGTTGAAGCGGGAAGGTTACAAACCAGATCGCGACATCATTGTCGCGCTCACCGCCGATGAAGAGAGAGTCGATGTGCCGGAGAACGGTGCAGCGTGGTTACTCAATAAAAACGCGAGCTTATCGACGCGGCCTACGGGCTGAGCGAGGGCGGGGGAGGCGTGCTGGAGGATGGCAAACCGCTTATCCACACCGTGGAAGTTTCCGAGAAGCAGTTCATGACCGTCGAACTGGAGACAACCAACCCAGGTGGCCACGCGGCCAGGCCCAGCCGGCAAAACGCTATCTACGAGCTCACGGATGCACTCAATCGCATTGCGCAATACGAATTCCCGGTGAATCTGACCGAGGCAGTGCGAATCTATTTCATGCGGCGCGCGGCGCTTACCACCGGCCAGGTTGCCGAAGACATGCGCACGATTACTCAGGACGCGCACAATCAAGCAGCGGTCGAGCGCATTTCCGCCAGGCCCGATTTGGTGGGAATGATACGTACGACCTGTATAGCAACCATGTTGCAGGCCGGACACGCCGAAAACGCCTTGCCGCAGCGTGCCAAGGCGACTTTGAACTGCCGCATTCTGCCGGGCGAAAGTGCGGAAGCAGTCGAGCAGCAACTGAGACAGCTTGCGGGGCCGAAAGTAACGCTGCGTGTCACCAATAAGTCGGTTCCTGCTCCGGCTTCGCCCATTGGCCATGAAATCATGGGTGCGGTCGAGAAGGTAAGTGTGCAAATGTGGCCCGGAGTGCCGGTCGTGCCCTATATGAGTCCGGCAGTTACCGACATGCGCTGGATGCGAAATGTGGGTATCCCCATGTATGGCATCACGGGAGATTTTACCGCTCCAAACAATGGCGTCCACGGCTTGAACGAACGCATCGGGCAGAAGGAACTCTACGACGGGCGCGAGTTTCTCTATAGGCTGGTGAAGGTGCTGACAAGCTAAATCGGCTTGCGGCCGCTGTTTTGGCGTGCATGGACGACCGTCGACGCGCAACGCTGTTTGGTTTTTCGGCTATTGGTCTTTGGGCCGCGCTGGCTGTATTGACTACAGCCGCAGCCGGTATTCCGCCTTTCCAGTTGCTGGCGCTCACTTTCAGTTTGGCCGGGGGGCTAGGCTGTGCCTGGCTGCTGAGACCCGGAGGAGCGGGCATCGCCGCCCTGCGCCAACCTGCCGGCGCCGCAGTGCTCACCATCGCCGCGTTGGCCGGATACCACGCACTCTATTTCATTGCCTTCAACCATGCCCCCGCGGTCGAAGTCAATCTGGTCAACTATCTCTGGCCGCTGTTGATTGTCGTATTCGCCGGGCTGCTACCCGGCGTCCGGGTGTATGCGCGGCAGTGGCTTGGCACCTTGCTGGGATTGGCCGGAGCAGCTCTGGTGGTTACCCGCGGACAGTCATTCGCCATGCAACCGAAGTACATCGCCGGCTATCTCGCCGCCTTGGGCGCGGCGTTTACCTGGTCGGCGTATTCGGTTTTGAACCGTCGCTTCGGCGCAGTCTCCAGCAGTGCGATGGCAGGCTCCTGCCTTGCTGTCGGTGTGCTCGGCGCGGTCATACACCTGACGGGCGAGACCTGGGTAACGCCCACGCCGGGCCAATGGGCGGCAATCCTTGCCATGGCTACCGGCCCGGTTGGGACGGCATTCTGGTGTTGGGACAGGGGCACAAAGCACGGTGACATCGTCGTGCTTGGCATGGCGAGCTATGCCGCGCCTTTGCTCTCGACCGGACTGCTGCTCATCTTCGGCCGGACGCGGCCTCATTGGACACAAGCCGCAGCGCTGGGCTTGCTATTGTTCGGAGCTTGTCTCAGTGCGCGCCGTGGCAGCGACCCCAAGATCGCTGAAGACTAACTACTCTCCACCGGTCTCGCAATCTATTGGGGCACATTTTTCGGTGTCACCGGCGCCGTTCGGGCGTAGTGACCTGCTCTAAAGCGGCTCTCATGCCCTTGTCGAGGATGAAGCCCAGATCGCGAGTGACGGCCGCCTCCAGACCAGGAATGGTGCGAAGATCCTTGCCCCACCACTCTTGCTTGCTGAGAACGCCATCCACCAGTTCAGCAATGCCCGCTGCCGAGCCATCAAAGCGTTGCCAGAGTTTGGCGAAGGCCCCCAAGATCGATAGATCGTCCTTAATGTGATATTCCTTGCCATTGCGCCAGCCAATCAAGGCTGCGTCTTTGATTTCGGTTCCACGATAGAAGGCAATGAGGGCCGCCAGACTGAACGCGAGGTGGTCGGGCACACGGCCCTGCCCGGCAACGTACTGTTCGACCGAAGGCAGGATACGAGCCTTGAACTTAGAAACGGAGTTGAGCGAGATGCTCAGCAGCGGGTGTTTGATGAAAGGATTGCTGAAGCGTTCAATGACAGCTTCGGCAAAAGCCTCCAATTCCTGCCTGGGCAGCGTCAGGGTGGGGATAATCTCGTCGTGGATTGCCTTTTTCATGAACCCGCTGACGACCGGGTCTTGCATGCACTTGACGACGAAATCCTTGCCGGCGAGATAAGCCGCCAGAACCGTGCTGGTATGGGCTCCGTTGAGTATGCGAACCTTGCGGTCGCGGTAGGGCTTTACGCTTTCGGCAAAGACGACATTAAAGCCGGCCCGCCTGAGCGGCAGCTCGTTCTCCAGGAAAGCCGGGCCTTCGATGACCCAGAGATGGAAGACCTCGGAGGTATTGAAGAGTTCGTCGCGATACCCGCAAGCCTGCTGGAGAGCCTCAGCTTCGTCGCCGGGATAGCCGGTGTTGATGCGGTCAACCAGCGTGTTGGTAAAGACGTTGGCCTGCTCCACCCAGGCGACGAACTTAGCGTCGAGATTCCAGTTCCGGGCAGTCTGGAGGACGGTTTTCTTGAGATTGTCTCCGTTATTGTCGATCAGTTCGCAAGGCAGCAAAATGAAACCCTTGGCTGGATCGCCGCCGAATGCCTTGAATCGCTCAAGCAGCAGAAGCGTGAGCTTGGACGGAAAGGAAGACGGCGGTGCGTCGGTGATTTTATCTTCCGCGCAGTAAGCGATTCCAGCCTCGGTGGTGTTGGAGACGATGAAGCGCAGATCGGGATTGTGAGCGCACTTCAGGTATTGCTCGAAATCAGTATAGGGGTTGATGCCGCGGCTAATGCAGGTGATCACCTCTTTCCGCTCCACCACCATGCCACCTTCGACACCGCGCATCATGTGGGTGTAAACGCCGTTCTGCTCATTCAGGCTGGCGACCGCACCCTGGGCGATGGGTTGGATGACAACGACGGAGCCCGCAAAGAGGCCCTTCTTGTTCATGCCGTCGATCATCCAGTCGACGAAGCCTCGAAGAAAGCCGCCCTCGCCGAACTGTAGAACCTTCTCACGGAGAGAGTGTCCGGAAGTGCCGCCTGCCAACGTTGGATTGCTTTCCAGGTATGCGGCGTTCAAGCGGGGCAGCGTTGCCGGTGAGGTAGTCATGAGAGGGTCGTTCCATCCTTCCGAATAGGGATTTCCGTGGCCGCTGACTTTGCCCTGGCACGCCCACGCCGAGCAACTAGGCGGAAGCTGGAAGAGCGAATCGGCCAGCGTGTCCATGGTAGCTGTTTCATGGGCGACGGGCTAGACCGGATTCGCGGAAGATATACCCCGTGAAGAAGCCGGGCTTTCAGGCCCGGCGGTGATATTGAGGGGTATACCAACTGTGAATTGCTCTAGGGCCTCTTGCGGCAGACACGACCAATGAGTAAAGATGCTGGTATATTGCAACGACATCGTTTTTCAAAAGTGGAAGATAATAGGTCTGTGGTGAGTTGCTTCGGCATTCTGCCGGCCGGTTTCGCGAAAGGTACACCCCGTGAAGGTTGATAGCTCCGGGATACGCCTATTCTGAAACCGCGCTAACCGGGGATTTCATGCCATGAAAGATTCCGCACGAGTCACCATTCGAATCGCCGAATCGCCAGCCGACATCGCACAGGCGTGCGACCTATTCAAGGAATATGGTGCTTCGTTAGGTTTTCCATTGTGCTTCCAGAACTTTGAGGAAGAGCTGGCCACACTGCCGGGCAAGTACGCTCTCCCGGCAGGCCGGTTGCTGCTTGCTTTCGTTGATGGCGCCCCTGTTGGATGTGGCGCGCTGCGGCCTTTCGATCAGCAGGCGTGCGAGATGAAACGCCTGTATGTGCGGCCCGAATGCAAGGGCCAAGGCATAGGCCGCCAACTCGCTGAGCGGCTCATCGCCGAGGCCAAACTGATTGGCTACGCCCGAATGTGTCTGGACACGATTCCGGCGCAGATGATGGAAGCCAACCGCTTGTATCTGGCGCTCGGGTTTCACGAGATTCCGCCGTATTACAACAGTCCGCAACCGGGAACACGTTACATGGAACTGCCATTGGAGTGACCGGCGTGGCGTACAGGCAAAATGCCTCCACGGTAAGAACTAGCTGCCACTGGACGCCGGCCCAGGTTAGCGCCGAACAGCCGAATAAGCCATTTGCTACAAATTGCGCGGCTTGACCAAATTGCGCGGCATATATCAAAGGAGTGATCGGCGGCGCGGAACCTGGGGCACCCGTACTGGCAAGAGAAATTTCAGTTGCGCGCCAGAACCCGCTCGCGCCCGACCGGGGCTGTCATCTCCAGCGCGAAAAACTCCTTGGCATTGTTGAAGCAGATATTCCGAATCATTCCCCCGATCAACTCCACATCGTCGGGCAATTCACCATTCTCCAGGTCTTTCCCCAACAGGTTGCACAGCACTCGACGGAAGTACTCATGCCGCGGGTAGGACATGAATGAGCGTGAATCGGTGATCATGCCGACGAAGCGCGACAGCAGCCCCACATTCGAGAGGGTGTTCAACTGCCACTCGATGCCTTCTTTCTGATCGAGGTACCACCAGCCGCTGCCGAATTGCATTTTTCCAGGAACAGAGTTTTCCGCGAAGTTGCCGACCATGGTCGCAAATGCGTAGTTCTCGGTGGGATTCACGTTATAGACGATGATCTTCGGCAGAGCGCCATCGGCGGCCAGACGGCCGAGGTACGTGCCGAGCGCTTCCACCTGCGGGCAATCGCCGATCGAGTCGAACCCGGTGTCGGGGCCGAGCGCCTTGAACATGCGGAGATTATTGTTGCGGCGAGCCCCAAGATGTAGCTGCTTCGTCCATCCGCCGGCGGCGTCAAGATGACCGAAATACAGCATCATGTAAGAGGCAAATTGCAACTGCTCTTCGGCGCTTGCTGCTTTGCCGGAGCGAGCTCGATCGAAGATCGCCGCCGCTGTCGCCTCCGGGCAGTGCTCGGCGTAGCAGCGCTCCAAGCCGTGATCGGAGAGCCGCGCCCCCATCTGGTGAAAGAATTCGTGGCGCTGCCGGATGGCGTCGAGAAATGCCTTGAAGTTGCGGATATCCGTATTGCTCGCTTCGGCCAGCTTGGCGACCCAGCCGTTGAATTGCTCGGGAAGGTGGACGTTGAGCGCCTTGTCCGGACGGAAGGCGGGAAACACGCGGGTAGACAATCCGGAAGCGGCGATCTGCTTGTGGTAGCGGAGATCGTCGGTCGGATCGTCGGTGGTACAAACTGCCTTCACGTTGAACTTCTTCAGGATGCCGTGCACCCGGAGGTCGTCGGTCGCGAGTTGGGCGTTGGCCTCTTCCCAGATGCGTTTTGCGGTGGTTTCGTTCACCAGGCGGTCGATTCCGAAGTATCGCTTCAGTTCGAGGTGAGTCCAGTGATACAGCGGATTGCGGAGCGTAGAGGGAACGGTGCGCGCCCACGCCATGAACTTCTCAAACGCCGGAGCATCGCCCGTGCAGAGCCGCTCTTCAACACCGTTGGCACGCATGGCACGCCATTTGTAGTGATCGCCCTCCAGCCAGATCTCGAACAGATCGTTGAAGCGGCGGTTTTCCGCAATGTCTTTCGGTGAAATGTGGCAGTGATAATCAAGAATGGGTTCATGCTCGGCATAGCTGTGGTACAGGTTGCGTGCCGCAGCCGATTGGAGAAGGAAATCTTCGCCCAAAAACTCTTTCATGAGGCCTCCGCGTAATCTGACCTGAACAGCGCCGGGGTTCCACCGCAACATGCGCAGCTACGGCGCAGTGGCCGCCCTCCAAAAAATCGGGCTAACCCGGCGGGTTGCGCACAACCCCTTCCCGTTCGACTTCCCGATATCCCCATTCCAGCGACACTGCCCGAGCGGTTTCGCAAACTAGGGGCGCTAGTGCCCGAAGCTTCTCTCGAGACATGCGAAACGATGGTGCGGAGACACTGATGGCCGCCGCCGGACGCCCGGAATAATCTCTCACCATCGCTCCAATACAACGGACGCCTTCTTCATTTTCCTCATCGTCGATGGCGAACCCGCGTTGGCGGATCTCCCGCAGCTCAGCTTTCAGTTCCGCGGGTGTGGTCAGCGTCTTAGCCGTGAAGCGCCGCAGCCCGCGCTGGGAAATGATTTGATCGACAACGGCCTCGGGAAGCGCGGCCAGGACGGCCTTGCCCACCGCCGTGCAGTGTACCGCGTTACGACGTCCCACGGTCGAAGACATGCGAATGCTGCGCCTGGGTTCGACCTTGTCAACATAGAGCATCTCGCCATCGTCGAGGATGCAAAGGTGGACCGTCTCTTCCGTGTTGTACATCAGTTTTTCAAGGTGCGGCCGCGCACGGTGGCGTATGTCGAAGCGCGAAAACGCCCGGATACCCAGATCGTACAGCTTCATCCCAAGCCTGTAATGCCCCGTCTGGTCCCGGTCAACCAGCCGATGCCGCTCCAGGTTCATCATCAAGCGGTGGACCGTGCTCTTATGCATTTTCACGATGGCAGCGATCTCCGCCAGGCTGGCGTCTTCGCGCGTGTCTGCCAGGGCATCGATGATGGCGAAAGCGCGGTCGAGAACCTGCACTCGATAAAGAGAGGAGTTTGTCTCGTTCGTCGCCATGTTAATTCCAACCTCGTGTGGCACCGGATGTGGATTGCGATGGAGGACGCTACAGGTAATCGGAGCGGCAGGGCGTAAACACGTCGATGACTACCGACTCTTCCAGTGCTGTCGCCTGGTGCTCGATGCCGCCGCGCACCACAAAGCTGTCGCCGGAGCGCAGGTCGAAGCTCCTGCCTTTGCAACTCACCTTGAGATGACCCGAAATAACGTAAACAACTTGTTCATGCGGGTGGCTGTGGCGCGAACCAACGTAGCCCTTCGCCATTCGGTGCTCCGCCAGGAACAACTTGTCGTTGTGGGCGCCAACCAGGCGCGTCAGCCCCGGTTCGGGAGCGATTGGCTTGATGTTGGCGCTTTCCATTACCTCTAAGTCCGCAAATGTCCGTTTTGTTTGTTCTGTCACTCTACTTCCCAAACGAAACTTGAGGAAACTACTGGGCCGTAAGGTGCGATTGAAGTCTCGAACGCAAACGGCCCAGGAATGGAGATCCATTTTGTTTGGCATGCGCACTGCCTCGCGCGCCAAACATTATTACCATTAGTCGGGGACACAGGCTTGCCGGGCCAACAGCTTCCAGTTCCCCTTTTCCTTCATCCACACCTGAAGGAGGATGATGTGGGCTTTGGTGATCTTGCCGCTTGGTTCTTCATTTTGGGCGTCAAAAGTGTGACGGACCCACGCAATGTGGCTGTTTACCACGTCGATCGTCTGATTGGAGATCTTGATCCAATTGAATTTGCCGGGCGCCTTCGGGCCAACCAGGAATTTGACGAACGTGGCCTTGTCTTGAAGCATTCCGTGGGAATGCCCATAGGTCAGATGATCGTCCGTCAGAGCATTCAGCGCCTTCTCGTCTCCCGACACCATGGCGGCTCGCAGTGCTTCGACGGCCGTGGCGACCGCGGTGGCCACGCCGGAAGTCTCGGCGGCTTGCAGCGGCGAGACGAGAGTGGACGCAATCAAAACGGCGCCAATCACCGCAAGGGCGGCGCGCCGGGTGAAATTCGACTTAGTCTTTGACATACCATCTCCTCATTTCTTTCCGTTGATGAATGACAAATAACAATTCGACTTCAGCAATACTGATCGCCTACTTCCCCGTCACTTCCTTCACTACGAAATAGACCACCGGTTCTTGAATTTCCTTCCACCAATGATTGACGCTATCAGGGATCACGATGACATCGCCTTTGGCAAGCTTACGTGTCTCACCGCCCGTAATCGAGGTTCCGCGGATCTCACCGGGGCCCGTGGTTTTTCCTCCGACCATCGTGCCGCCGGTAACGAACGTAGCTGAGCCCGAAACAATGTAGAAAACATCGGTATCCTTGGCGTGGAATTCCACCTGGCCGGCTTCGCTCCGCTTGCCCATTTGCACCCTAAACATCTTGCCGTCATATAGGACAGAGCCGGAGGTCATAGCCTGGTCGACCTTGGCTTTGTCGAAAAAAATAGCTGCCGCAGGCGCGCTGGCGGTCTGCGCCGAGACAACAACGCAGGTAACGACAATAAGCATGGCAACAACAGACAACCTTGCTAACGTGAACATTACTTCTCCTCCCTATTCTCTCTTCGTTTCTCAAGGATGAATCAGAACTGCCATTGCTGCTTGGGCCCGATCATCCGCTCGTGGTCATTCACCGCCCCATCCAACCGCCGTCGACAACCAGTACGTGGCCGTTGATGTAGTCGCTGGCAGGCGCGGCAAGAAACACTGCCGTGCCGCCGATATCCTGCGGCGTCCCCCATCGTCCGGCGGGGATGCGCTCAAGAATCTGCCGGCTGCGCTGCGGGTCGGCGCGAAGCGCGGCGGTGTTATCTGTCGCCATGTAGCCAGGAGCGATGGCGTTGACGTTCACTCCTTTCGGCGCCCATTCGTTGGCCAATGCCTTGGTCAATTGCGCGACACCGCCCTTGGCCGCGGCATAAGCCGGAACGAATACGCCGCCCTGGAAGGAAAGCAGGGACGCGATGTTGATGATCTTTCCGCGCCCCTGGGCCAGCATCCTCCGCCCCGCAAGCTGACAGAGCCGGAAAACGCTGTTCAGGTTGATCTCGATTACGTCGCTCCAGTCCGTGAGCGAGAACTCCGCTGCCGGTGCGCGGCGAATGATCCCGGCATTGTTGACCAGAATGTCGATCGAGCCCAGCCGCTCCACCGTGCTCTCGACCATCCGCTCACAAACCTTTGGGTCCGCCACATCTCCTAACACCGAAAAAGCCTGCACACCCGCTTTGCAGACGGCTGCGCGGATCGTCTCGGTCTTCTCGGGCTCCAGCCCATGCACAATTACGTTTGCGCCCGCTTCAGCCAGAGCCACGGCAACACCGGCGCCCAGACCTTGCTGTGCACCGGTTACGAGCGCATTTTTCCCAGTTAGCTTTAGCGCGTCCAGAATCATTTTTTATCCTCGGCGTTATTTGCGGCTGGCTTCCAACCCTGAACCGCCTTGATTGAATCCCGGTTGCACGTTGACCAGGCCGAACTGCCGGTCAACCTTCTCGCGATGCGCGGCCATCGCCCACACAAAACAGATCTTGTGGCCGGGAACGGAAACGTTAGGATGATAACCACTGGGCATCAGCACCGCGTCGCCATCGCGCACCGGAACTACCATTTCCGGATACTCCGTGTTGTCGTACACCAACTGCAACCCGAATGCCGGCGCCGGCATATTGAAGTAGATATACATTTCCTCAAGAATCGCGGCGTGTTCGTGAGGCGGCCAACTCGTCCAGTTGCCCGGCTCCGAGTAGGTGAAGCCGGCGACCAGCCGTCCAGCTTCGACGTTTTTTCCGAGAAGAATATTGAGGTGGCGCGCCTGGCCGGGAACGCCCGCGTCGAACTTCAGAGCCGGATCCTTGGAGATTTCCGCATAGGAAACAAACTGCAACGGATAACGGTGCTCCACGTCCGCGGAGAGCTCAACCAGGTCGACACGTGCTTTGGTTGACACTTCAATCTGGCTGTCGCGCGGAACGTAAATGGCATCGTACTGCCCCAACTGAAACGGCTTGCCGTCAACGCTCACGGTAGCGCCGCCCGACAGACAAATCAGTCCCGTTTCCTGGTTGCCGGTGGCAAACCGAACCGACGGCACTGAAGCGTCGAGAATGATGCGGCCGTAGGCCAGATGCTTGTTTGTGCTGTTGTTGGGGGTGACACTGATGTTGCGTCCGCCTTTGCTGTTGGTCTTGCGAAAGACCATTTTCTCAAGGGGAGATTGGGTCTGCATGCTCATCCTCTTTGCTTGTGTCCTACAATGTGAGACATAAGTCTTATAAGTATGGTGAGAAAACAGTCTGAGTCACGTCAGCCCGAATGTCAAGTTCAACCCGACGCTGGCCTTCGCTGGGCCCTTCAGCGTCTATGGCGGGCTGACCGTTAAGCCGCTGGAGGAGTCAAGGCGGGCGCGATAGATGGAATTTGTATTCGCGTCTTCGGCGACTGAGCGCAACCGAACCACGGCCTTCAGGGCTTCAATCCCATTGAGTAAGGGGCAGGCAGCTTGTTCGTGTAGTAGTAATAAGTGCTGGCGAATTCCGCTGCCGCATTGGCGATCAGCATTTTGATGAGCTTGTCCACATCTACGCCGCGGGCGCGGATGACCTCGACTCCCACGCGCTGGGTCACGTCGCCCGCTTTTACGACTTTCTCTTCAGGCATTCCTTTCCTCCAAATTAGCTGTCAGAAGGTTGTTGTTCGCACATGCCTCATTGAGTCTCGCCCGAATGCGGCCGGCAGGCCGGGAAGATCGACCTCAAGAGCTTGGCGGGCACTCAACGACGCAGCACTACGTACCGTTTGGGGTAATAACCGGCGGGTTATTGGATGTAGCAGGCGAAAACGGTGCAGCCCGGTCAATTCGCTGTAAAAGACGGTCTTTGCCGACCATCTGCTCTCACCGGAATGAAAACGAATTGGTTGCGCAGTCGGTCGGAGTGTGATATATCAACTTGTCAGCCGGTACTCGGATTATGTCTACCGTTCCCACAACTCGCGGCGACTTAGGGCAAGGCCGGGCGCTTGAGTCTTTCCGTGTGGGAAGCTCCGTACGAATTAGCGTCATTATTAGCATTATTCCCCTCAACTCGGGGTGACGCCTTGTAAGCACGGGATTTATCAGAGGCCGTCATCCTAAAGATGACGGCCTTTTTAGTTTTTGGCCGGGCATCTCGCCGACAGCGAAAGGCGGGAAACCAGAGATGAGGTAAGGATCATGGCTGCGGATGCGGGTAACGAATCACGGATGATGACAGGCGCCCAGGTTCTCTGGAAATGCCTTGAGGCGGAAGGAGTGCGCCAGGTATTCGGGTATCCGGGAGGGGCCATTCTGCCGGTCTACGACGCCCTGAAGCACTCGAAGATTTATCACGTGCTGGCCAGGCACGAGCAGGGCGCAACCCACATGGCTGACGGTTACGCCCGCGCTTCGGGAGAAGTTGGCGTCGCGATTTCGACCTCGGGGCCGGGTGCAACCAACATGGTGACGGGCATAGCCACGGCCATGCTCGACTCTTCGCCGATCGTCTGCATAACCGGCCAGGTCAACAGCAAGCTCATCGGCAGCAACGCGTTTCAGGAGGTGAACATCACCTCGGTTACCGCCGCTATCACCAAGCGCAATTACCTGGTGACGAATGCCGCCGATGTCGAAAAGACCATGCATGAGGCTTTCCACGTGGCGCGCTCAGGCCGCCCGGGGCCGGTGCTGGTAGACATTTCCAAGGATGCTCAGCAGGGCATGTGCATGTACGGCGCAAGCGCCGGCGGCAGGGATCTGCCGCTTCGCACCCGCAAATTGCCCGCGGCCGCGGATCTCAACCGTGCTCTCGAGCTGATTCGCCATGCCGAGCGCCCGGTGATCCTCGCCGGCAACGGCGTCATTCTGTCGGGAGCCATGGCGCAACTGCGCGCACTGGCCGAGCGCGCCCAGATTCCGGTGGCGCTCACGCTGCTGGGGATTGGCGGTTTCCCGGCTTCGCATCGCCTCAACCTCGGCATGATGGGAATGCATGGCGAGTCCTGGGTCAACACGGCAATCCAGGAATCAGACCTGCTGATTGCCTTAGGCATGCGCTTTGATGATCGCGTCACGGGCGATCCCCGGCAGTTCGCGCCACTGGCTCGCAAGATTCACGTCGAGATCGATCCCACCGAGATCAACAAAAATGTCAAAGTCGATGTCGCGCTCCTTGGAGACCTGCGCGAAGTTCTTTCCGCTCTGCTGAAAAGCGCGGAGCCAGCCAGGCATGCGGGGTGGCTCGACTACATCCACGAGCTCCGGGAAACGGCAGCCGTTCACGACATTCAGAATCTTGCCGAAGACGGCCACCTCTATGCCGCGAACGTGATTCGCGATCTCTGGTGCGAAACCCGGGGCGATGCCATCATTGTCACCGATGTGGGCCAGCACCAGATGTGGGAGGCCCAGTACTACAAGCACGATCAGCCGCGCTCGCTGATCACTTCCGGCGGTTTCGGCACCATGGGCTTCGCCCTGCCTGCCGCAATCGGCGCGAAGATGGCGCGCCCCGATGCCGAAGTCTGGGCGATCGTCGGCGACGGCGGTTTGCAGATGAGCACTCCCGAACTCATGACGTTGGTGCAGGAGAAACTCAAGATCAACATCGCGGTCATCAACAACGGCTATCTCGGCATGGTGCGGCAGTGGCAGGAGTTTTTTTACGAGAAGAACTATTCGTTCTCCCCAATCATGAGTCCCGACTTCGCCGCCCTGGCCGAAGTGTTCGGAGTACGCGGCATGAGCGTCGCGGAACGGGGCGGGGTGGTGCGCGCCATCCGCGAGGCGCGCGAGCACTCCGGGCCGGTGCTTGTCGATTTCAAAGTGGAACAGGAGGACTCGGTCTACCCGATCGTTCCGGCCGGGGCGCATCTGAAGCAAATGATTCGGCGGCCAATCCAGTTGAAGTGACCGCTCGCCCCAACCCCAGCAACGAAAGCGGCCGTCGTCGGGGACCGCCGGCCCGTTTCGCAAAACGGGTCTACTTGCTCTTCTTGCCGAACATGCCCCCCAATGCGCCCCCAACTCCGCCGGACTGGCCCTGCGACTTGGAGCCGCCCAAGAGGTTTCCCACCTGCGAGCCAGCTATGCTGCCGGCCATGCCCTTGACGTCGGGGACAAACTTGGGGTCAGACGTCGTGCCCTGGATGGAGAACGGAATTCCCTGATTGCCGGAGGAACGCCGGCCGGTTAGCCCGCCGACCACGTTGACTACCCCGCCGGCAGCCGACAAGGTCGCCAGCATTTTGAAGTTAAGCGCATTGCTGGGAGCGCTAATGGTTCCGTTTCCGCTGAGCTGACCAAGAGCCGGCAAAACCATCAGCAGTGAACTTAGCTGGATGCCCTCGGGAGCGGCGCGAACATTGGACGTCAGTTTCTCAATGGAGGTATTACCGTTGCCACTCTTGGCCCCCGTGAACGCAGAGAGCGCGGAAAGCTTCGACCCAAGGTCGAAGCCCGTGAGCGTGGCGTTGAAGAGTCCGACATCTCCCGTGGTGACGAGCTTGTCCAGCGGCCCGGAGGAATTGAGATTTGCGTTGAGCGTGCCCTGTTGGAGCGAAGCGCCCTTCGGCAATACGATGCCGGCGGCGGGCAGAACGGACTGCACGTCCTTGACCGGCATATTCTGAGCATTCAGCTTCAGGTTGAGACGGGTGGAATCGCCCTGGGTCTCGAAGGTGCCGGTCAGATGAGCGACCGCACCGCCGATCTTCACGACTCCGTCGTTGAGCGTGCCCGCGCTGCGCCGCAGGTCATAGTCGGAATCGAAATCGATGTTGATCGGCGTTTGCGCCGGCGAGCCGCCCTTGACCATTTGAACTTTATCCAGCTTTAGCGTGCCCTTGGCTTTTGCCTTGCCACTCGCGGACGAGACATCGCTATTCAAATCCACTATGCCGGCAATGCCAGAGGCAGGGTCCAGGAAGCCGGTTCGAGCGAGGTCCAGACCGCTGATTGCCAGCTTCGCACTCACAGGGGTCAGGGAGGCGTCGGTGTGGTCGACCGGCCCGGCCTTCCCGTCCACTTTGAGGCTGCCCCCGCCCGGCAATTTGGCTGACAAGCGCAGCGGAAATTGCGAGTTCAGGGAAACGTCGCTGGCTTCGAGGTTGAGCTCGTCATAGACGCTTCGCTTCGGTGAAGTAGTAGACCCCACCGCCACGCGGCCGTCTTTGAGTTCCAGCTTCTTGATCGTCAAGTCGGGGGTTGCTCCGCCGCTCTTGGGAGCGGACGAAGATGACTGTCCGGACCCCGTGGCCGCCAGGGAAGAGTAGTTCCATTTTCCGGCGGGGTTGCGTAACAGCACAACTTCGGGCTTTTCGATGGTCAGCCCGGTAATGTGCATCGCCTTGGAGAAGATCAACGGCACCAGTTCAACCCCGACCCGGAACGACTTAGCGCTCAGGAACGCGGACTGGCTGAACGCCGGATCGTCGGCAATGGAGAGGTTGTCCGCCGAGAGTGAACCGGAGAGCAGTGACAGGCTGAGGTTGCCGATCTTCACCTGCCGCTGCAGCGCCACCGAGAGTTTCTCCTCGACTGTGGGACGGAACTGGTTGGCGTCGATCAGGAACGGCAGCGCGGCGCACAGCAGAACCAGGACAACAATACCGATGACAATGTAGCGAAGTTTCCCTTTCACTTCATGCCTCCCGCAGGCCAACCGGTAAGAGCGGCGCCCGTTTATCACTAGTTTCTTAGATGCCGGAAGGCAGGCAGAAAAACAGGTTTCAGGCGAGGTGGGTAGCAGCATCGCCGAGAGCGGGTTTTTCACAGCGCGAGTGGCGCGACGAGGTAGTTATGCAGCTCGCTTTGTGAGAGCGACGATTGCTTGCAGCAGAACGGTGGGGGCCTGCCCCTTGAGGACAAACTGATCGGCGCAGTCGCAATCACGATCCGGGTACGCGCCGGAGACGAGAATGACGCGAATGCCGGGCTGCATTTCCTTGAACTCCCGGCAGAGTTGGTCGCCGAAGACGCCGGGCAGGCGGTAATCCAGAATCGCCAAGTCGACGGTCGTGGAGCGGAACAGGCGGCGCGCTTCTTCCGCAGTGGTCGCTGTCAATACGTCGTAGCCAAGCCGCGAAAGCAGGAGTTTCCGCGTCGTCAGCAGCGGCTCGTTATCGTCGACGCATAGAATGCGAATGCCCATTGATAGCAACTCCTATGATTGGGGCCCGATAAGTTAAGATGCTGAAACAATGGCGCCTGTTGCCCGGATATGAGCGGCATCGCTTGCATTTTTAGACTGCCGATGCAGAGCAGCCTTACTCGATGAATACGTGAATTTCGAAGCGCTCTTCGTCCGGCGCGGGCTTCTCCCAGGAGCGGACGTAGTGCAGTTGGAGAACTCCGTCCCCGCCGCGCCTGGGTTCAAACTGGAAGACCTGGAAGATGGGACGGCCCACGCCCGGCTCGGTGGTCTCAGTCTGCGACTGGCGAACCAGCTTCAGCAGCGGGGTAGACTTTGCCTGCACGTACCACATATACCCAGTCGAGGGATTCGATTTCAGGCGGAGTTCGAGCTGGTCCCCGGTCTTCAGGTGGACCTCGCCACCCTTATCCGCGTCAGTGATCACCTTGGTGGCTGCGAAGACCGTTTGCGGATGGCAGACAATAGCCAGGAGTGTAAGCAAAAAAAGCCATCGCACGGAATCAATCCAGCGAGTCAATCGACAAAGCTGCATTGCGAGCTTCCCTCCGCGCAGTTGCAAGCGTGCGGCGCTTGCTCCACTGCGCGTCCATGAAGATACATTGCCTTTGAGCGCGCTGCAACTGGCGGCGTGCCGTCGAAGGCACATCTAGCTGGCGTGGCGAAGCACAGTGCAGACCGACGCGCACAGCGCGCCGCCGATGTTGAACGTGGCAGCAAGCTTGGCGTCTTTCTTCTGAATTCCCTGGGGAGCCATGCCCTTCAACTGCCAATAAGAGAATCCGATCATGGAAATTCCCGTGGCGCCAACCGGATGCCCCTTGGCGATTAGTCCGCCGGAGAGATTAATGCCGCATTCGCCATCGACTGCCGCCTTGCCATCGACCCAGTAGCGTGCGCCCTTGCCGGGCGCGGCTTTGCCGATAACCTCGGTGCCAAGCGCCGCCGCCACGGTGAAGCAGTCGTGAATCTCCGCCACGTTTACGTCGGCCGGGCTGGCGCCCGCCATTGCGTAAGCCTTTTGCATCGCCTTGTAAGCCCCGGACGGTCTCAGGATATTGCGCCCGTTCTTCGTCAGCGGGTCGGTTGCTTGCGCATAGCCGGCGATTTCGACGGCGTCCGCCTTGGCTACGCCCAGCTTGCGAAGCCCTTCTTCGGTAGCAAGGATCAGCGCGGCATAGCCATCGGTGATCTGCGAGCAGTCATAGGTTTTGAGCGGCAGGCCCTCTACCACGTAGCGATTGATGCCCTCGACTTTGAGCGCCTGCTCAAGCGTGATCTGAACTTTGTTCATCTGCGCATACGGGTTATGTTTTGCGTTTCCGTATTCGGCGACGGCGATCTGCGCCAGGTCAGCTTCGGTGGCGCCGTACGCCTGGAGGTAGCACTGCATGATTTCGGCGAAGAGGTGAGGGAAGACGAAGACCTTGCCGGTGCGATCGTCGGGATGCGAGAAGTATCCCAGGGCGTCGCCAATTAATTTGCCGTCCATTTTGCCGTCATCGTCACGCATTTTCTCGTATCCAACGGCGACTCCCACATCGCCGAGACCGCCCAGCAGCTTATAGATGACCGAGAGCACGGCCTGACCGCCGGAAGCGCAGGCATTTTCAACCGATTCAATCGGCTTGCCTTCCATGCCGGGCAGCGACGCAACCAGACCGGCGAGCAAGCCTTGACGGTTCAAGGTGAAGTTGCACGCCGAACCCACCGAGGCGACATCCAGAACCGAAGCCGGTACGTCGATCCGCTGGCAAACTCCAGTGACTGCGTTGGCCACGATTTCGGGGATCGTCATCGCCATTAGCTTGCCGAACTTGGATTGATTGTAGGCAGCGATGTAAATGGGTTGGGACATCCGATTCTCCTTCTCTTGAATGGAAGTTAGCACAGCGATAACAAAACGACGACAAAAGAGAGTCTACTTTAGAGATGCAACCAGAGGCGGCAAGGCGGCAACACTGACTGTTGGACTGGCAAAGCCTGTCGCGGCATCGCCGGCCTGGCCATGCGGTTCGGCTTTCCTGGCGGGTTCCCGCCCAGTCTTGGCCGAGTCTGCCAAATCCAATCGATACAATGCGATGTCGCGGCCAGAACGGACGCTTTGCCGCCGGTATTTACTTCGCTCCAGAAAACTGGTATTTTCTCTGCCCCAGCATTCCGCTCGAACTTGGTGTCGTCTGGTGAGTTGGCCGATGTGTGAGCCGGAAGGTGCGGATACAAAGTGTCCGCCTGGTGAGGCCGTATGCCAGTGCGGCAGCTTGGCGAATTATCGCAGTTCACACGCTGACACATTCATTCATGGACAGTCCATTCCCGCTTGCGACGGCCAGCAGCTTCAGTCGAAAAAAATATTCGAGTTTGAATTCATACTTGTGAGGAGATTTATGAGCGACATCGTAATCGTATCCGCCACCCGAACGGCCGTAGGCAAGTTCGGTGGCTCTCTCGCCAAGATTCCGGCTCCTGAACTCGGCGCGCTAACAATTCGCTGCGCCTTGCAGCGCGCCAAACTGGATTCCGCCCAGGTGGGCGAGGTCATTATGGGCCAGGTGCTCACCGCCGGACTGGGGCAGAACCCCGCTCGTCAAGCGGCGATCAAGGCTGGCCTGCCCGTCACGGTTCCGGCCATGACGATTAACAAGGTATGCGGTTCCGGGCTGAAAGCGGTGATGCTGGCAGCCGAAGCCATCATGACCGGTGACTCGGAAATCGTGGTTGCCGGCGGCCAGGAAAACATGAGCGCCACGCCGCACCTGTTACAGGGTTCCCGCGACGGCTTCCGCATGGGAGACGCCAAAGTGGTCGATAGCATGATCATCGATGGCCTGTGGGATATCTACAACCAGTACCACATGGGGGTAACGGCCGAGAACGTTGCCAAGGAATACAGCATCACGCGCGAAGAGCAGGACAAGTTTGCGGTGGCGTCTCAGAACAAAGCCGAAGCCGCGCAAAAGGCCGGCAAGTTCAAGGCGGAGATCGTCGCCGTGCCGATTCCGCAGCGCAAAGGCGAGCCGGTGATGTTCGCCGACGACGAATACATTCGCCTCGGCGCGAAGATCGAAGACATTGGTGGTCTTAAGCCCGCTTTTTCCAAAGAAGGTACGGTCACGGCGGGGAATGCCTCCGGCATCAACGACGGAGCCGCGGCAGTTGTAGTGATGTCGGCTAGCAAGGCGAGCGAGCTTGGCCTGAAGCCTCTGGCCCGGATTGCGGCTTTTGCCAGCGCCGGCGTGGACCCGAAGGTGATGGGCATGGGCCCGGCGCCGGCATCCCGGCGTTGTCTGCAGAAGGCCGGCTGGCAGATCGAGGACCTCGATCTGCTGGAGATCAACGAAGCTTTTGCCGCCCAGTCCTGCGCCGTGCATAAGGAAATGGGGTGGGATCTGGCGAAGGTGAACGTGAACGGTGGAGCGATTGCCATTGGTCATCCGATCGGTGCCTCTGGCTGCCGCATTTTGGTAACGCTTTTGTACGAGATGCAGCGGAGCGGTGCGCGCAAGGGGCTCGCCTCGCTGTGCATCGGCGGCGGCATGGGCGTGGCTATGGCGCTTGAACGGGCGTGAGGTTGGAAGCCGTGCGGAACCTCAACGCCCGCGGGATGCGGCGAACGGCGTCTCGCCATAGCAAGGGTTGGCCCTGCGCAGCCATAGAAGCGCACTCGTCTGAGTGATGTCCGTCACGGCAAGAGGACTAAGAGCCAGAAAGTTCCCCAATTGAGTTGCCATTAAGGTATAAATAGTGACCCGATAATTTGTTTAGGCTTAATAAGGAAAGCTAATTCATAGTTAAGAGGAGTTTGCTGATGCAACAAAAAGCGATCAGCTGCACACGCGCCGTCGAGATGATTCCCGACGGCGCTTCTCTAATGATCGGTGGGTTTATGGGAGTTGGTTCGCCCCACCGAATTATCGACGAGCTGGTTCGGCAGGGACGCAAGAACCTGACCGTTATCGCCAACGACACTGGAAAACCAGGCTGGGGCATTGGCAAACTGATCGATGCCAAGCTGGTTCGAAAGCTCATTGCCTCTCACATCGGTCTCAATCCCGAGACCGGGCGGCAGATGATAGCCGGCGAGACGGAGGTCTTGCTGGTTCCCCAGGGGACGCTTGCCGAGCGCATCCGCGCCGGCGGTTTCGGCCTGGGCGGAGTATTGACCCCGACCGGCTTCGGCACGGTGGTGGCAGAGGGCAAACAGACTATTGAAGTGGAAGGCAAGAAGTTTCTGGTTGAGCCGCCGCTGCGGGCGGACTTCGCCCTGTTGGCTGCGCATCGCTCCGATTATCGCGGCAATCTTGATTATTCTCTTACTGCCCGCAACTTCAACGTGGTGATGGCTATGGCGGCGGACACGGTAATCGCCGAACCGGAACACATTGTTCCTGTCGGGGTAATACCTCCAGACGCGGTTGCCACTCCGTTTCCCGTGGTGGACTACTTGATTGAAAGGGGGCTGGGGGCATATGGAAGATAAAGTTGTTATCGCCAAGCGCGTGGCGCTCGAACTGAAGGATGGGAACCTGGTCAACCTGGGCATTGGTCTGCCGACCATGGTGCCTCAATATCTGCCGCCGGAGATGGAAGTCTACTTCCAGTCGGAGAACGGCATTGTCGGTATGGCCCAGATTCCGGGCCAGGGGATGGAAGATCCCTCGCTGACGGATGCGGGGGGCGGATATGTCGGAGCTATTCCCGGCGCCGCCAGCATCGATAGCGCCCTGTCGTTCGGGTTAATCCGCGGCGGGCATCTCGATATCACCGTGCTCGGCGGTCTGGAGGTCGACGAGCAGGGGCAGTTGGCCAATTGGATTGTGCCCGGCAAGATGGTTCCGGGCATGGGTGGCGCCATGGACTTGGTGACCGGCGCTAAACGTGTCATTGTTTCCATGACCCACACCGCCAAGGGCAAGCCGAAAATCCTGAAAAAGTGCACCCTGCCGCTGACGTCGGTGCGCCGGGTCAGTCTTATCGTCACTGAAATGGCCGTGATCGAACCGACTGAGCAGGGACTGGTGCTGAAGGAAGTGGCGCCGGGCGTCACGGTGGAGCAAGTCGTCGCGGCGACCGCAGCGAAGTTGATTATCCCGAACAACGTTCCGGTCATGCCGATTAGCGGCGAAGCGAAGTTCACCCAGGCGGCGGCTAATTGAGGCGCGAGTAAGCAAACGCTGCTTGCCTGCGTGCCCTTCCTGGTAAGGCAAGCAGCTTTTCTGAAGCACAAAACATGGTCTCGCGACGTGTTCGCGACGGCCTGTAGCACGGCCTCGGCGGTGTTCGTCCTATTTGCAATCTTTCCCCGGCCGCTCCCGGTTTCGAGAGCACGTTTGAGGCGGCTGCGAAGATGCGCAAACATTCCACCGCGACGCGACCGAAGGAGCGGAGGAGAATCTCTATGCTGAAAGGACGTGTGGCAATCGTTACTGGCTCGACCAGCGGAATCGGCCTCGGTATCGCGCGGGGGCTGGCAGCCGAAGGTTGCGACATCATGCTGAATGGATTTGGTGATCCCTGCGAGATCGAGAAGATACGCGCCGGGATCGAGAAAGAATTGGGCGTGACCGCGCTGTACAACGGCGCTGATCTTTCCAAAGGCGAACAGTGCGCGCAACTGGTTGCCGATGCCGAGAAGCGTCTGGGCAAAGTGGACATAGTGGTCAACAATGCCGGAATCCAGCACGTTTCGCCGGTCGAGAGCTTTCCGGTTGAACGGTGGGACGCCATTATCGCCATCAACTTGTGCTCGGCGTTTCACACCACCCGCGCGGCGTTGCCCGGAATGCAGGCCCGCGGCTGGGGACGCATCGTCAACATTTCATCCGTCCACGGTTTGGTGGCTTCGGTCAACAAGGTGGCTTATGTCTCGGCTAAGCACGGCTTGATAGGCATGACAAAGGTGGTAGCACTGGAGAACGCCGGCAAAGGCATCACCTGCAACGCCATCTGCCCCGGCTGGGTGCTCACGCCGCTGGTTCAGAAGCAGATCGAAATGAAAGCGGAGAAGCAGGCCATTTCGTTGCAGCAGGCCGAGCGCGAACTGCTCATCGAAAAAGAACCCTCGGGAACTTTCACCAGCATCGAGCAAATCGCGGCGATCGCAGTTTTTCTCTGCAGCGACGCGGCTCAGAACATGACTGGTGTTCCTATTGCAAACGACGGCGGCTGGACGGCGCAGTAAATCCGGTCCGCGAGTACGCTTCAACCTGCCGCCCTCAGGCCGGGTGGCATACGCAAGATCGCCAAATGCACTCGGAGGAAATGAACATGGCACAGCAATCTACCGTGGGGTCGCCGGCGGAGGTTCTCAAACCTCAGTTCGCCAAGGTGGCATTCGCGAGCCTCATCGGCACCTCGATCGAATGGTACGACTTTTTCTTGTACGGCACGGCTGCAGCGCTTGTTTTCCCCAAGCTGTTCTTCCCCAAGTTTGACCCGTTGGTGGGGACACTCCTCGCCTTTTCCACCTACACCATCGGCTTTATTGCCCGTCCCTTCGCAGGCGTTGTCTTCGGCCACTTTGGCGACCGTATCGGCCGCAAGCAGATGCTGTACATCACGCTGCTGTTCATGGGCGTTTCGTCGACGATCATCGGCCTGCTGCCGACGTACTCCCAGGTCGGGATTTGGGCTCCCATCCTGCTGACTCTGATGCGCGTCTGCCAGGGCATCGGACTCGGCGGCGAGTGGGGCGGCGCGGTGTTGATGGCGGTTGAGCACGCCCCGGCGCATCGCCGCGGCTTTTTCGGCTCCTTTCCGCAGACAGGCGCTATGGTTGGCGGACTGCTGTCCGTGTTCGCGTTCTGGATGGCCAACAAGCAGTTGTCTGAAGCCGATTTTCTCGCCTGGGGCTGGCGCCTGCCGTTCCTGTTCAGCATAGTGCTGGTCGTCATCGGCATCTGGATCCGGATGACGCTCGCCGAGTCGCCTGCCTTCCAAAAGATCAAGGACGAGAAGTCCGAGGTCAAGATGCCGGTGATCCAGGCCATTAAAGATCACCCGAAGAACCTGCTGCTGGCCATGGGCATGCGCTTCGCCGAGAATGGCCTGTACTACATCATCACGGTATTCTCGCTCACCTACGCCGTCACGGTGTTGAAGCTTAGCCGGCAAGCGTTACTGCCGGCCTTGACCATCAACTATGGTATCGGTCTGGTCATGATGCCGTTCTACGGCTGGGTTTCCGACAAGATCGGGCGGCGCGCGGTCTATATGTGGGGGGCTTGCATGTGCGGCGTGCTGTCCTTCCCGTTCTTCTGGATGCTGGACAAGGCTGCCGGGAATATCTATTGGGCCTGGGCCGCCATTATCTTAATCGGCCAACTGGGTCACTCGGCGATGTACGGACCGCAGGCAAGCTTTTTTGCTGAACTGTTTCCGGCGAAGGTGCGTTACAGCGGCGCATCGCTCGGTTACCAATTTGCATCGATTTTTGCCGGCGGCATGGCGCTTCCGGTCGCAACCGCGCTGCTGGCGTGGGCCCACAACAAGTCATGGCCTGTGTCGCTCTACATGATCTCTTTCGTGATTATTACCGCTATCTCGGTAATCTTCTCCGAGGAGACCTATAAGAAGGCAGACGTATCGTAGGCGGCGAAGCGAGTGTCTGGCGGATTTTCCGGGGTGAGGTTCGTGCGCCTCACCTCGGGAGTAGCGCGGTGGCGGAGCCGGTGCCACTGTTTCGAACTTCCGAGTGAGAAATAAACTTGTAGCTTGATCTATTCTTGAGCAATCAATAGAGATGCCGTCTTCCGCGGCATCTCTTTGATTTTGGTTCCCGGTTTTTCGCAAGCCCCTGCTTGGATTCTGCTCTGTTCGAACGGCTTACCTTCATTTGCCAAGTACGGTGAATTGCCGCCGCGCGAATCGCGGGTCAGAATGGTGGTGCGCGTCAAGGCTTTCCCATGATAATTTTAAGTATGGGGCGTTCCTCTCATCGGCTATGTCTCCGCTTAGCCGTTCCGCGATGTCGATCGTGCTGCCGTTGCCGCAGCTGCGCATCACGCTGGTGAAATAACCTGCTCAGTCGCACAGCTTAATAACAATCTCCGCCAGGGTGGGCGACAATTCATTCTCCAAGCTTATCGGCGGTGGTTTTCACGGGTCTAATTTTAGAGGGTACAGGGACCTAGCTAGATGGCAGAAATCAGACCTTTTCACGCGCTTCGCTTCGATTCGTCCAAGGTAAAGCTGGCTGACGTGCTGACGCAGCCTTACGACAAGATCACGCCGGCAATGCAGGACGCCTATTACCGCCGAAGCCCGTATAACCTGGTCCGCCTCGAACTCGGCAAGCCCGAACCTGGAGATAATCCGTCGTCTAACGTATACACGCGGGCGGCTGATTTTCTGCGGCAGGTTCAGGGTGAGGGTGTTCTACGGCGCGACCCGGCGCCCGGCATTTATGCCTATGTGCAGAAGTTCGCCAGCCCCGTGCAACCCGACAAGCCAGTGCTGCGAACCGGGGTGATTGCCCTCGGCAGAATCTACGACTACGAAGACGGGGTGGTTTTTCGCCATGAGCAGACCCTGGCCAAGCCCAAGGCAGACCGTTGCAATCTTCTGCAAGCCACGCGCACGCACTCGGGCCAGCTCTTCATGATCTACGAAGATGTGGCGAACGAAGTCGAAAACATCATCTGCCCGGCCGTGGCGAATCGCGAAGCCGACGAAAATGTCGTGGACGAATACGGCGTCGAAAACCTTCTGTGGCGCATCGACGACCCGGCGGTCGTCGAGCGAGTGGTCGGCGCGATGCGTAACAAGCGGCTGATCATCGCCGACGGTCATCATCGTTACGAAACTGCGAGCGCGTACCGCGACGCCTGCCGTGCCAATTCCAGCGACCGCAACGCCCCGCATGAGTTCGTAATGATGACGCTGGTCAACATGAATTCTCCCGGCCTGGTCGTGCTGCCGACACACCGGGTCGTTTTCGGAGTCGAGGGATTCGATGCGGAGAAGTTGATGCGCCGATTGCAGGAATTCTGCGAGCTGAAGCGCACCACCAGCAGCGGCGCAGGGTTGCTGGCCGAGTTGGCGGAGATGGGCCGCGGCGGCACCGCTTTCGGCGTCGTCACCGCGGGCGGTCGCGTCCTCGCCCGCGTGCGTGCCGACAAAGTGGACAACCTGCTCACGGACGTGACAACGCTGGAACGGCAGCTCGATGTCGTGGTGTTGCACGAAATCGTGCTGCACAGGATTCTCGGCATTTCACCGGAAGCCGTGCGCGAGCAGCGAAACGTGCGTTATTTCCGCTCGGCTGACGAGGCCGTCCAGCAAGTCGCGAATGGAGCGAATGCAGCGTTTCTGCTGAACCCGGTTCCGCTGACGGTGATGCGGGACCTATGCTATGCCGGGCGCGTCATGCCGCAGAAATCCACCGATTTTTATCCCAAGCTGTTGAGCGGACTCACGCTCGATAACCTGGACCAGTGTTTCTGAAGTAGCAGGTAGGCAGTAAAACTTCTTGCCTTAGGGTTGGTCCCAAACAATCCCGTGGTTGCGATTGTTGGGACAGAACGGAGCCAGAGATGATCAGCAAGACCCGCCTTTTCACCCCCGGTCCTACGCCACTGTTGCCCGCGTCGCAGTTCGCGATGGCGGCCGCCGATATTCATCACCGTACTGCTGAGTTCAGGGCACTGTTTTCGAAGGTGCTGAAACAGCTCCAGGCTTTTATCGGCACCTCGAACGATGTCGTCATTCTGACCGCATCCGGCACCGGAGCAATGGAGGCGGCGGTCAGCAATCTGACCAATCCAGGCGACACGGTGCTGGTGATCACGGCCGGCAAGTTCGGCGAGCGCTGGGTGGCCTTGACGAAAACCTACGGTTGCAAAGTGCGCACGGTCTCGGCTCCGTACGGGCAAACGGTTTCGCTCGAGGACGTGCGCGCCCAGTTTTCTCCCGAAGTGCGCGCCGTCTTCGTTCAGGCCACGGAGACCTCGACCGGTACGCGCCATTGCATTCCGGCGCTGGCGGAATTGGTGCGCGGCAGCGACGCGCTGCTGGTCGTCGACGCCATTACCGGCTTGGGCACGACCCATCTGGAGGCTGACGCGGTCGATGTCATCATCGGCGGCTCGCAAAAAGCGCTGATGATTCCTCCGGGGCTCGCCTATCTTGCCGCCAGCGAGCGCGCCTGGAAGCGGATGGAGACCACAAACCAGCCGCGCTACTACTTCGATCTCCGCAAGGAACACAAGTCGAACGCCAAGGGTGAAGCCTCGTACACGCCTTCGGTCGCGCTGATTGCGGCCATGGGCGCCTCGCTCGACTACTTTGCCACGCTGGGCGGCGGCGATGTCGCCGAAGGCCGCCGTCTGCTGGTCGACAACGCCGAACGCTGCGCCGCCATGACGCGCGCCGCCGTGCAGGCGCTCGGGCTCAAACTGTTCGCGCCGACGGCGCCAAGCGCGGCCGCAACCGCCGTGCTCGCGCCCGAAGGCATCGTCAGCAGCGACATCGTCAAGCGGTTCAAGGCTGACTTCGGCGGAATTCTTTCCGACGGGCAAGGCGACGAGATGAAGGGAAAAATCTTTCGCGTCTCCCATCTAGGCTATCTCGATTACGTCGACACCATGGGCATTGTCGGTGGGCTGGAGCAGGTTCTGGAGCGCATGCGCCCCGGCAAGTTTCCGTTGGGCGCGGGGCTCACCGCCGCGCAACGGGTTGACTTCGAGTGGCGGGCGGGCAAGCGGCCGGCGCTGTGCGCCTGCGGACGATCCACTTCAGAGTGCGTCGCCGGCAGAAGCGCGCAGGCGGGCGGAGGACAGCGATGAAAATTGTTATAGCCGAGCCGATTTCCAAGGCCGGGATGCAGTTGCTCGCCCGGGAGAAGGGTTGGCAGGTCATCGATCCCGCTCAGTACCAGCTATCTCCGGAGGCGCACCTGCGGGACGCCGATGCCCTCATCGTGCGCTCCGCTGTCTACGTTGACGCAGCCATGCTGGAGAAGGCGCCCAAGGTGCGCGTGATCGGGCGTGCCGGAGTTGGCGTCGACAACATCGATGTCGAAGCGGCCACCCGCCGCGGCATCGTGGTGATGAACACTCCGGGGGCCAATGCCGTGGCCGTCGCCGAACTCGCCATCGGGCTGATGATTTCGCTCGCCCGCCACCTGTCGCGCGCCGATGCTTCCACCCGTGCCGGCAAATGGGAAAAGAAAACGTTTCAGGGAACGGAGCTGCGCGGCAAAGAGCTGGGCATCCTGGGCCTGGGGCGCATTGGAGTAGAGGTGGCAAAGCGCGCCAAGGCTTTGGGCATGACGGTGAGCGCGCACGATCCCTACGTCTCTCCCGCGCTGGCTCGCGATCTCGGGATAAAGCTGTGCTCGCTCGATGATCTCTATGCCGGAGCCGACTACCTCTCGCTGCATCTCGGGCTGACTCCGCAGACGCAGGGAATGATTTGCGCCGGATCGCTGGCGATGATGAAGAAGGGTGTGCGTATCGTCAACTGCGCGCGCGGCGAACTGGTCGACGAAGCGGCGTTGTGCGCGGCGTTGCGCTCAGGCCAGGTGGCCGGGGCGGCGCTCGACGTCTTTGTCGCGGAGCCGCCCAAGAACTCGCCGTTGCTGGAGTTGCCCAACCTGATCGCGACGCCGCACATAGGGGCTTCGACGGTGGAGGCGCAGGATGCGGTGGGCGTGCAGTTGGCCGAGCAGGTCCGCGAATATCTTAACAATGGCGTCGTCCAGAACGCCGTGAACGTTCCCTCCTTGACCGAGGTCGAGTACCAGCAGCTTCATCCTTATCTCGATCTGGCGCGCCGCATGGCCTCTCTGCTGGCGCAGCTCATGGATTCCGACCTCAACCTGGAGGAGATCCGCGTCGGCTACGAAGGCAACGTCGGCGAGTGGAAGACCGCCGTGCTTCGCGATTCCGCCGTGGCCGGGGTGCTGCAATGCGGGTCGCAGGAAGTGGTCAACCTCGTGAACGCGGCCACGGTCGCGGCCACCCGCGGCGTCAGCATCCGCGAAGACAGCGCCTCGGAGAGTGCTGCCGGGCAGATCAATGCCCTGCGGCTCTCGCTGAAGGGCAACGGCACGACGCTGCTGGCGCGGGGAACCGTCGTTCACGAGAAGTTTCCGCGCATCATCGAGCTGAACGGCATCGATATCGAGTCGCCGCTGGAAGGCCACCTGGTGGTCTTTTCCAACAAGGATCTTCCGGGCGTGATCGGCGGCATCGGCACGATCCTGGGGCAGAACAGAATCAACATCGCGCGTTTCTCGCTGGGACGCGAGGCCGACGGGCGTCCCGTTCCGGCTGGCGCGCGGGATGAGCGGTCGGCGCGCCGGGCAATGGCCATCGTGCAAACCGACTCGGCTGTTCCGAACGCGGTGCTGGAGGAGATACGCGGAAAAATCTCCGCCGTGAAAGGCGCCAGGGCGATTTATCTGTAGTTGCCAGATAAAACAAAACCCCAGCAGGTATTCGCCTGCCGGGGTGAGTGCGGTTGGAAATCGATTTGGTTTTATCTGGCGGCCGCCTTCTTCGCCTTTTGGTAGCCGCTTGCCTTGAGAGCGTTGGCAAAATGCCGCAAGAACGAGCGTACGTTGGTCTCGGTAGCTAACGGGCCCATAGTGCCGATGCGGAATACCTTGCCCGCCAGCGGACCGAAGCCGCCAGCGATTTCAATGCCTTGCTCCTCCAGAAGGATCTTGCGAACGTTGGCGTCGTTGGCGCCCTCGGGCACACAAGGCGTATTCAGGTTCCAGATGCGCTTGCCTTCCGCCACGTGCATGCGCAAACCTAGCGCCTCGACGCCCTTTACAAACGCGAGGTGCGCCTGGTAATGCCGCGCGTAGCGCTTCTCAACACCCTCCTCCACAATCAGCGAAAGCGCTTCGTGGAGCGCATAGAGCAGCGAAGCCGAGGCGGTGTGGTGATACTTGTGCGGCGTCTGGAAGTAATACTCGTTCAACAGGTTCAAATCGAGATACCAGCTCTGCACCTTGGTCTTGCGGGACTTGAGGCGCTCCCAGGCTCGCGGCGAGACCGTGATCGGCGCCAGTCCAGGAGGACAGCTCAGACCCTTTTGAGAGCAGCTATAGGCGATGTCGATGCCGGTCTCGTCGACGTTCACCGGCATGGCGCCAAGGGAGGTGACGAGGTCGGCGATGACCACGGCACCCACCGCATGCGCCGCCGCGCAGATGGCCTTGCCCGGTTGCAGCGCGCCGGTTGAAGTCTCCGCATTGACATAGGCCACTACCTGCGGGCGTTCACGATGAAGGAACTCGGAAGCTTCGTCGTCGCCGAACACCTCTCCCCAGGGCTTCTCGAAGCGCACGACTTCACCACCCTGGCGGCGGGCCATCTCGATGATGCGGTCGCAGAAATAGCCGTTGGCGAAGACGGCGACCTTCGTTCCGGGCTCAACGAAGTTGGCGACAGCAGTTTCCATTCCGGAGCTGCCGGTCCCGGAAACGGCGAAGGTCACAGGGTTCTGGGTGCCAAAGACGACTTTCAACATCTGGTGAACTTGTTCGAAGACGGTGAAGAAGTAAGGGTCAAGGTGGCCGACGACCGGCTTCGCCATGGCCTTGTACACGCGAGCATCTACTTGGGTCGGTCCTGGCCCAAACAACAGCCTTTTGGGAGGCTGAACCGAAGAAGCCGAACGGACCACAGCTTTACTTTCCGACATGAGTGCCATCAATGACTCCAGATCGCGGGAATTATCGTACGTGCTCGTACTTGTATCTATTTTAGCGCCAGAAGGCGTCTGTCGACCCCAAAAGCCGGCTCAACGGCACCTTAGTTCCTTATCGGGACGGAACCCTAAGTTGCCTCATGAGATATACCCCTCGCAAAACCGGCCCGGAAGGGTGCCGAAAGATTGCTGCATTTTCGCCGCCCTCGCCGGCTCCCGAGAAATGGCGGCATCTCCTCAGGTCTCGAATGAGACGTGGCAAACACGGCCGACGATGTGGTCGGCGAAAGACGTGCCTTCGCCGATGTAGATGGCGGTGAGAGGACACTGCCGGTTTTGAGGCCGCAGCAGCAAATGAGACCCCTGTAACTCGACATAGCGAACCAGCATTTCGCCGTCTTTGGCAACGGCGTAGATGTTGGGCACGCCGCGCCGGTATGGGCGGAGGGAATTGTGGTGGCGGTCGATGAGCAAAGTGGCTCCGGCATTCATCCGGGGATACATGGCCAATCCGTTGCCGGCGTCGGCCTTAACGAGGACGAAGCGAATCCAGTCCTGGCGTGCGCTGGCCATATCGGCGCGCAGGCGGCGGAGGAAGCTCTGTTTGAATTTCAAGACTTCCAGCACAAAGGCGCGGGTGATGACGGGTTGGCCGATGGCAGCCTGCGGTTCGACCAATAGAACGCTGCTGTAAGCGCCTTCGGCGGGTGGGGCAACGGTAGCCCGCCGATTGATTTCGGCCTGCTCGATCAGGTCGATGACGGAGAGACCGAGGACCTGGAGGACGCGATTCATGGCCTCAAGGCTGAGGCCGCGTCGGCGGTTGAGAAAGTTAGAGACGTGGGCTTGGCGAAAGCCGGTTTTGCGCGCCAGGGCGACGCCGGTCAACTGACCGGTGCGAATCCTGCCGGCGACAATGGTTCGAAGAGCGTCTTGCAGCGCGATGAAATCCATAAATTGGCATTCCGATCTATAGCTTTAAGCTATAGAAAATTCTCAAAAACAATCTCGAAGCTATTTTTTTGTTGACCAATGTTCCGCGTCCTGCATAGCCTGAGTACCTCTTTTGTGTTGCTGATGATAAAGGAAGACCCCTCACGACCGCATTCACTGACAGTCACGCGAAGCGGACGGTGGCGGTTTTCCGTCATCAAGATTGTGTGATCGTTGAACTCCACTTTCCCGGATAGCTCAACCGCGCGGTTGTGTGCGCGGCGGCGCGTACCGTACCTCAGCCGAAAAGGGCTGGTGTGCGGAGTCCGGCGGACAGTGGTTTCAGCCGGCGGCGACGGCTGCCGGCTGAAATGAAAAAGCAGAGGGAGAACACCTCGAGGGAATGCAAAGCATCGAGGAAACCTCTGCGATGTACGAGCACATAAAACCAGACGCCAATCTGGTTATCGGCAACTACGAACCCAGGCATCGGGGGAACTATCACAATTGGCGGCTTCATGGCGATACGGCATGTCCGTTTCCGTCTAGGAATTTCGCGATTCAAAACTGGACCACAAAGCCGACAAGGGGGTCGAGCCGAATGCAGGGTCGATTGCTGGAACCAGGGCCGAACCAATGGGGGGAAAATGAATCATACAGCAACAGGGGGGGATCGTAAAACTAGAACGGGGAATCGTTAGACTAGAACTAAAGTACTGTGAGCGTTGCGGTGGGCTGTGGACGAGGGAGCACGGAGTATTGCAAAACCGGTGCGAGCGGTGCGTGGCGGAAGAGAAGCAGCTCACGAAACTGTGGAGGGCAAGGAGCAACCGGTCCAACCGGAGCGCCAGTCTGGCGGGTTTGGGCCATGAGTCGATCATGATTCTGGGAGGTTTGCCAGTATGAAGGCTACTCAGAACCATAAGCCAGTGCGGGACGGGACCTGTAATGGGCCGCAAAAATCGGGGTGTGAATTTCTTGATGGGGAGGGGGTACTTCCCCTCTACAGGGCACAAACGGAGCGAATGCTGCGGCGTTATTTCCGGTTGTCGCTGGATCTTGGCAGGCTGCCTTCGATCCTGGGAGGAGAGGTGTTCCGGGGGATAGTCTCCTCGAGCCGGCCGCACACGTTTGAAGACTTCGTGATCTTTGTTCACGACATGGAACGGTGCATGGAAAAGTTGGATCCGGCATCGCTGGAGACGATTGCCGCGCTGGTTTTTCTGGATCAATCGCAGGAAGAAGCGGGAAAATCGCTGGGGCTCTCGCGGCGGCAAGTGGAACGGCGCTACAGCGCAGCGTTGGACAGGTTGTCGTACAGGTTGCTGACGGCCAAGCTGATTCAGCCGCTGCCTTTGACGTTGGAGCAACCGGATTGCGTGGTGTGTCTGCGGAATCGGGAATTTTCGGCACGGGTGGAAAGTTTTGAAACCGAGGCTGTAGGGGGCAGGCGCGGGGATCCGGTGCGGCTAAAATTGCCTCCGAAGAAGCCGGCTGCTTCGGTGGGGACAGCCGTTTTGGACGCGGGCCAGAAAGCTGTAGCGCGGGCCGGGGTTGTTCGCATGGAGAGCTATATGTGGCGAAACCGGATTCAATAGTTCGATTTACTTACGTACACTTGGGCGCGTCCAAAACCGCGCCCTTTTTTTGCGTACGAATTTGTTGGGCGAGTGAGCGGAAGGCATCCGATGAATGCGAAGCCGACTTGGCACGCCGGTTCTCGGCGTGTCAAGCGAACTTGCGACGAGAAAAATGGCAAGTGCGCGGAAGCGCGCGAGATAGAGATCTGTGTCCAATGTCTCAGTGCCCCCCATAAAATTGCTATCCTAAGAATAGAAAGGCAGAAGGAAGGGCGCGGCAGACGCGCGGATGCGTGTGACGGTTGCAGGAAAGACGAGAGTCACGGATGGCGAGCGATAGAGGGAAGAGGCAAAAGGTAGAGAAGAATGCCGGCGGATCGCAGCGCAGCCAGACCCGTAGAATGCGTTCCACAAAGAAAGAGAGCGCAGCGGTAATCGAGCAGGGTGCCGGCCTCAATGCCGGTTCCGTGACCGACGAGGTCATGCCTGCGGAGGACGAAGCCGGTAAACCGCGCAAGCGGCCGAAGTCGGCCCACAGCGTGAAACAGGAATGCAAGCAGAAGATCATTGCCGAGATGGATCAGATTGTGGACGGTTTGATCGAGAAAGCGAAGAGGGGAAGTTACAACGAGGCGAAGCTCCTCCTCACCATTGCCGATAAAGACGACGGCAAGAAGGCGGAGGACAAAGCGGCGCAAGCGGCAGCCGACGCCTCGTTGGCAGAGTTGCTGCTGGGGCAGTTGGGAGCAGCCCCCGAGTCCGCAGTGCCTGCGAAAAAACGCGGCGGCAGGCGCAAGACCGCGGGCAGCTCGACCAAAGCTGAGATGGCGCCACCCGCGGAAGAGCCGGCGGTGCCGATTCAACCGGAAGAGTAAGTCTCCGGGCAGACTGTTTATTGCAGGTAAGGAGCAAGAGCCGACGGGCAAACGTGAGCAGGTAAGATTCATCTTTGAAATGGGATTGGAAACCTGCCGAGCCGGGCGCGGGCGCCGGATTCGCCCTCCGGTTCGTGGCGCAGCGGTTCAACCGACGTTCCAAGCTGTTAAAGTAAAGTATTGGCGCGCGCGGTTGGCCGCGATGCTAGATCAGGGCCGGGGGCGGAATTCTGCAATGGACATGACATGGGTCACCGATCGGATTGCGGTCGGCGGCGGGATCTGGGTCGAAGAGAAAATGGCGCAGGTGGCTGCCACCGGGGTTACACATATCATCGACATGCAAATCGAGTTTGACGACACGCCGCTGGCGGAGCCGTTTGGGATTGAAGTATTGTGGAACCCTGTGGACGACGATTTCCAGCCGAAACCGAGGCCGGTGTTTGAGCGGGGGGTGGATTTTGCACTGCGGGCGCTGGAGCAAAGTGATACGAAGTTGTACATCCATTGCGCGGCGGGAGTTCACCGGGCACCGATGATGGCGCTGGCGGTGATGCGAGCTCTGGGACACAAGCTGGAAGAGGCGAAACGGTTGATTCAGAGCAAGCGCTACGTGGTGGATTTTGCCGACGTGTACGTGCGCAGCGTGGAATCGTTCATGAAAGAGTTTTCGGGCCAAGCGGCGCAATGAGATCTGGCCGATCTGGACAGAGCAGGATAGCAGGATAAAAGAACATGAGATTCAGAACAGACCGCCCCACGAGGCGGGTTTTTATTTGGTGGCTCATTCTGACGGTTGCAGTTCTTGCGGGAGCGGAAGCACGGGCGGCGACGAGCAAGACAGCGATCGTGGATGTTCTGTATCGAGCCGACGGCACACCGGCGCAAGGGACTTTGTTGATCTCGTGGCCGGCATTTACGACGGCGGGCGGCGATGCCATTGCGGCTGGTTCGATGACGGTGAACCTGGGAACCAACGGATCGGTTCAAGCAGCGATATTTCCGAATACCGGATCGACTCCGCAGGGCACTTACTACAAAGTTGTGGTGGACCTGGACGACGGAACGCGAAGCACCGAGTATTGGGTGGTTCCGCAGGTTCCGCAGACGACGATCGCCGCGGTGCGGTCGTCATTGGTACCACAGTCGCAGGCGATGCAGTTTGTGGGAAGAGATTATGTCGATTCGGCGATCGCCAGTGCCGTGGGAAGCAATGTGGCAGTCGAGCTGACGGGAAGTCAGACGATAACGGGCGTGAAGACATTCCAGAACTCTCCCCAGGTTCCGACGCCGACGAATTCCGGCGATGCCGCCAACCGGCAGTTTGTTCTGGACACGGTTGGCAATTCCGCGCCGGCGCAGACGACGCCCGGCACGGTGAACGCGACGCAATATCAAGTCAACGGAACAGCGCTGGCGTCCAGCAACTTGAGTGACGCCGCGAGCCTGGCGAAGGTTTCACAGATCCCGACGCAGACCTCGCAACTGACGAACAACAGCGGGTTCATCGCCGCCTCCGGGGCTCCCGTGCAGAGCGTAAACGGACAAACGGGTGCGGTGTCGTTGACGATTCCCGCCGCACAGGTGAGCTCTGACTGGAACGCGAGCACGGGCGTCGCGCAGATTCTTAACAAGCCGGCGATTCCATCTTTTCCCGGCGTCACGAGCGATGGCGCCAACGGCATTGCGGTAACAGGGAACGTCGGGGTGGGCTCATCGCTGCTGCTCGGGACCCCGAACGTCATGCAAGCATGGCACGATGCGCTGCCGAGTACGGGCGGCAAGCTCACCCTCACAGCGTTGGTCGTGCTGCCGTCGACGCTGACGATCAGCAAGAACAATGTTGAAATCGAGTGCGTCGATGGCGCGACCATCTCGGGAGCTTTCAACGGGCCACTCATCACTGGGACCGGCATCAACGCGCCAAAGATACACGGATGCGGGATGACTAGCACCTTCACCAGCGGTACGGCGTGGACTCCGCTGAACAATGCCATCCGCTTTGTCTCGGTGACGAACGCGGAACTTTGGGATACGACCTTCTACGGCGGGTTGGCCGATGCCGTTGTCTTTCAGGGCGGAACGAACAACAAGATTCACGACTTCTGGTGTACAGGGGTTTATGTCGGTTGCGTCAGTTCAACCTGGGACGGCACGAATCCGAATGTCGGCTTGCAGATCGTCAATGCGCACATTACGGGTACAAACGATTGGCCGGCAAACGCCAATCAGAACGGCAGCGCGCATGATATCAACCTGGAGGATGCGACCAACTTCCAGATTATCAATGCGAACATCCTCGACAACGGGACCTTGGGAACGTACGGCACGGTTCCTTCGGCCATCCAGTTTGGGCCGAACCACACATCCGTGCCCGCCAGCGGAGTCATCAGCAACCCGATTCTGGTTGCCACCAACGGGCTGGTCCAGGCGGGAATTGATTGGGGCGGCGGGACGGGGGTGCAGGTCAACGGGATGAGCTTTTCCAGCCCGCTCATTGCGGGGTATGCCTACTGCCTCAAGGCTAGCAACCTGCACAACGGCAACATCTTAGGCATGACGATTAAGGGTGGAAACTGTCTGCCAACAGGTGAAGGCGTACTGCTGAGTGAAAGCTCTGCAGTATCGGGAAACTACTAGGACATCGAGTTCAGCGGCTTTGACATCCTCTGCCCGGGCAACACCGCGAGCTCCACGTATGGCCTGGAGTTGAAATGGATCAACGGCGTGCGCTATCGCGGCGGGTCGATTTCCAACTGCAAGTATCAGGGAGCGATGATCCACGGCGCAGCGAACAACATCATCTCCGGGACTTCGTTCTATAACAACATGCAGGGCGGCTCCGGGCAGGCGGTGCAGATTCAAAGCCTTTCCTCGATCACGGCGGATTACAATCTGATTTCCGGCAATAAGTTTTTCGACTCGCAGGCGACGCCCACCCAGACCTACGGAATTTATGTTGCAGACTCGACCGGCAACATGCTGGTGAGCAATCAAGTCAGACCCGAAGTCACTACGCCCTACGCTGATACGGGCACGGGGACGGTCAACAAAGGTAATTCGTGGCCGGAGGCCGCGCAGACCTCGCTCGCCATTAGCGGCAGCAAAACCGGCTACATCGCCACGATCGAAAACAATGCGACGAGCGGCGGAGGGCATGCGCTATATCTGACCGTGGATGATCCGAGCGGGAATATTATTAACAGCTATGGACCTGGCGGTTGGGCATTCACGGTTGGCGCCTCGGGCACCGTAAGTTCAGCGGGGAATTTCTATTCTACGGCATCGAACGGAACCGCTGGCATCGCGACCTACCCCTTCAGCGATGGGCTGTTTGGAGTGCCAACCAAGTATTTTCACTTCAACACGTCTGGACTAACGGCGGTACGCACCATCACTGTGCCGGACGCCAACTCCGTGACCGTGCAGCCGATTGCGTCTCCAGGATCGGACAGCAAATGGTGCCAGTACATCGACAGCAACGGGATATGCCAGCGGACGCAGCCCACCGTTGGTGATGTTACGGGAGCACTGAGCGCGGGGACGGCAGCCAACACCTACCGTTCCGCAGACGACGACAGTGAATGGCCATGCGCTGTCTGGCAACGTGACGGTGACGGCCAGCGATGCAGGGGCTGTGCCTGTGCCCACATCGATTGCGGAGTTTGGCTTCTGGGGCGGACTCGTCGGTCCTCCGCAGAACGTCAGTACGGGCGCGATCACGAGCGGAAACAACGTGGTACTCGTGTTCCCGCAGTATCTACAGACTCCAGTCACCATCTCCAAGGTCACCTACGCAATTCAAACCGGCCAATCCGGTTCGACCAGCGACAACTGCATCTACAGCGCCGATGGAAGTACGCTTTTGGCCAACACCGGGGGATACGCATCGACTAGCAATACCTCGGAGCAAACGGTTGCTTTGTCGCAGGGCACGGTTACTATTCCGGCTGGCTGGACTCTTTACGCCCAGACTAGCAGCAACGCATCAGTGATCGCTTATGCGATGTCGATTTCTTCCGTAACCGGAAACATGCTGAACGCTGATAGCACCAAGATCATGGGTCAAGCGGCCAATGCTGCCAGCGGAGGCGTGTGCCCGTCATCGACCGGGGCAATTACGGCATACGCTGGTAATTTGGCGCTAGCCTATTTTCGGAAGTGACGTCGTTAAAGGCGTAACGGTACTTAACAGGGTGGAAGCTGTAGTGGAAATCCGGCGATGGGCAATGCCGGCGGTGCAAGCCACCGGCTCAATCATGGATCACTTCAGGGGTGATCCCCAGCACAGCGCTGCACCAATCATAGAAGGAACCGTGCGGGTGGTTGAAGCCGCAAAGGGACGATCGGCTGCGAATCGAGGCGGCGGTCGGCGAGCTTTGTCCCAGCGCACGGCGACCAGCGAATGATGGCGGAGACGATGAGAAGACGGTTGGCTGGCAGGGGAGAAGGCGGCGGATTGCTCGACCTGGAGTTGTTGCAAAGGCTGGGCACCCGGCTGGACGCCAGGCCTAAGCGACTGGACGGCAGGACAATCCGGCAGTTTCTGGTGGAGAAGCTGCTGCAAGTGCGGACCAAGCAGGGCGAGATCAAACCGTTAGTGCTGAACCGGGCGCAGCAGGAATATGAGGGCCGCTGCAATCAGAAGAACATTGTTCTGAAGGCGCGGCAGCTCGGCATCACGACGTATGTGGCGGCGCGATTCTTTGTGCACACGATCACCAGGCGGGGAACGCTGAGCGTGCAGGTGGCGCACGATCAGGACTCGGCGGAGGAGATCTTCCGCAGCTGAAAGCGCACATGCGCTGGATCGTGGGAAACGGCAACGGGGGAAAGATGCAGGAGTTGGAACAGAGAATCGCCCGCCACGAAGGGTTTCTACAGAGAGTGATGGGAGTCGGAGGAGGAATCGCGGTCCTGGCCGTACTGGCACGCCTGGCATTCGACTATCTGAAAGTGAGTCACTGATGACACGAAGCGAATTCCTGCGGCAGGCGATGGCGGCGGCAAAAGCGGCTTCGGCGAAAAGCGGATTTCCCGCCGGAATCACGGTGGCCCAGGCGGCACTGGAGAGCGCGTGGGGACAGTCAAGGCTTTCGCGCGAAGCGAACAACTATTTCGGGATCAAGGCGTACGGCAAACGCGACCGGGTTGCGATGCCGACACATGAAGTTGAAAACGGCACGGTCAAGGCGGTCACCGCCGAGTTCGCCAAGTTTGAATCCATGGCCGAGTGCTTCGCGGCAAGGGACAAGCTGATCGCCACGAGCAGTTTGTTCGCCGAAGCGCGAGCGTGCCCGGCAAATGCGGAGGAGTTCGCCCGAGCCATCGCCAAGCATTGGGCGACCGATCCGGGGTACGCCGAAAAGATCATGGCCATCTACGGACGGTTCAAGTTGCATTCTTTGGACGAGAGTGCAGTCGCGGCTCTCGGCTCCGCGTGACAAAGTTGCATTGATCAGAAGCACAACTGTAGAGAGGTTTCAGAGTAGGAGTATCCAGGAGCTATCAAGCTTCTAGGGATATGCCTTTCGCGAAACCGTCTAGATCGAAGGAGGGGTATGAATTTTCTGGCTGGTTTGACCAAAGGGTTGAATGTTGTTCAAGGCTTTCTTCCTTTTGTGAATAGCACGGTGACCTCGGTGGAATCGCTGCTCGGCGGCGCTCCGGGCTCAGTCAAGAAGGCGGCAGCCTTGCAGATTATCGGCAGCGGCTTGAGCGTGGCCGCGGCCGCGACTGGCGCGCCCGCCGAAACGGTTTCGATGGCGCTTAGCGCGGTGAACCCGTTGATCGACAGCGTTGTCGCTCTGAAGAACGCATTCGGCGAGTTCTCGAAATCGGACCCGGCGGCGACGGTGGCCTCCGCGCCGGCCCAGGCGGCAGCCCAGGCGTAGACGAAGGGAATCTTGGTGATTGATAGAATCAACGCAATCCACTCGAATGTTTACGGGCTGATTCTGATCGTCATCGGTGCTGTTCTGGTTTGCCTGAATCAGCACGACACGGGGAACTCTCTGATCGTTGGCGGCGGTGTCTTGATGAACATCACCTTCAGCAAAGGACAGGCATAGGCCCGCGGCGGGCGGTGGGGGCCCCCCGGGGCGCCCCACCCGTCACGTCTGGAGGATTGAGGAACTCTGCACTGAGGAACTCCGCACGCTACTGCCGAAGCCGCCTTTGATCTTCCACAGTTGCGGAAATGCTTCTCAGAGCTTTGGGAGAGCTTCAGAAATCCCGTAGGCTGAAGTACCTAGGGTTTTAACATGAGTACCGAGGGTAGTAGCCCTTCCGACGTGGCAATCATCAATCTTGGCTTGACTTTAAGGTATATAGGGCGATAACCTTACCTCGACGACGCGGGCGCTTTATAAAATTCTCCCCCACACGGTTCTATCCGTGTATTATTCTCGATTCATAGAGAACACACCACTCCAAGTCCGCGTCTATAGGGCGAAGGGACGAGTATGTATTGAGCGCAATGGCGCTCCGGGCGGGGGCGGCTGACGGGCGCACCCTCACGCTCTATGAAAGTTCTTTAATGATTGTGGAGCATGGAATGTTGTGCCGATAGATTGAGTGTATTGCGGGAAGACTCCCGTGACGGTCACTACACAACAACAGAGGTAAAGGAGAGTGATGACCGAATTGAAATTGAATGACCATCCGCTCATGGTGACCCTCCAGGATGCCATCTCTGGAAATGGTTTCTTGGCGGGCATCACTATGTCTGGGCGAGCCTTGATGCGGAAAGAGGACGACGGAAAGTGGTGGATGTATGGTGTACGCCCTGCTGGCTTGGCCGGTTCGGGGAACACTATCGAGGAAGCTTTTTTGAATTTTAGGGGCAGATATAGTGAAGTCCTCTTCGATATTGCCCAGGAAAACCGCAATTTCAGAAACTTCAAGAATGAAGTGGAGCGCTTCTTCAACGAAGCCGACGCCGACAACGAGGATGAGCGTCTGTGGGAAAATGCCTTAGCGGCTATTCGTAATGGAAATATCGCACTGCCCCAGCCATTCGCGAACCTACCGCGAGAATCGCCAGAAAAGAAGCCCTCTCAAATAACCGTAGAGCGGCTAGATAAGGTGGGGAAGCGCTTCAAGCCAAGTGATAATGTGAAGGATACGTACTCTATTCCGCTGCCGTCGGCTGCTTGATCGTCAATGTCAACCACAGCGGCGTACTCCGACATCGAGCGAATGCTGAAACACTGTGCTCCTGGTTTCAGCATTCGCTTGGCAACACATAGTTGGGTCGTTAAGTACAATAAGCTGGTCTTTCCCTCGCTACCAAAGTTCGACAACATCGAAATGGGCCACGTTCGGAAAATGGTTCGCCATCTCGGAATCGACCAAGACTGCGCCAAGCGTCACGGTTGCTATTAGTCCCGCACAGCTTCCCGATAAACTGCACCACGGCAGGCCGGGCGGTCTGCCGAATGCGGTTTTCGGCTACACCAGCGGTTCGCTCCAGTTCTCAAGATACTTCTTCACCACCACCATGAACTGATCGGCGACTGCGCCGTCGATGATGCGGTGGTCATAGCCGATGGAAAGATGGCAGACGGAGCGAATCGCGATGCTGTCGTTGCCATCCTTGTCGGTGATGACCGCCGGCGTCTTATAAATGGCCCCCACCCCGAGGATCGCGACCTGCGGCTGGTTGATGATCGGCATGCCGAACTTGGCGCCGAAGATGCCGGGGTTGGTGATGGTAAACGTTCCGCCCTGAACTTCCTCCGGTTTCAGCCGCTTGACGCGCGCGCGCTCGCCGAGATCGGTAATGGCTCGCTGCAGCCCGACAAAGCTGAGTTCGTCGGCGTGCTTGACGACGGGGACAATCAATCCCCAGTCGAGCGCAACCGCGATGCCAATATTGATCTCGCGCTTGTAGTGAACGTTCTCACCTTCGATGGACGAATTGACCACCGGCCAGACTCGCAAGGCATGAGTCACCGCCCGCGCATAGAAAGGCGTGTAGGTGAGTTTGAGTCCAGTCGCCTCCTGAAACCGGAGCTTCATCGTCTCGCGCAGCTTCACAATCCGGGTGAAATCGATTTCGAAGACGCCATGCACATGAGCGCTGGTGCGCTTGGAAGCCACCATGTGCTCGGCGATTCTGCGGCGCATGACCGACATCGTCTCGATGGTTCCGGGAACGCCGGCAAACTTGTTCGCCGGCGTCACAGGCGGTGCTCCAGGCGCGGACGGCACAGGCTGCGTCGCGGCTGGTTCGGAGGACGCGGCAATCGCCGGCGCGGGCGGTTGAGCCGGTGCCGCCTGGGCACGCTCCACGAATGCCTGAATATCTTCCTTGGTAATCCGGCCGCCACTTCCGCTGCCGGTCACATGGCGCAAATCTACGCCATGCTCCTGCGCGAGCCGTCGCACCAGAGGCGAGGAACGAATGCGCTCAGCCTCTTCCGCGCTGAGAGCTTCGGTCGGTGCCGCTTCCTTCATCCCGGCAGTCGCGGTTTCGGCCGGCTCTGCCGGCGCGCCGACTGGGGCCGCAGAGGGTTGAGCCGCCGCGCCTTCAGCGGCGATCACCGCAACCACGTGGTTGACTTGGACCGTTTGTCCCGCCGCCGCCTTGATTTCACTCAGCACGCCACTGGCAGGTGCGGGAATCTCCGCATCGACCTTGTCGGTCGAGATCTCAAACAGCGGCTCATCGCGCGTAACTTTGTCGCCCAGATTCTTCAGCCAGCGGGTGATGGTGCCTTCAAAAATCGATTCTCCCATCTGCGGCATGACAACCTCAGTGGCCGCGCCGGCCGGTAACGCTGGCGCTTGAGGAGGTTGCGTGGTCGCCTCGCGCGGCGAAGCCTGTGCGGGCCCCATGTCGCGTGCCGCCGGCGGCTGCACAACGCTGACGGCTGCGCCGGAGTCGTCGATCACGGCGACCACGGAGTTTACTTGCACGGTTGCGCCCGCCTGGGCCTTGATCTCCTTGAGAATGCCACCAGCAGGAGCGGGAATTTCGGCGTCGACTTTATCAGTGGAAATCTCAAACAGCGGCTGATCGCGCTCCACTCGTTCACCGGGCTGCTTGAGCCACTTGGTGATCGTGCCTTCGAAGATCGATTCTCCCATCTGGGGCATGATGACATCGGTCGGCATAAATTCCCTTCCGCAGGTGCATTTGTTTGCCCGGCATGGCTGCGCTTGCGATTCCACAGGGCCGGAACAAACGTTGAATTATACCTTTTGCCAGCGGGCACCCAGGAAGTCAGGGCTTGGGCTGGCCGCCCTGCGTTGGCGGCGCTGCCTGCGGCGGAGCCGAGTTGGCCGTGGCCGGAGCGGCCGCTTGCCGCCAAGCCTCCTGAGCTTCAGGAGGAAGATTAGCCGAATGTTTGACGAAGGCGATGACCTGCCATATCTGATCGTCGCTTAGAATTCCGGCCCAGCTCGGCATACCGGTGAGCCGGATGCCGTGCTTGGCAACCCAGAACAGATGGGCATCCGGATCGCCAGGAATGCGATTGATGATTTGCGGAACCGGCGGATTGAACTTGGCACGCATTGGGCTGACTCGCTGCAGCAATCCGCCGTGGCAGTAAGAGCAGTGCTGCTCATAGAGGCGGGCGCCTGCAATCAAGTTCTGTGCATTCGGCTGCATCGGGTTGTCTTGCTTGGGCGCGTTTCGATCGACGTACTCGTCCATCGCCATCTCCGCCAACCAGCGCTCGACTGTGCTCGGCGGATTGTCGGCCCCGATCGGGAACTTGCCGAGGTGAAGATACTGATAAGTCCCTCCGAGGATGACAGCCACGGTCAGCAGCACACCAGTAATGAACCCTCGCATCGCATTTCCTCCTTATTGCCAGCGTAAAACTCACTGCGAGAACAGCATCGCGGGCGATGACCGCCATTGGCCGGAGTCCGGCGACTGAGCCAGACTTCCCGGAACATTATCTCTCAATACGGCGTCAGCGTGCGCGTAACGCGGGCATTTTCAAAATGTTGGAAGCGACGAGAGACCTCCTCAGCCGCGGAATTAATCGCTCCAGACCCCAATGTCCGGTCCCAGACGGAGCATGAAAGTGACAACTCTGGCCAAAGTAGCTGCATCTGCTCTGTTGTGCCGCAGTTTGGCCCAATTTCAAAAACTTAAAGGTAAGTCAGTGTACAAGGGTTGTGGACTGTTGCTGATCGTTTGTTTGCTTAACATTGCATCTGCCGGGGGCGTCAACATTGTGCCCACGACCACGCTTGCCGCCGAGACGGCAAACAATACCAGTGCAAGCAATCAATTTCCGGGTAGCTCGAATGGCAATGCGGCTCCGGGGCCGGTGAGCAAGCTGCCATTGCGCAATTTGCTATATTCCGGGGCAAACACAAAGATTTACGTTCACGTGCAGCCGTGGTGGGGCGACCCCGCGCACATCTCAATCGGCTACGACTCGGCCGATCCGGTACAGGTACAGCGGCAGATCGAGGACATGATCAGCCGCGGCATCGACGGCATCATCGTGGATTGGTACGGCGTCATCTGCACGAACGCAAAGCAGTGCAATCATGAGAATGCCGCGACCATCGCGCTGCTCCATGAAGCCGAGCAGCACTCCGGCTTCGAAGTGGCCATAAGCCAGGATTGGGGAGATCTGGACAAATACCCCAAATCGAAGCGCATGGAGGACCTGATCTCGGATCTCAACTATATCCATGACAACTTCGAATCTTCGCCCAGTTACATGCGGAGAAACGGAAGACCCGTGATCGCGTTTTTCGGCATTGAGACGAAGAAGATCAACTGGAGCACCGTGCGCAAACAGGTGCAAGGTTCTCCGATATTTGTCTTTATGAATTCCGGCGGCTTTTCAGACCCGCAATCCGATGGCAGCTTCGCCTGGACGCAACCGACGCGCGCCGGCCTGGATATCGGGCTCTCCTATCTGGACAACTTCTACAAAGTGGCGCTTTCGAAATCCTCGGAGGTCGCGATTGGCGCCGCCTACAAGGGGTTCAACGATTCGCTTGCGTCGTGGGGGCAGCACCTCAAGGTCAATCAGCAATGCGGGCAAACGTGGCTGGCAAGCTTCGCGGAAGCAGGCAACTACTACTCACCCGATAATCAACTGGAGAACCTGCAGATTGTAACCTGGAACGATTACGAGGAAGGAAGCGAGATTGAAACCGGCATCGACAACTGCATCTCCGTAGTGCCGTCTCTCAACGGACAAGTCCTAACCTGGACCGTGACCGGAGGAAGCGAAAACACGCTCGATCACTACGTGGTGTTTATCTCCAGCGATGGCGTGAATTTAATGCCGCTGGCGGAGATAACCCCTGGAAACGATGTGCTCGACCTGAGCACCTACGGATTCGACCCGGGACAGTACACGGTCTTCGTCGAGGCCGTGGGCCAGCCGAGCATCCTGAACCACATCTCGCCGCCAGTGCAAGTCACCTTTTCTACAGCGGTTCCACCGCCGGCCTCGGAATAGGCGTATCCCGGAGCCATCAACCTTTACGGGATATGCCTTTCACGACACCGGTCTAATACAGTTTCAGCCGGCGCGCTTCGCGCACAACATCTTCCACGCTCGGCAAGAAGGCGCGCTCGAGCGGCGGCGAAAATGGCACGGGCGTGTCACGCGCGGCAATTCGCGCGATGGGTGCATCGAGATAATCGAAAGCATCTTCATTGATGCAGGCGGCGATCTCACCGGCAATGCCACCGGTTCGGGTATCTTCGTGCAGCACGATGACGCGATTGGTCTTGCGCACGGTTTCGGCGATGGTCTCCCGGTCGAGCGGCAACAACGTGCGCAGATCGACCACCTCCAGCTCAATGCCTTCTTTGGCGAGGATTTCGGCTGCATCGAGCGCGACGTAAAGCATGGCCGCATAGGTGACTACGGAAATATGACGGCCCACCCGCGCCACCCGCGCCTTGCCGATCGGCACCAGGTAGTCCTCCGGCGGTAGTTCCTCCTTCACCCGGCGGTAGAGAAACTTGTGCTCGAAAAAGCAGACTGGATTATTGTCCCGGATCGCCGACTTGATGAGTCCTTTGGCGTCATAGGCCGTCGCCGGGCAGACGACTTTCAATCCCGGCACGTGGGCGAAGAACGCCTCGGGATTCTGCGAGTGAAAAGGGCCGCCATGCACGCCGCCGCCGGACGGCCCGCGCAGCACCACAGGCGCGGCGACGTTCCAGCGATAGTGCGCCTTGGCCAGCATGTTGACGATCTGATTGAAGGCGCAACCGATGAAGTCCATGAACTGGAACTCGACCACCGGGCGCAATCCGGTGAGCGCAGCGCCGAAGGCGGCGTCGACGAAAGCCATCTCGGAGATCGGCGTGTCGATCACCCGCTCCGCGCCAAAGCGCTCGAGCAGGCCTTCGGTAACTCTGAATGCGCCTCCGTAAACGCCAATGTCTTCGCCAATGCAGAAGACCGAGGAGTCGCGCTCCATTTCTTCATGGATTCCCTGGCGGATAGCTTCGAGATAGGTAAGCATGGGCATGTTTTTACACCGAAGCCGAGTACTTAAAAACTTGAGTATTCCTCTTATTTGTCATCCTGAGCGGAGCCGCGCAGCGGCGGAGTCGAAGGACCACTACTCTCAAACCACGCTCGGCTCAGATCCAGCCACCGTGGAAACGCCTGTCTGTTCTCATCGTAGGGGTCCTTCGACTGCGTTCGGCTTTGCCGAACTTCGCTCAGGATGACACGGCAAAACCCAACACCTCATGCTTTCCCCTTCACCCCGAACTTCACCGCTCCGTACTTCGGCTGCACGGTGTGGCAGTTCCCCTCGCAGTAAGCGCCCTGGCGCTTGGCGTCCTCTTCCGGGCTGGGCATGGGTGAGGCCTCGGCCTTGGTCCGCTCGCTTTCGACGTACGAGTCGACTTCAGCGGCCAGCTTTTCATGTTGGTCCGAGGTGAGCCAGTGTTTCTGCTCCACTAGGTATTGACGGAACCGCGCCAGGGGATCGCGCTTCAACCAATATTCATAAAGCGGACGAGGCACGTACTGAGCGGCATCATGTATGGCGTGTCCCTTCATGCGCATCATCTTCGCCTCGATGAGCGTGGGGCCTTCGCCGCGGCGTGCGCGCTCGCAGGCCTCTCGCGTGGCGTCATACACCTGGCACGCATCGGTTCCATCGACAATCACGCCGGGAATGCCGTAGGCAATCGAGCGCTCGGCAAGATCCTTGATGCGGAACTGCCGGTCGGAGGGCGTGGAGTAACCCCAGAGGTTGTTCTCGACAATCACAACCACCCCGAGGCGCTGCACGGCGGCCAAGTTCAAGCCCTCGTAAGTGACGCCCGTGGACTGGCCGCCATCTCCGATATAGGTGAGCGCGGCGATGTCGCGGCCCTGCAGGCGCGCGCCAAGACAGACACCGGCCAGCACGGCGATCAGTTCCCCGAGCATGGAAATAGGCGCGCACACATTGCGCCGCACGATGTCGCCAAAATGCGAACTGGCATCGCGTCCAAAGGTCGGCGAGTCGGCTTTGGCCATGTACTGGCGCATGATGTCCGCCGGCGCAAACCCGCGCACCATCAGCGCGCCCTGATTGCGGATCATCGGTCCCATCCAGTCCTCCGGCGCGAGCGCATAGGCGGAGGCGCACGAGCAGGCCTCCTGCCCAAGCCCGAAGTAGACGCTGCCGATGACTTTGGACTGTTTGTAGAGGGTCTCCAAAGCGGATTCAACGCGCCGGTTGAGAAGCATCCAGCGGTAGAGCTCGACGCACTGCTCGCGCCGGAGATATTTCGACTCCCGTAGCGGCGGTGCCGGCGCCGTCAGGTCCCCGTCGACCCGATACTGCACCTGCTCGCCCGCCGCCTCCATGTGCAGCGCGAACTCCGGGCGCTCCAGGCGGTAGTCGGGCAGGTTGTAGCTGCGCAACATGGACGACGCGGCTTCATCCTGACCAGAGCCGCGGCGCTCCGCCTGAGATTTCGATTTTTTTCCGGCTGATGAGTTGCTGGATTCGTCGGCCATGGTTCTCCCTGCGAAACTGCTCTCGGCAACAGCAAGCGTAACGGTTGCCGCCGTAACGCCCCTCGTACCAAGGACAGCCGATTTTACACAAAACAGAGATGGCGCTGCGGAGCCAGGGTTTCGGAGCGGTAGCTGCCTGCCATTTCAAACCGCCGATCACATTTGCGGGATGGAAAGTGGAATCGGGGAAGATCAGGCGAAATGCGTGTCCTGCTGGTGCAGTCGCCGGAGTTCTTCGGGCGTTTTGGCGGGTGTGTCCTGCGGCGCGTCCACCCCATCCCGCGCAACTACGGCGCGTGGTGGGGACCCCGGCGCGGGTGCAGCCGGCGAGGCAGCGCCAAGAGCACTCGCGAGCAGGTCGTCGAGCGATTCCAGCCAAAGGATCTGCGAGCCGAATACAAATCCGAAATTGCGGGTCACCAACGGCAGCACTTCCGGCACGGGCAGGCGCGCGCCCGTTTCGAGCTGAATGGAAGTCACCGGCTTGCCGCTGATGCCGCAGGGAACAATGAGCTTGAAGTATTCGAGATCGGTGCTGACGTTGAGGGCAAAGCCGTGCGAGGTTACGCCGCGTGAAATGTGCACGCCGATGGCGGCGATCTTGCGCTCGCCTGAACCGGGCAAGCCCGCCTGGATCGTCGCCTCCCTCTCCGTGGCCGAGGCGGGCGGCAACCCGGCTTCGAGCGCCGTGGTCCACACGCCCGTCATGCCTCGGATGCGCTGAGTTTCAATTCGATATTGCGCGCAGGTGCGCATCAGCACCTCTTCCAGTTTGCGGACGTAATCAACCGCGCCGAGCTTCGGAGTGAAACTCCGCAGGTCGAAAATCGGGTAGGCAACCAGTTGCCCAGGACCATGGAAGGTGACATCGCCGCCGCGATTGATTTCGAAGACCTCTACTCCCTTAGCGGCGAGGAACTCGCGCGAGGCGACGATGTTCGAGGGCTTGGCATTGCGTCCAAGGGTGATCACCGGCGGATGCTCAAGCAGCAGCAATACGTTGGGAACGCGCTCTTGCTTGCGCAGCTCGACCAGCGTCTCCTGCAAACGGAGTGCAGTGCCGTAGTCGACAACGCCGAGATGGAGGACAGCAATCGAATTCATCAGCTACCCCGACCCGCTACGGAACGCGCTGGCTCCGCAGGGCGTCTAGGAGGCTGCGGAAAAACTCGTACCAGTGTCATCCTGAGGTCGCGCCGATTTTGCGCGGCCGAAGGATCTGCTTTGCTTTCAGTACGCGCAAACAGCAGATCCTTCGCTTCGCTCAGAATGACTTATTACCTCAGCCAGGATGCAACTGCAAGATTAAGATAATTAAGCTATTGACATCGCTGGATAGCGGTGCCATAAACTCTCAATCGTTCGGATATTGTCCGGTATACAGATTGAAACGATATGCCACGCACTGCAAGAGTGATTCCGAAAGTTAACGTTAAAAGCAGGCACCGTGACAACTGTAAGTTTTACGGCAACGGCAATCGTATCACATGCAATTGTCCCAAGCAGTTGGTCTGGTCAAGGAACTCGAGAGAATACCGGACTACTGCTGATACCTGTGATTATGAAGTTGCGGAACGCAAGGCTCGTGAAATGGAAGCATCATTCGAGCGAGCTGCCAAAAGTCAGCCTGAGCCGGTGAAGGTGGAGAGCATCAGCGTTGAAGATGCCATTACCCGTTTTATCGCCAGCAAAGAGACCGAAGGTGTTGGTTCGCGTCACATGCTGACCATTCGCAAGACCTTCGCGAAAGACCTGCTCAGCTATTGCCACGGCCACGGCCTTATGTTTTTGCGTGAAATCAAGCTGACAGATCTTGAGGCGTGGCGGGACACGTGGAAGCTGGGTAAAACCACCAGCCAAAAGCAGCAGTCGCGAGTCGTGGGCTTCTTTCAGTATGCGCTTCAGCGCGGCTGGCTGGATCGAAATATTGCGCTTGGCATGGGCAAAATCAGAATCAAGGCAGATGAACGTAAGCCCACGATCGCATTGGATGACAAACAATTTGAGCAGTTACTGGCGGCGGTGAGCAAAATCAAAATCAACGGACCCATTACCGATGACATGCGAAAACGCTTGCGCACGCTGATACTGCTACAACGCTGGACCGGGTTTAGCATACGTGATGCCTGCAAATTGGAACGTAAACGCATCCAGCCAGATCCCGGCAACGACAAGTGGTATCGTGTGTTTATCCGCCGCTCCAAAACGGGCGTTCCGGTCTTTGCGGCATTGGCAGGCGATATCGCGAAAGAGATATTGTCTGCTCCAAACGACAATCCCCGCTACCTGTTTTGTAAAGCTGCGACTGAGGCCGGGATACGAAAGGCGGTACAGAACTTCACGAAGGCTTATGTAGCGCTGGATCAAGTGGCAGATATCAAGAATGAGCATGGCGAACATATCTGGATACACAGCCATATGCTCAGAGATACATATGCTGTTTGGTTGTTGGAAATGGGCAGCCCAACTGAGGATGTGGCTGCGTTGCTTGGACATTCTTCCATATCAATTACAGAACGACACTACCTACCATGGATTGAATCAAGGGCACGACGCATGTTTGAGCGGGTCAAAGCAGCCTATCAGAACTGGGGGCACGAAAAGGCAGAGGCAGCAAAAGCGTAGTAGTTTCGAAGGTCAAGCGGCAGTTTTGTTATTTGACAGTTTTTCGATTTACGACTCGGTTGAGCACGGATTTTGGTATCCGCAGTTGCCGATAACGCCTGCGCTCCTTGGTCGTTTCGATGTTGCCGTCGACCCGCACACCGGGCTCATGCGAAAAGCGGCGGATCACCGTATCACGTGACCATCCGAGCATTGCTGCTACCTCATTGGGCGTAAATACCGTTTTGTTGGGGTCGATCTCCACATCCCTGCCTTTGCTCCTGCTTTTGCTTTTTCTGCTGCGAGATTTGATTTCAGCCTTGTATTTGCTGGCAATTTCCGCGATACGTTCAGGGCTCAGGTGGAAATCTCTGGCGATCTGAGCATCGCTGTACTTCCCAATCAGGCTAGCGACGAATCCTTCCCATTGGTCCCTTATCGCTTCCATCTCCTGCCTGGATCTGACGCGTCTGTTGCTGTCGCTCTTCACGGCCTCGCGGTATTTATCCATTTTGTATTTGCTCGCAATTTCCGCAATCCGTTCGGGGCTCAGGCCAAAATGCTTGGTGATCTGAGCATCGCTGTATCTCCCAATTAGGCCAGCAACGAATCGTTCAAAAAAGAAGGTTAACCGTTCATGGGACATAACCATATATTACCGCCTCGTGTCAGTCTTCTGAGTGAACGCGTCTATTCCGTCATCATTTCCGCCCCTGGCCAAGTTTTTACTCTCACCGTGTGTCTGTGGATTAATGGCAGAATGAAATCTAGCGTAGCTAATACGCCTGCAAGGACGTCGTTACCCGCTCTGCTCGAAGAACATCTGGAATACCTCGAGCATCGACATCACACCTCTAATACGTTGAAAGTGCGCCGCATACGTCTGAATATGTTCCTAAATTGGTGCAGCAAACGTGGATTTACAGATCCCCTCGAAGTCACGCGCCCTGTACTGGAAGACTATCAGTCATGTATGTCTTGCCCAGACCGACAACATCCGAGAGAAACACGCCACCGTATTTGTCCAGGACCTTGCGAGCATTGAGAACAGCTTCCTTTTGGTACTTCAGCTTCTTGAATCCAGTGGGAACGTAAATGCCCTCCAGTTCTGCCGGTCGATTCAGCTCGTGACGGAAATACTCGTACAGGAACTTAAGGTATAGCTCGTAAGGCGTGAAACTGGCGTAAGGAGACTTGTTGACGATGGTGTCTTCATAAGGTTTGGAGACATCTACCACAACTGCCCAGAGTTCGTTGAATTTAGCTATGGCGAAGTCGTAATCGGCACGGCTCTTCAGTTCGACGTTGAACTCAAGATTGTCCTGTAACCCCGACTGGGTCAGGTTGCTTGACCCGGTGATCACGCGCCCTTTGTCCCTGTCTCCATCAACGAAGGTCATGATATAGACCTTCGCGTGCAAGTTCTCAGTCGGATGGGCCTTGATCTCCAGCTTGCCGGAGCGAAGCCATTCTACGAACTTGTGGACCCCGGTTTCGATGTTCGGGCTGTCCGCAGACCTTTCAAGCTCACCGAGAACGTCGTCGGTAACCTGTTCCTTCGCTTCCGCGTGAGAATAAAGCGGCAGTTCGCCCTTTTCCTTTGCTTCTTGCAGCAATTGGTATGCGACCCGGTCGGTCTGAAGCCCCACAAGGATACGAACCTTTTCGACGTTCTCCAGGGCTGGATAAAGCTTGTAGAAACCGCTGATGAAGAAATACCCGCCCAGGCAATCGAAGTAGCGGGTATCTTTGCCGAGCAACACGCCGAAACGGTAGCGTAGACTCTTTCCCGCTTCATTGGTGATAAAAGTAAGGTCCGATGAAGTACTCGTGGAATGATCACCCGCGTGTTCTTGAGGAATTGCGCTCGCATTAGTAATTTCATCAGGCACAGTGATGCCATCGGGCAACAATCGAACATCAAGCAAGTCGATGTCATCCAAAAATGCCCGTAATAACGGATCACCCTGTTCGAAGCCATCGATTAGTTTCTTTGCGGCAGATTCTGGCAGAGCCACGATTACCTTGCTGCTGTTTGCTGGCTTAATTGACTTTACAGCGACCTTGCCAGCTCTCTTCGTGTAGGCTCCGAGAGCCGATTCTAGTTGCTGAATCCGTTTGCGAAGTGGCGTCACCTCTTCCGCAATCAACATTTCCACGTGCTGCATAAGTACCGCTTGGGCCTCGGCAGGCGGATTTTGCGTTCGCCGTAGAATGCACGGATCTTTTTTGTAGGCCCGCAAAGATGCGGTGTCCAACTTGCCCTGATCAAACCGCTCGTGGCAGTTGGCGCACAGCGCTATCAGATTAGCGGCGCACATGTCGTGGGTTTTGCAGTATGAAACGATGTGGGCACATTCGAGCGGCAGAGGCACACAATCGACGGCGCAGTGATTAGTAACAGCTCCACCCAACGAACCGTGTTGGATGGGGCAATGGTACCTCTTCTTGTTCTCGCCTTACCGCTTCGGCCGATACATATCCGTGCTGGTGCCGTAGAAAACCTCGGCGGCTTCCATGATGGTTTCCGACAGCGTTGGATGCGGATGAATCGTCAATTCCAGATCCATCGCGGTCGCTCCCATCTCGATGGCCAGCACGCCTTCGGCGATCATTTCGCCCGCGGAAGGTCCGCAAAGGCCGATGCCGAGGATGCGCTCGGTCTTGGGATCGATGATCAGTTTCGTGACGCCCTCGGTGCGGTCGAGAGTGACGGCGCGTCCGGAAGCCCCCCAGGGAAATTTCGCTACTTTATATTCGCGGCCTTCATTTTTCGCCTGGGTCTCGGTCAGTCCAGCCCAAGCGATTTCCGGGTCGGTGAAGACGACGGCGGGAATGGCGTAAGGCTCGAACGACACCTTCTTGCCCGACATGTGCTCAACCGCCGTGCGACCTTCGTGCGAAGCTTTGTGCGCCAGCATGGGCTCGCCAACGACGTCGCCGATGGCGTAGATCGCCGGATCGGCCGTCTGCATCTGCTTGTTGACCTCGATAAATCCTTTCGGGCCGACAACGACTTTCGTTTTGTCCAGGCCGGGGATCTGCGAGTTCGGACGGCGTCCAACGGAGATGAGGACGCGGTCGTAGACTTTCTCCTTTGGCTCGACGTTGCCCTTGAAGGTCACGCGAATCCCGTCGCCTTCTTCTTTGAGCGACTCGACCGAGGTGCTGAGCATGATGCTTTCGAATTGCTTTTCCAGGCGCTTGTGCAGCGGCAAAACCAGGTCGCGGTCGGCTCCGGGAAGCAGTCCGTCGAGCATTTCCACGACGCTGACTCGGCTGCCGAGCGCGGAATAGACGGTGCCCATTTCCAGGCCGATGTAGCCGCCGCCGACTACGAGCAAGCTCTTTGGCAATTCTTCCAGGTTGAGAGCGCCGGTTGAATCCATCACCCGCGGACTTTTGATAGAAAGCGCGGGAATGGTTGCCGGCCGCGAGCCGGTCGCGATGAGGATGCGGTCGAAGCTCAGGGTCTCTTCGCCGCCTGCAAGTTTTTCCACGCGCAACGTGTTGGAATTGACGAAGCTGGCGCCCCCCTGGATGTAAGTCATCTTGCGCTGCTTTACGATCATGCCAAGTCCGCCGGTCAGCTTGGCGACAACGCCTTCCTTGAACGAGCGCAGTTTATTGACGTCGATTTTGGGCGCCGCGAATTCCACTCCCCAGGTGGAAGAGTGACGAGCTTCACCAATGACAGCGGCCACGTGCAGCAGGGCCTTCGACGGAATACAACCGCGATAGAGGCATACACCGCCCGGATTTTTCTCCAGGTTGATGAGCGTAACTTTCATGCCAAGATCGTTGGCGAGGAAGGCGGCGGCATATCCGCCCGGCCCTCCGCCCACGACGGCGAGGTTGATGGAGCCTCCGGCGGATGCTGCCGGAGCATGCGACGAAGTGTTTTCTGCCATTTTTTTATTTCCTAGAACAATGAAGTTCGTGTGTCCTTTGCTATTTCATGGTTTGTTCCCAGGTCAGGCACTATGCCGGGTTTTCGGCGCCGAATTTGCTGGGGGGGGGACGACCTTGGTGACTTGCCGTGCGAACCTATGCGGACAACAATAACTTTGCCGTGGTCGGTATGACCACCAAGGTAGAAATTGATCGCAGCCGCCCCGACGAAAAGGTGTTTCGTTACGAAGTGCAATTCGAGGGCAACTTAACCCCAGAACAAGAGCAGAAGTTGTCCCCGGCGGCCAATGCGTACACGGTCAAGCGTCTGGTGTCGAAGCTGATCCGTTTCGAATCCCGCGTCGGCGTATCGCGTAGCTTCTGAAGGGCGCCTATTGCGGAATCATGAGCGGCGTGAAGCCGGATTTCTCTCCTAGATGAGCCGGTTCCCAGATGACCCGCAGCGGCTTCAGGTCGAAATAATTAAAAGC
>Ga0187860_1000204_pt1 | contig 58947 bp, 53 predicted proteins | sample June2016WEW_10_4_FD_132981 | JGI IMG/M metagenome (GOLD analysis project Ga0187860, IMG submission 132981) | Peatland microbial communities from SPRUCE experiment site at the Marcell Experimental Forest, Minnesota, USA - June2016WEW_10_40 | ecosystem: Environmental > Terrestrial > Soil >...
CGGGCGTGGGTTGATAAAACGAGCGCCGCCGAAACATTCCAGTAAAACCGCACTAAGGCCCGGGATGCTTCGCTGCGAGCAGCCCAACAGTCTTGACCTGACTTTTCGGACTGCTCGCGATGCTCGATCGCAGGCAGGGACGCTCACGATGACGCGCTGAGGCGCGCGGTCAAATCCGCGTCGCCAGCCATTCATCGACCAGCGCGAACAGCTCCTCGCCCTTGCCGCTCATGCGATGGTCGGCGCCCTCGAACAACATCAGGCGCTTGGGCTCGCCCGCCCGCTCGTAAATAAGTTCGGAGCTGCGCGCCGGCAGGATGTCGTCGTCGGTCCCATGAATCAGCAGGAGCGGCTTGGGTGCGAGATCGCCAACGACGTGCGCGCCGGCGAGCTGGCTCGAAATCGCGATGACGGCAGTCGCGACCGGGCTGAGCGTGCCTGAGTTAATCGCGACGGCGCCGCCGAAGGAATGGCCGATGATGGCCGCGCGCCCATGCCCGGTGCCCTTCAGAAAGGCCAGCGCCGCGAGCGTATCGAGCAGGCATTCGTTGAAATCGTTGGGAGCGCGATAATTCACGCGCGCGACCGTGATGCCCTTGCGCGGCAGTTCGAGACCGAGCCGCGGGTAGAGCATCGCGGGACCGTCGAAGCCGCCGATCGCGCCGCAGATGCAGACCACCGCACGCGATGCCGACTCAGCCGCATGCATCACGACCGGAATCGCGCCGCGGCTGGTCCGAATCGTGATCTTGCGCGCCCCGGCAATTTCTTCGCCGGGGTCCACGCCGAGAATTCGCAGGTCAAGATTGTCGTCAGTCATCGCGATTCGCGAGCGCGGTCCATCGTCGGCATGGAATGCCGTGAAACCTCACCAGGTTTCGGACTTCCCTTTTGACTAAGAGGCACGCCGGTGTGACTCGATGTCCTAGCACACCCCGATAGTGTGCTCGGCGCGCAAGCTCGCCTGCTGTTAGCGTCCGATCGCCGCGCGCAACTCCGCGCAGCAATCCGCGATGCCGCCTTTGGCCGCGTCGAGCACGCCGGGCATCATCACGAAGCCGTGGCAGACGCCCGGATAGCGCTTCGCCTTCACCGCGACGCCGGCCTTGCGCAGGGCTTCGGCGTAGGTCTCGCCTTCGTCGCGCAACGGATCAACCTCGCAGGTCATCACGTAGGCGGCCGGCAGTCCCGCGAGACTTTTTGCGCACGCCGGACTCAAGTAGGGATTGGTGCGGTCGGCGTCGGAATTCATGTAATGGCCGTAAAACCACACCATGTCCGCGCGCGACAGAATGAAGCCGTCCTCGGTGAATTCGCGCTGCGACGCGGACTCATGCGCCCAGTCGGTCGCGGGATAGATCAGAAGCTGGAACTTTATTTGCGGGCCGCCGCGGTCGCGCGCCATTTGCGCGACCACCGCGGCCAGGTTGCCGCCCGCACTGTCACCGCCGACCGCAATCCGCTTCGCGTCAACGCCGAGTGCGGCCGCGTTATCGGCCACCCACTTGGTCGCGGCATAAGAGTCTTCGGCCGCCGCCGGGAACTTGGCTTCGGGCGCCAGCCGGTAATCGACTGAAATCGTGACGCAGCCCGCGCCGTTGGCGAGCGATCGGCAGAGGACGTCATGCGACGCGATGTCGCCGACGACCCATCCGCCGCCATGGAAATAGACCAGCGCGCCCATCGGCGCGGCGGCCGCCGGAGTGTAGATACGGACGGGAATCTGGCCGCCCGGCCCCGGAATCTTGCGGTCCTCGACCTTGGCGACCTTTTCTGGAGGTCCCGCGACCAGTCCGATTAGGGCGTTGATGCCCGCGCGCGCCTCCTGCGGCGATCCGGCGTGAAACGGCTTTCCTCCGGCCGTGGCGAGCTGGTCCAACAGAGCTTTCATTTGCGGGTCGAGTTGCATGGATGGCCGTCTCCTTATCCCGGGGTCTCAGTCCGCGCCGCTGCGCAAGTGCCATCCTTAAGAAATTGCGGCCCCCACCGCAAGCGCCCCGGCGGATGCCCTCGTGGTTTCTGCTCCGGCGCAAATCGTAGTAGCCTGCCCTCGCAGCATTTCCGCAAGACCATGAGCGTCTTTCGGAAAGCCGCGGGCGCGCGAAATGCGAACATTCCGGGGGATGCGTGATGCCAAGAAAAACCGTCGATTTCACCGAACTGTTGAAGGATGCACCCAGCAATTGGGGCCGCTGGGGCGCCGATGACGAGATCGGCGCGCTGAACTTTCTGACCAATGAGGAGGTACTGCGCGGAGCCGGTGCGATCCGGAGCGGCAAGGTCTTCATGCTCGGCGTGCCGCTCGCACGGCCGGGCGGCGATCCGCTCTATCCCTCCCGCTCGCAGCCGATTCGAACGATGGCGATGGACAAGGGCTTTTACCACAGCGGGCTGGCCAAGCCGATGGCGGGCGGTCTCGAATACGCCGACGATGTCATCGTAATGTACCTGCAGGGCACTACTCAGTACGACGCCCTCGGCCACGTCTGGTACGACGACAAACTATATAATGGCTACGACCCCAAAACGACGATCGGGGGTCTGCAGAAATGCTCGATCGAGCCGATCGCCAATCACGGCGTGGTCGGCCGCGGCATCCTGCTCGATATCGCGCGGCTCAAGGGCAAACCGCATCTGGACGCGATGGAACCGATCACGATCGATGACCTCGAGGCCGCCGCAAAGCGCCAGAAGTGCACGATCGAAAAGCACGACATCCTGGTAATCCGCACCGGCTGGCTCAAACGCTTTTACGATCACGGTTTCGAAGGCATCTTCCCCAAGGGCCAGATGAAGGAACCGGGACTCGCCTACAGCCCGGAACTGGTCAACTGGTTCCATCGCATGGAAATCCCGTCAATCGGCACCGACACGATCGCCAGCGAGCAGACCATGCACGAAGAGAGCGGCACGATGATCCCGCTGCACGCCGCGCTGCTGCGCAATCAGGGGGTTATCTTCAACGAAATCGATTGGCTCGAGGACCTCGCGGACGATTGCGAAAAGGACAGCCAGTACACATTCCTGTTCGTCGGTGCGCCGTTGAAGGTGGTGCGTGGAGCCGGATCGCCGGTCAATCCCGCCGCCATCAAATGATTTTCAATGCTTGACGGCAACTGCTGTTGATATCGAGCGCGCGATTCGACCGTCAACGCAGACGAGCGAGATCGTCGAAGAACTCGGGATAGGTTTTCGCGACGCAGCCCGGATGCTTGATGCGGATGCCCGGGATCTTCAGGCCGATCACAGCGAACGCCATCGCAATCCGATGGTCGTCGTAGGTCTCGATCGCCGCGGGATGCAGCGATGATGGCGCAATCTCGAGGCCGTCGTCGAACTCCCGCACGTTCGTCCCGAGCCGGCGCAACTCCGTGGCGATCGCGCCGATACGGTCGCTCTCGTGATGGCGAATGAATCCGACCTTGCGAATCCGCGTCGGCGAATCCGCAAACGGCGCAATCGCGGCGAGCGTCGGCACCACGTCCGGCATCGGGTTCATCGCGACATCGACGCCGCTCAGCCTGCCCGTTCCGGTGACTGCGACCGCATCAGCATGCCAGGTCACGCGCACACCCATCCGTTCGAGAATGGCGAGAAAGCCGGTGTCGCCCTGGACGGACGTTTTCGTCAAGCCGGGTATCGTCACGGTGCCGCCGAGCAGGGCCGCCGCCGCCGCATAGTAAGTCGCGGCCGTGGCGTCAGGCTCGACGGAGAAATTCTTCGCAAGGTAGCGCTGGCCGCCCGGCACCACGATCAAGTCGCCCAGTTCGCCGGTGACGCTGCTGGCAGCGCCCCAGGCTTCCATCAGTCGCCGGGTCATCTCGATAAACGGACGCGCGGCGTCGCCGGAGATAGTGAGCCTGAGGCCATCGCGCCACAGCGGTGCCGGCATCAGCAGCGCGGAGACGAATTGCGACGAGAGGCTCGCATCGATGGCGACGGTACCGCCGGTGAATGGCGCGCCGGTTGTATCGATTATGATGGGCGGACAGCCGTTGCCGAGTTCGCTGGTCACGTCGAGGCCGAGCGTGCGCATCGCATCGATCAGCGCGCCGATCGGCCGCTCACGCATCCGGGCGTTGCCGTCGAGGCGGTAGCGGCCGCGGCCGAGCGTGAGGAAGCCGGCGAGAAAGCGCATTGCAGTACCGGCGCCGCCCGCGTCAAGGTTCGCGGCGGTTGAGGGAATCACGCCGGCGCGGCCCATTAGCGTAATTCGCCGGGCAGGCTCGTCAGCTTCGATCGCGAAGCCCAGCGCGTCGAGCGCCGCGACCATCCGGCGCGTATCGTCGCTGATCAAAGCGGAGTCGATGGTCGATTGGCCGTCAGCCATCGCGGCCAACAACAAGGCGCGATTGGTAATGCTTTTCGAGCCGGGAACTTTGACCGTCGCGGCGAGCGGGCGGGTAATCGGGACGATCTCGATTTCGTCGGCAGCCACGATGATCCGAGCTTATCCGGGTGCGCGACGCCGGCTCAATACACGCCGGCGCGGTCGCGCTCTCGAACGCCTAGAAGAACCAGCCGTGCTCGGAGGACGGACCGAAGATCGCGCCGACGAAGCGTTCCAGCTCGAGGTTGAATTTCATGATTACGCGATCGGATCCGCGCGTCAGGCCGAAGCCGGGGCCGAAGTTATATTCGATTCCGTGAGGCAGCTCGCCCCATAGCACCGGGAAGACGTAGTGCTGCTGCTGGCTGAGCGGATCGGTGTCGTCCATCCGGCCGATGGCGCCATAGAATTCGACGCCGGGGGACAGATAGCGAATCCATCGGTAGTAAGCGCCAGTCGAGTAGCCGAATTCAAAGCCCTGGTTCTTGCCCACCCCAGCCAGGACCTTCTCGAAGATCGGGTTCGCCATGAACGAAAACCGTCCGATGTCTTTTTCAATTATCGGGCGCAGTTCCAGCTCGACATCGGCATCGTCGAACTGCGGTGTCTTGTGCCATTCGAGCTCGGCGTACCAGCCTATGTTGACCGGCAGCACGTCGGGGTCGAAGAGCCGGCCGCGCAAGCGATATTCGGAGCCGGCGTACCAGTAGCCGTGGCCGTCGGGTGCGGCCATCAGCAGATATGCCGCAGCTTCGATGCGGTCGGTAAGTCCGTAGGTTAATTCGTACTGGTTGTACCACATGCCTTGACTGCGAAAGGTTCCTGCGGCGCTGCCTTCACCGCCCCGACTGTGGCCGTTGGCAACGACCGCGTTGTCGGTTTCCAATTCGATAGTGCCTCGGCTCTCGGTGGCGTAAGGGTAAACCTCGAACTCCCAGGGATCGAGTTGCGCGGCGGCCGGCCGCGGAGACAGAAACATGCCGAGCGCCAGCAATGAACCAGCTAAAGCTAAATGCAAATATTTTCTCACTTCAATTCCTCACTTATTCCGTGAATCCGGTGATGGAGACGAAATTTCCGAATCGATCCATCGTTCCAGTGCCGCGCGGTCTTGCGCGGTCAACCGGGCGCCGGAATGGAAAATGCGGTATGACCACGGCGGCATCGCCTCCTGGCGCAATGCCCGGTCCATCCATCGAAGCTTTCGTTTTCGCGTGGATGGGTAGTATTCGCCCCACTCGGAGAAGTCGATCTGCCGGCGTCCCAGTTCCACGTCGTGGGCGGCCAGCCAGGAGAACGGTGCGACGCGGGTGTACCAGGGCCATCGCGTCTCGTTGGAATGGCAGTCGTAGCAGGCGCGTCTCAACGTCGCCTCGACTCCCGGCGGTGCGGAGACATCGCCCTTCGCCGGCGGGTTGGTGCGCTGAACCGGAATAAACTGGGCGACCAGAAAACATCCCACGATTCCAAGCAATCCAACGGTCCGGATATTCCTGAAGGTCATCGGCGCTCTCGGTCCTGGTCATTTCGCGACGATGCTTCCCTCGGGAACGTCCTGATGGAAGTCGTCGTAGAAGTCGTAGCTTCCTGGGCTAAGCGCGGGCAGACGAACCGTGATTGTTTCGCCCGGCGTCATCGCGACCTCGCGATTGAGCTTGAAACTTTCGAACTCTATCGTTTCATTGCTGGCGTTGATTACCTTGATGGTCAGTGGTTGCCCAGCCGAGACGGTCAAGGATTGCGGCGTGAATCGATGGTTCTCAAAACGGATTTCCGAGGCATCGGCGGCGAAAGCGAACGACGGCGCACACGTGGCGATCAGGCTGATTGCGGCGGCGGTCAGGATCGATTTGGTTAATGGCCTGCGGGGCATCGGCAGCTCCTGCGGTGATATTGAGAATGATTCTCAATTTCCTATTGGAATCCAGTCTAAACGTCAAGCCCTGATTGTGGCTGTAAATGGCGGTGGACTGACCGACGGCCACGCTACACGGGCACTTGAGGGGGGGTGGATCGGCGACCGGTAAATTGCCAAAGGAGCCAAATTAATGTCGCCGCTGGCGTCAGATTACTCGATCACTGTGACCGGGCGCTCAAGGGTTAGGGCGTCCTGGGGCAAACATCGGAAATTAATGAATAATGTGGCCAAAATTCACTCACGTCGATACGGAGTAGGCATTGACTATGCTACGGCAAGTATCTACTGCTTAGTACTGATAGAGGCTAAGCGTTGATCTCTGTGATTGCGGGCGGTGCAGGTTGTCGGGGAGACTGGGGAGGGGAACGTGCCGAGCGGAAATTCGATCGTTGGTAGAGTGGTGAGGCGGATAGCCGCAGGAGCATTAGCCTGCGCGCTACTGATGTCCGTGCCCGGTCCGCGCGCGTTAGCCGCTGCCGAGGTGGCGTTTCCGCAACCGCCGGCGATTGAGGAAAACGTCAAGTTCTGGGTTGACGTATTCGCGACATACGGCGTGCGTGATTTCATCGTCCACGATCGCGACCAGGTCGATCGCATTTACCAGGTGATACATCTGCCCGGTGACGGCGACCCGACGCGTGGAGAAGTCGCCGATATAAATGATTACCTCAAGAGCAAGTTCACCACTGCGCTGAACCATCTCGCGGGGGGGCAGCCGCCGGCAGATACCGAAGAGAAGCATATCGCCGATATGTTCAAGAGCGAACCGTCGTCGTCGTACGCTGCAGCGGCGCAGAATCTGCGCGTGCAGCAAGGCCTGCGCGAGCGTTTTCGCGAAGGCCTGCTGCGCAGCAAGTACTACCGCCCGACGATGGAACGAATCTTCCGCGGCGCGGGTCTGCCGCCGGAACTGGTGACGCTGGCGACGGTCGAGTCAGGCTTTTACAGCCGCGCCAAATCGAGCGCGGGTGCGGTGGGGATCTGGCAATTCACGCGCGGTACGGGCAAGCAGTACATGCGCATCACGCGCTACCACGACGACCGACTCGACCCGACCAGAGAGACGCACGCGGCGGCGGCTCTGCTGCGCGCGAACTACGACGCGCTCGGCAGCTGGCCGCTCGCGATAACGGCGTATAATTACGGCACTGGCGGCACCTCAGCGGCGGCGGCCGAATTCGGCGGCGACTACGACCGCATCGTGCGTAACTTTAACGGGCCGCACTTTGGATTTGCCGCACGGAATTACTACTCGGAGTTTCTTGCTGCTTTGCAGATCCATCGCGAGGAGGACAAGTATTTCCCCGGCCTGCAATATTCCGACGTGCCGCCACCGCCGGTGGTGAAAACCGACTTCGCTCCGCCGCGGCGAGCGGGGCATCGGTCGCATCATGGATCGGTGCATCGTGTGACGGCTCATCGGGGTCATCACGCGCATCGAAGCGGTCATGTGACAACGCGGGCGTAATACGCCGCAGACCTTCGCAGGAGCTTTTGGTGAGACCTTGGGCAGTGCCTGGACTCAGACCGCGGGCATTAGCGCGGCCGCATCGGCGACCTTGGTCCGGGGACTGATCGCGCGATAACTCGGCCTCGTCCGCAGCAAATCAAGATAACGCTCGACCCGCGGGAATTTGTCCGAGGGCATGCCGTCAACTTCCAGCACCATCGCGAGCACCATCAGGCCCACATCGGCGATCGAAAAATCGCCGCACATGTAACCGCCCGCGGGCGCCCCGGCCAGCACCTTATCGATATAGGGAAGATCGCGAGACCGCAGTCCCTCGCGGCCCTTTTCCATTCGCTCGGTATCGCGCTTGTCCGGATCGCTCCAGTACGGCATCCAAATCGGCGGCAGATTTCCCACCAGCAGTGCCTCGTCGACGAATTGCTCGATCATGCGGATTTGGGCGCGCGCGAACGGGTTACCCGGCGGCATCAGGCGGGGCCACGAAAAGCGTTCCTCGAGGTACTCGCCGATGACGGTGGAGTCGTAAATGGTCAGTTCGCCGTCGTCGATATACGGGACCTTACCAAGTGGATGTCGCGCGACCATCTCGGGCGGTTTCTTCCACAAATGGCCGGGCGGCAGATTCTCGATTCGATATGGAATGCGCTTTTCCTCGAGCACGACCTTGGTTTTGCTCGCGTGGGTGGATCGAAGGGTGCCCCAGGGGTAATCGCGTTCGGTGGTGTAAAGAACGATCATCGCAAAAGCTCCTGCTCAGAATTATTCATGCGGCGGCTGCATCGAAGGTAACACCACGACGCATTTAATCCGAAACGCCGCCGGCCCCGGTTGCGTTGCTTGAATGCGGACTTTGTTCGCGGCGAGCTCAACTGGGCTTTGCTATTGTTCTATCTGATGGATGTGAGCAGCTTTGCCCCCGAACTGCGCGGACTTGCAGCGCGGCTCGCCGGTCTGATCGCGGACGGCGATATCGCGGCGCGGGTGCTCGCCGCGATTCGCGATCGCGCGCCCGACGAACGGCTCGCGCTGGCCTTCATGCTGAAGCTCGCGGAGCAAACGCCGGCAGTGCTGGCGCGGGCGGTGGGAGATCCGTCGAGAACCGCGGACCTGTCCTTTGTTCTCGGCGCGTCGGAGCTGGTCGGGTCGGAACTATCCAAGCTCGGCGACCGCTGGCTGCAAATATTCGATACAGCGCGGGCAATCAAACCTGACGAGTTCGTTGCCACCATCGCCTATGAGCCGCGCGACTCAAACGATCGTCAAGCGGCGGCGGCGGCTTTAGGAGCGTTCAAGCGGGGGTGGTTTCTGCAGATCGCGATGGGCGATCTGCTCGGCCGCCTGTCGGTAACTGACACGACGCGCGCGCTCTCGCGGCTCGCTGAGGAATGTATTCACGGTGCGTTCAGTGCTGCCGCACAACTGGCCGGCACGAATGCCGCCGTCGCGCGCGATCTGTGCGTACTCGCGATGGGCAAGCTCGGGGCGGGCGAGCTTAACCTCAGCTCGGACATCGATTTGATCTATCTGCTCGGTGGAGCGGCCGATCCGACGCGGCTCGAAATCGCCAACCATATCGGCGAAACCCTGACCGAGATAATCGCGACGGAATGTTTTCGGGTCGATATGCGTCTGCGGCCGGGTGGGCGTGGTTCGCCGCTGGTGATCCCGGTGGAAAGCGCGCTCGCTTATTACCAAAGCCACGGCGACACCTGGGAGCGCGCGGCGCTACTGCGCGCACGGCCGACCGGAGGTGCGATCGAAATCGGCCGCCGGATGATCGAGGAACTCACGCGTTTCATCTACCGTCGCTACCTCGACTTCGACACGCTGCGGCAATTGCGTGCGATGAAGCGGCAGATCGAGCAGGAGCTGCGATCGCCGGATCTGATCGAGCGCAATATCAAGCTCGGCCGCGGGGGCATCCGGGAACTCGAGTTTATCGTGCAATCGCTCACCCTGATTTATGGCGGACGCGATCCGCGACTGCGCACGGCGATGACGCTCGATGCGCTGGTCCGGCTCGAGAGCTATGGCTATCTGGCCGGTGATCGAGCGCAAAAACTTCGTGACTCTTATCGTTTCCTGCGCGATACGGAGCACAAGCTGCAAGTCGCCGCCGGCCTGCAGACCCATACGCTGCCCGATAACGCAGAGGCGTTCGGCGTGCTGGCGGCGCGGCTCGGCTTCGGCAAATCGGCGCAAGCGGCGGATCGTTTGCGCGAGCGTCTCCGTACTCATCGCGATTTCGTGGCGACTCAGTTTCGCGAAATGCTGGCGGGCGGCGGCGAACGCCGCGAGGTCAAGGTCTCGGGACCGGCGGAAATTGCATGGCGCGCGGCGCGCGAGGGTGACGGCGATTTCGCTGCGCTCGCCGAACTGGGCTTCAACCGCCCGGCGGAAAGCGTCAATCATCTGGTGTTGCTGGCGCGGGGTGCTACGCAGCCGTCGGCGAGTCCATACCGCCGCGAATTGCTCGATCGCCTGGGTCCCGAACTGCTCGACGAAATCCGCGGCCTCGCCGATCCCGACCTGGCGCTGATGAATCTCGCCGCGTTCATCACGGCGGTCGGCGCGCGGACTTCGTTCCTGGGACTGCTGGAAGAGCATCCGGTGACGCGCCGAGTGTTGCTCAAGTTGTTCGCGTCCAGCGGCCATCTTTCCGCGCTTTTTATCCGCCATCCGGAGATTCTCGATACACTGGTGCGATCCGATCTCGCGCAGATCCAGCGCACTGCGACTGAGTTGCGCGACGAACTGGCCGGACTGGTCGCGGCGAGTACGGACTTCGAGGCGCGGCTCGACGCCATCCGCTCGTTTCGGCAGCAGGAGTTTCTGCGCGTCGCGATTGCGGACCTGGCCGGCAACCTGGAACTGGAAGGCGTTCAGATCGAACTGACGAATCTGGCGGAAACGGTGCTGCGCGAAGCGCTGCAACTGGCGCGCGACGAAACGGCGAAGCGTTATCCGCTGGCCGCCGATCTTAAGCTGTGCGCGATCGCGATGGGCCGGCTGGGCGCGGGCGAGATGTCGTATAACTCCGACCTCGACCTCATTTTCGTTTATCATGAGCCCGACGAAACTGTTGCGGGGGCGCGCGAAGCCGCGGCGCGCGTGGTGCAAAAGCTCATCGCGATTCTCGAGGCGCCGACGCGCGAGGGCACCGCTTATAAGCTCGACCTGCGGCTGCGGCCATCGGGCAACGCCGGACCGCTGGTCGCCTCGCTCGCCGGCTTTCGTGAATACCATCGGCAGAGTTCCGCGGTGTGGGAACGGCAGGCGCTGGTGCGTGCGCGGGTAGTTGCGGGCGACGCCTGGCTCACCGAGGAAGTCGAGTCGTCGCGCCAGGAGTTCGTCTTCGAGCGCGGTCTCACGCCCGCCGAGGTCGGCGAAATCGCGGCGATGCGCGAACGGATGGAACGAGAGATTGGCGCCGAGACCAAGCATCGGCTCAATCTCAAGCAGGGCCCCGGCGGCCTGGTCGACGCCGAGTTCATCACGCAGATGATGGCGCTGCGGCACGGTCACGCATTTCCGTCGCTGCGTCAACAAGGCACCGTTGGACTGATTCGTGCAGTCGCGCAAGCGAATCTGATGGACGCGCGCGACGCCCAAGACCTCGAGTCGGACTACCGCTTCCTGCTGCGAGTCGAAGATCGACTGCGCATCGAGAGCGACCATGCGGCGTGGGCGCTGCCGACCGCGCATCGCGACCTCATGCCGCTCGCTCGACGCATGGGATACGCGGGGCCTGACGCCGCTCAACACCTGCTCGACGAACTCGTGCTACGGCGCTCGCGCGTGCGCGCAATCTTCGAGCGATGCTTCGCGCATGAGCAGCTACCCTGAAGATTAGCACACCCGCCTCTGCGCATTTTCGCAGAGGCTGCCGTCCACCCGCTAGAAGTAGAGTTTAAGGCCTGCCATGAAATTCACTGGCGGCGAGCGAAAACCAAAGCTTTCCGAGTAATTGCGATCGTACAGATTCTGGACGCGCGCGATCATCGCCTCATCGCGCACTACGCGCCACCGGATTCCCGGTGAATAGGTCGCGGAGAAGTTAAACAGATTATATGCGTCATGGCTCGTGATGCCGCCCGCGGTGGTGATGTCATCGCGATCGCCGACAAATGTGTACGCGAGCGTCGTGGTGAAGCGGTCGCTGCCGCGGAAGATCTCAGCGCGGGTGTATTCGACCAGCGCGGCCGCGGAGTACTTCGGCACTCGCGTAGGCCGCGTCGTTGGCGTAACCGAAACGTGGGTCTCGTCGAGATAGGTAAAGCTGCCCGAGAGCGTCAATCCACGGATCGGATGGACCGACGGGATCACTTCGATGCCCTGGGTGTCGACGCGGCCGGCGTTGCCAGCCAACGCACCGTCCGGGCAGGAATCGGCATTGAACGTGCAGGGAACAGCCACGATCAAGTCGTGCACCCGGCGGGAAAAATAATTGGCGGTAATCTCGGCGCCTTCGCCGAAGGTCTTGGTAAAACCGCCGTCCCATTCGGATGAAATTTCCGGTACGAGCTGTGGGTTGCCGAAACCTGGATAGTACAATTCATTGAAGCTCGGCGCGCGGAAGCCTTCGCTGTAGCTGCCGCGCAGGGTAAGGCCGGACAGCGGTATCGGAATAGCCACTGACCATGCCGGACTGACTTCCCTTCCAAACTGGCTATTGCCGTCAACGCGAAATCCGGCGGTGCCAATCAGATGACCGTTAAGAAGTTGTGCCTCCTGTTCGACATAACCGGCATATTCCTGGCGGCGGGCGTTGAAGATCGACAGGCAGCGAAAGTCCTTCGACACGGGCGCGCATCCGGGCTGGCCGGTCAGGGAAAATGGTGGATCGAGGTAGAAGAGATCGCTCTGGGAATGCACCCAGCGATCCTTGAAGTCGAAGCCCATCAAGGATCGAAAGCCCGGCGCCCAAGTATAAATTGCTTCGAGGTTCGCGCCGCGCGTCTCGTCGGGGATATGGTCGCTCTCCGAATTGAGGCTGCCGAACGGGACGTGCGTTTGCGCGGCGAAGGGTATCGCATTGAGGCGCAGTTCGTCGCGCACGAAATAGCCACTGAGATTAACGACGAGGCGATCGCCGAATTTGCGGTCAATTTCCCCTTTGTAGAGCATGAATTCGTTGCGCTGATGAGCATTGGGGTTGTTGGCGATGTCGCCGTAGATCGAGTAATTCGCCAGGCTCACATTTGCGCGGGTATAGCGCGCGAAGACGCGAATCACGGTGTTTTCATCGAGATGGTAATCGAGGCGAAGCGCGCCCGAGAGATTGTCGGAACTGTCGTTGCGGATACGATAACCGCTGGTCGAGAAATATGAGAGAGCACCGGAGTACGCCAACTTTCCTTGCGCGCCGTCGAAGGTTGCTACCTGATTCTGCGACGCGCGGTTGCCGCCCAGTGACAAAAGGGTGAATTTCGGAGCGCCCGAACCTTCGCGGGAAATTAAATTGATCACGCCCCCGATGGCCTGCGACCCGTAGAGCGCGCCGCCGGAGCCGCGCACCACTTCGATGCGATCGAGGTTGTCGGTCGTAAGCCGACTTAGATCGAACGATCCGGTAGCCGAATCGTTGACGGGCACCCCGTCGATCATGATTAGCGTCTGCGCGGCCGTCGAGCCGCGAATCGCGACGTTGGAAATCGTTCCGGGCGACCCGCTTTGCGTCACCTGCACACTCGGAACTTCGCGTAGTGCATCGGTAGCGTCGCGAATCTGCTGCGATTCGATCACCTTACTGCTCACCACCGATGCGGCGGTGCCGATTTCGCTGAGCGGTGTCGCCATCCGCGTCGCCGTAACCACGATCACCATGGGCGGGAGTGGCGTTCGCGACTGGCTATTGGTGGCAGGTGTTGCGGTAGCGGCCGGTTGCGATGCTTGTGCCACAGCGTTCGCCGATGTTGGCGATGGCGTCCTCGGGGACGGCGTCGGGGACGGTTGCGCATGAGACACAGCGCCGCTTGGTGTGTCGTCCGCGATCGCAAGTGCGGACCTGGCTGCAGCAATCGAAATAGTCAGAACGAAAAGGGAAAGATATTTCCACAGCATAGCCACCCTCGTGGTATGGCGTCGGCCATCTGCGCGGAGGCGGCAAGGCGGGCTGGGAAACGCGAAACCCGACCCTTCGCTGAAAGGATCGGACATCGGGATCGCGGAATCCCGACATCACCATCCCCGCGGAAGGCAAACTGCCAAGTCACCCGGCCGGTCTCCTGGCTTGGGGTTCTTACTCGGGCCCGCCTTCCCGCTTGCGCAGTGGCATGATGGGCCTCCGTCCCCCGTTACAGTTGCGGGGCAGCGCCGGAATCTCACCGACTTCCCGAACACCGGATGCGGCCTAGACTACTATTCGCGAGTGCGCCGACAGTCAATCGGGGCGATTTTTTCAGTGATTGACGCTCGCGTTGCTCGGTCCGTGGCCAAGTCGTGCGGCGTGTACGCAATCGTATGATCAGGCAATCCGGCGCCGGGTTATCGGCGGCGGGAAAATCAGTTACGCTGTTGCGCAATGCCTACTCTGACGCTTGTCACCGGAGGATCGCGCAGCGGCAAGAGCACGCATGCGATCATGCTGGCGACGGCCGACCCGGCCGCCACTTACCGCTACTTCATTGCGACCGCCGAAGCGCTGGACGACGAAATGTGCGCGCGCATTGCGCATCATCGGACGACCCGCCCATCCGAGTTCATCACGGTCGAGGAGCCCGTCGGCCTTGAAGGTGCGATCGCCGCGATATCGACCAAGGCCGATGTCGCGGTGCTCGACTGTTTGACGCTTTGGGTATCGAATTTAATCGGCAAGGGTCTGGACGATAAGGCAATTCTGGCCGAGGCCGACACGCTCAGCGCGGCGTTGCGACGGGCGCCGTTTCCAATAATTGTCGTGACCGATGAAGTCGGATGGGGAATCGTGCCGGACAATCCAGTCGCGCGGCGCTTTCGCGATCTGCTCGGCTGGACCAATCAAAAGGTGGCGCACGTGGCGGACCGGGTACTCCTGATGGCGGCCGGTTATCCGCTACGCTTGAAGTGATTTTTTTAGTGTCCGACGTTCGCGTTGCTCGGTGTGCGGCCAAGTCGTGCTCAATCGTAAAGAGCCGAGCGCACTCGCCTTGCTCGTGGAACACACTAGCGAGGGCGCTCAGCCGGCTAGCCCGATCAATACCGCGGTCTCGACCAGTTCGCCCCCCGCGCCGATCAAATCCCCCGTCACCCCGCCGATCCATCGCAGGTAAAATCCGTGGAGGGCGACCGTCACCGCGGCTGCGATCAGGCACGCGCGAAACGCGTGCAGCGTCACCAACGGAGCGAGTGCGACGACCGCGGTCACCGTTGCGATCCGTAAATTGCGGCGGCGGTCGCGCGAAAGCATTGCAGCGCCAACGCCCTCGGCGCGTAGATAATCGAGACCGCTGGCCAGTGCGACCATCGCCCATCGACCTAAGCCGGGCGCCATGTAAAGCATCGCGTAATGCTGCGCACCGCCGCTGCCCGCGATCGCGATAATCTTGAGGCCGATCACGAAGAACAGTGCGATTGTGCCGAAGCTGCCGATTCGGCTGTCGCGCAAAATATCGAGCGCGCGCCCGCGGTCGCGTCCTGCTCCCAGCGCGTCGGCCGTATCGGCAACGCCGTCGAGATGGAGAGCGCCGGTCAGCACCGTCAGGATCAGAACAATCAAGACCGCTCGCAGCGCATGGCCGAATATCGGCGCGAGCAGCCAATCCACTGCGCACAGCATCGATCCAATGCCGAAACCGACCAGCGGAAACCATCCGAAGGATGCGGCTACGTCGGCTGATGCGGCCGTGTTTGCGGGGCCGACCGGAAGAATAGTCAGAAACGCGACTGCGAGCCGCATCTCCAATAGCCACTGTGCGATGCCGAATTCACGGCTGCGATGAGCAGGCGCCGGGTGCGGACTTTCGTCGGCTGGTGCACCGGCGCCGATTTCGTCGGCCGAATCGCTCATTCGATTTTTCCCGAAACGCCCGCGCTCTCGAACGTCGCCATTTCGTGGAACAACGCGAGCGCGGCCTGAATCACGCTCATCGCGATCGCGGCGCCGCTGCCTTCGCCGAGGCGCATATCGAGGTCGAGAATCGCACGCACACCCATCGCTTGCAGCGCGAGCGCATGGCCGCCCTCGGCCGATCGATGGCTGAAGAGCAGGTGCCGATAAATACCGGGGCAAATGCTTTCGGCCGCGGCCGCGGCCGCCGTGGCGATAAACCCGTCAACGACCACCGGCACGCGCGCGGCTGCGGCGCCGAGACACGCCCCCGTCATCGCGGCCAGCTCCAGGCCGCCGATCGCAGCCAGCATCGCGAGTCCGTCGCCGAAATGCGCGCGATGAAGCCGCAGCGCCGCTTCGATTACCTCGACCTTGTGTGCGAGCGCCGGGTCGTCAACGCCGGTGCCGCGTCCAGCCATGCGGGCCGGCTCGATTCCGGTGACGGCAGCCAGAATCGCGGCTGCGGGCGTGCTGTTGGCAATACCCATCTCGCCGATTCCGAGCAACGTGACTCCGCCTGCCGCGGCCCCGCGCGCGGTTTCGATTCCGATTTCGATGGCTTGGCGGGTCTCCGCGTTCGTCATCGCCTGGCCTTCCAGGAAATTCCTCGTGCCCGCGGCGACTCGCCGGTAACGCACGCCGGCGAAGGGCGTCGTGCTGGTGTCAGTCTCTACGCCGACATCGGTAACGATCAATTCGTAGCCGAAGCGCCGCGCCAGTACGCTAATCGCGGCGCCGCCCCCGCCGATATTGCGCAGCATCTCGACCGTCACCGCCTTTGGATATGCGCTGACGCCGGCTTCAGCGATTCCATGGTCGGCGACGAAAACGGCGATTGCGCCGGGTCCGCGCGCGGCGGAGGAGTCGTGACGGATGGCGGCGTAACGGCGCACGATTTCCTCGAGATAGCCCAGGCTGCCGCGCGGTTTGGTCAGTGAGTCCAGGCGCATTGCCGCGCTTCGTGCGGCTTCGGTATCGGGTGCTTCGATAGCCGCCAACGTCTTTTCAAGAATACTCACTCGTGCATCGCTCCATTGTAGTCGCGCGCCGCGGCGACGATGCGCGCGTTGTCCTCGTGGTTTCGGATACCGACCCGGTAAAGGCCGGGACCGCATCCGGGCAGCGAGCGCAAATCGCGCACGGCAATCGCCTGACGCAGCAAAAACGCGCCGAATAAGTCCGTGCCGTCTTCGCGCGCCGCAAGCATCAGGAAGTTGGCAGCCGACGGAAAGACGCGCAAGTGCGGATTTTGAGCGAGGCCGTCGGTGAGATAGCCGCGTTCGTGCGCAATCAACTCGCGGGTGGTTGCGATATATCCATCGGCGACGCAGACGCAGGCAATCCCGACCCGCTCCGCAACGGCATTCACCGACCACGGTTCGAGCACCGCTTGCAGCCGTGCAATCGAGGGCGGCGCGGCCACGACGAAGCCCAGCCGCAGCCCCGGGATGGCGAAAATCTTTGTCATCGATCGCAGCACGATCACGTTGGGCGCGTGCGGAATCATCCGAATCATCGACCGCGGGTCGGCCGCAAAATCGATAAAGGCTTCGTCGAAAACGCAGTGCGCGCCGAAGCGTGCGCATTCGATCGCGATCGCCGTTGCCTGGTCGAACGATACCATCGCGCCGGTCGGGCTGTTCGGCCGTCCCAACAAGATCACGTCGGCGCCGGCTTCGAGCACGCGCGTGACTTCGTCGATGCGCAAATTGAAATCGCGTTCACGCGACAGCTCAATCGCGTGCGGGGCTGCCTCGACCAGGATCAGCGCATTAGAGATTTCGCTGAAGGTTGGCGTGACGACGACCGGCCTGCGCCAGCGCATGACGCGCGCCAGCAAATAGATCAGTTGCGTCGAACCGTTGCCGACCAGAATATTGTCAGCAGCAATTCCGATCCAATCCGCAATCCGGCCGCTGAGAACATCCGCGTATGGAGCTGGATAGCAGGCCAGCGATGCGACAGCGCGATGGTACTCCGCTATCGCGACAGGTGGCGGGCCCAGCGGGTTGATGCTCGCGCTGAAATCGATCGTACCGTCGGGCGCCGCGCCGCCGTGCGTGCGATCGATCGGAATTGGCGTCAGCGCACCGAAGTGGCGAGCGGGTTTTTCGATAACGCTCATGCGCAGGCACTCATACCGGGCGGATTGCGTGTGCCGGAGCACATTTCACGCAAACACAGTGACGATCATAGACCGCGCGACGGTGAGCAGACAAAATGCGGCCGCGGCGGCGATGCTCATCATTGCGCGCGCCGCGACGATGTCCGTCACGGTCGGGGCGCGCTCCGCACGGCCCAGCGCCGCGCGATGTTCGACTTCACCGCCATAAATCGCGTCGCCGCCGAGTTGGATACCAAGCGCTCCGGCGACGGCGGCTTCCGGAAATCCGGCGTTGGGACTCGCGTGAGTGCGCGCGTCCGCGCGACAGACCGCCCATGCCTGCGGCGCGCGACCGGTTACGAAATGCGCCGCCGCGATCAAGCAGATCGCCGTCAGTCGCGCGGGCAAGTAATTCGCAACGTCGTCGATTCGCGCTGCGGCGCGCCCGAAAAAGAAGTAGCGCTCGTCGCGATAGCCAATCATCGAGTCGAGTGTGTTGACGGCTTTATAGGCAAGTGCGGCAACCGGTCCACCCGCGAACAGAAACAACAACGGTGCAATGACGCCGTCGGAAGTGTTTTCGGCAACCGATTCGATCGTCGCGCGAATCATCCCTGCGCGATCGAGCTTCTCAGGATCGCGACCGACCAACGCCGGGAGTACGCTCCGTGCCAAAGCCTCGTCGTTAGATTCGACGGCCCGCTCCACCTGGCGAGCGGCATCGTCGAGTCCGCGCAAGGCCAGCGTCGTCCATGCGATCAGAGTCGCGGCGGCGGCACCCAGCGGTACGGCGATGCAGCTCGCGGTCGCGATGATTATCCAGGCACAGGTGCCGGACAGCACGATGGTCGCAAGCGCGAGAATGAAGCCGTTCCGAAGGTCGCGGCGCTCGTCGCCGGTGCGCAAAATGCGCTCGCCGAAGGAGATCGCCGCGCCGATGAGACGGACCGGATGCGGCATCCACCGCGGATCGCCTGCCACGAAATCGATCGCCAGCGCAGTTGCGATGAGCGGCGCCGATAAATGAAAAGCGTAATTCAACTGTCCTAATCAGCGAACGGCGTGCGCGATCGCGACAGCGCAACTGCGCATCACAGCACGACCGATCAGTTCACCGGCCAGCGTATGTTTGCCGCAATAGGCAACTGATGTCGCTCGCGACGCGGATATCGGCGCTGCGACTGCGATGCAGTCGGTACCGGTGCCCGTCGCGATCGCGCCCGATCTAACGCTCACCACTCCGGCGTCGTGAATCGCGGCAACTCGTGCTTCGACCGCGATTTGCAATGCTTCGGCCATTGCTGAGCGCGTGAACGGCTGATTAATCGCTACGATAAGATTGATCGTCCCAGGCTTGAGTGTGCGCAATTTGTGCCGGTCGGTTTCAGTGGCGCGTGGCACGCCTACCGTCGCTCGATCACCCACCTTTAAAGCATTCGTGCATCCCGCGCTGCACCACGCGCCGACCACCAGCCCGTCGCGTCCGAGCGTCGCGCGACCAGCGCGTGCAACCTGCGCACCTGTCATCATCGCAACGGCGCGGCGCGGATCGCGCCCCAAGGCCCGCACAACACCGGTCAAATGCGCTCGCGGCGCTTCGGTGGCGGCACGATCGTCATCTTCGATTTGATGATTCACGATCAAGTCGGCGTGCTTGAAGCCACCGCCCAGCGGGGCCCATCCGAGCACCAGCCACGGCGCCGGCAGGGAGACCGCGAGCGTGCGTCCGTGCAGCGACCAGCGCCACGGTTCATTAGTCACCTTGCGTTTTCGCTACGCCGATCGGAACGCCCGCGCCCTCAGCGCGATGCTCGACGCCTCGATGCCCGCTGTCGAGCGGTGCCGTAACATCCAACTGGTGGCGCCAAATCTCCGGGCTCTGAACCAGATCGGCGAGCGTGTGCCCGTCGCCCTCGATCTTGCAGTTCCACGAATCGAAGTGGAGCAGCGTGCGCGCCGGCATCCGCGCCGCCCATTCGGCGCTCTCGAGCACAGGCCGATCAGGAAACGACTCGACATAGCCGATGCACAGGTACGCCACCGGAATGATGTGGTTCGGAATCGAAAAGATCTCGCGTAGCGCGTCATTGCGCACGATGCTGACCCAGCCGACACCGAGTCCTTCGGCGCGTGCCGCCAACCACAGGTTGGCGACGGCGAGGCAAGTCGAATAGACCTCGACCTCGCGAATGCTGACTTTGCCGAGTACCGCAGGTCCGAAGCGATCGGGCTGGCAGGTGACGATCAGGTTGAGCGGCGCTTCGAGAATGCCCTCGAGTTTGAGTGCGAGAAATTTGCGCAAACGGTCGCCGGTAAATTGTGTCGCGTTGAGCGCGCGCTGCTGCTCGAAGACGCGTTTGACCTCGCGCCGCCGCTCCGAGTCGCGTACGACGATAAAGTCCCACGGCTGCGTGAACCCCACACTGGCCGCATGATGCGCGGCGACGATCACGCGCGCGAGCACTTCGTCCGGCACCGCGTCGGGGATGAACTTGCGAATATCGCGACGGCGGAATATCGCCTCGTAAAGTCCGCGCTGATATTCGGCGGGGAAGGCATGGCGGTTTGCGGCGCGCGTGCGCTCGCCACCGTGGCTATCCTGTGACAAATCGATATCGCCGTTCAACCAGGAGATCGCAGGAGCGAAAGCGCGCGCGATACGCGCCTTCGCTCCCGCCGGGATATTTTCAGGCGGCCGCCTTACGCGCGGCTTCGAGGGTGCTCTCGAAGTTGGGCTGATTGGCTACTTCCTTGACGTATTCGACGTGCACGATTTTGTCGTTCTTGTCGACCACGAAGACCACGCGAGCGTGCAGGTAGAGCTCCTTGATCAGGACGCCGTAGGTCTCGCCGAAATGGGCGCCGCGATAGTCGCTGAGCGTCGTGACTTTGTCGACGCCCGCCGCGCTACACCAGCGCGATTGCGCGAACGGCAGGTCCATCGAGACCGTCAACACTACAACATTGTCCGGCAGTTTCGCGGCTTCCTCGTTGAAGCGGCGCGTCTCGGCATCGCAAACCGGCGTGTCGACCGACGGAATCGTGGAGATGATTTTGACCTTGCCCTTGTAATCGTCGAGCGAGACGGGCTTCATGCCAGCGCCGATCAGCGTGAAGCCGGGCGCGATCTCGCCAACCTTGAGCTCGGGTCCGATCAGAGTGAGAGGGTTGCCGCGCATTGTGACGGCACCCGCGCGTTCTTGCGCCATAACTGATTCTCCTTGGAAGATTGAGAGGTTAAACCTTGGGCCTCAGACTTTAACGGCTCCGTGCGACGCGGTAAACAAGCGCGGGTATCCTCTTCGCGTAACGCCGTTCGCCAATTCTTTGCCGAAATTTACCTCGTAGTTTAAATACCGGATTAGCCGTGGCGACAATCTTGGCTGGTGACTGCCGTTGCCCGCGATTAGAATCGAGACAGTTGTCGCTTCCAACCTTCGGGTATTTCATGGGATCGGCAAGATCATGAAAAAACCCGTCAGCGTCGTCTCCCCACAGAAACCGAACGGCTCGGCCAAAGGGCTCACTTAAAGGGCAGCCGCGCCGCTATTTGACGTTCGCATCCGCGAATCGCGCCCGGCGCATTGCCTCGGCCTGGTCAGCGTCCTCTTTGGGCGGACGCGGCGGCAGAAATTCGCCGGTGTAATCGGTCGCTTCCCATTGCCGATCGTGCGCATCCCACACGTAGGGCAATTCGACGATCGTCCCCGGCTCGCTGATCGTTTCAAACGCACGCAGCGCATCGCGCACGATTTGTCGTTGCAAATCCGGCTGATGCGGCTTGCCGGTCTGATGGCCCAGTGGAAAATTCACGAACACGGCGCGCGGCGGATTTACCGCCTGCGTGATATCCAGTGCCGAAGTCATGCACAGCGTGGGTATTCCCGCCGCCTCAACCACTCGTGCGATCAGTCCAACGGACTGATGGCACACGGGTCATGCGGGCACGAGGAAAAAGGCGTCGGCGTGCGCGCGTTTCAGATCATCCGCGATTTTCGGCGCGAGTTCCTCGCGCACTTTGCGCGCCGAATAGACCCCGCCCATAAAGCTGTATGCGGGATCAGCCAATTCCCCGATTGCGCCCTCAGCCTCCAGTTCGCGCAACCGCGCGAGCGGGAAGACGCAGTTGTGATCGGCTTCAGCGTCGGCCGTGCGGTAACCGAAGTGCCACACGCTGAGGTCGTCGGGCGTCGCATTCTTCGGAATCAGGCGGTAGCTCGCATCCTCGCGATGAAACCGCGGCTGGTCTCGATAGAGGATTCCGCCGGAAGTCATTACCGCGAGCTTCGACTGCGCGATCGGTTTCCTGAGTGGCGTCCATGGTGGCGTATCCGTGTTCACGACCCATCGATACGGCGCATAGCTGCTGTAGAGCTCGCGAGTGCGCGGAATATACTCGACTGGCATACCTATCTCCTTCTACCGACGCCGATATTACCGCGCTTCCCGGAGCTTAGGTCAACCGAGAATTCCGCTCCGGGGATTGCGCGTGGTGAGCGATGACGGCGCCGCGAAATTGCGCGCGTCAACTTGCCTTTGGCGGGAACATCATCTTTTTCGCGTGATACTCGCGCGCGACCAAATCGATAAACCCGTGGCGCACCGGCCATTCGAGCCGGCTGTCACGCCAGTGGATGCGGCCGTCGGGCCCTTCGAATTCCGCCGCGATGTTATGTACGCCCGACCACGCTTTGGCCGCGCGCTCGTGATCGGCCGCGACCGCGGGGATCTTGCGCATCCGATCCATCCACGCTCGCATACGCGGCAAATCGCTCATATCGATCTTCATCGAGCGCGCGAGCGGCGCGTGGCAGATCGCGGTGAAATCGGCGAGGCTCACTTCGCCGCAGAAATATTCACGATCGCCAAGCTCGCGTTCCAGTACACCCATCAGTGCGCGGCATTCGTCGCGCGCGGCATCCTGGATCGCGGCCGCTTCGGGCGCCTCTTTGCGCAGCACGCCGAGAAAATAACCGAAGCCAACCGCGTCGAAGGTGCGATCGCACAAGTCTTCGATCGTGCGCATCCGCGAGCGCTCGAAAGCATCGCTCGGATAGACCGGCGGCGTTGGATAGACCTGCTCGAGGTACTCGCTGATGACGGTCGAATCCGCGATCGAGCGTCCGTCATCGAGTACCAGCACCGGCACTTCGGCGCGCGCGGAGGTGCTGCGCAGATCCTCCTTGCGGTCGAGCGAATAGCAGCGCTCGATCGGTCGTATGCGATGCCCTTGTAGTCGAGCACGATCCTGACCTTGCGTGCGTATGGACTGGTCGCGAAAGTGAACAGCTTCATTGGCAGGTTCTCCGTTGAAGTTCGTTACTGAGCCTGCTCGGTGCGCCGCCGAATTCCCTCACCGGCGCGCAGTCCGCCATCGACGATCAACTCCGTGCCCGTGATGTAGGATGCGTCATCCGAGAGCAGGAAGACGATCGCCTTGGCTATTTCCCACGGCGTGCCTTGCCGTCCCATCGGAATTCGCGGCGCGACGCGCGCCTCGCGGTCGCCGATCTCGCGCCGCACCATCGAGGAGTTGATGAGCCCCGGCAGAATCGTGTTGACGCGGACGTTATCACGCGCGTGACGCACCGCGACCGATCGCGATAGACCCAGCAGAGCCGCCTTGGTCGCCTCGTACGCGATTCCGGCGCCGGCGATCACTGCCGACAACGACGAGACGTTGACGATCGCGCCGCCGCCCGCCTTTATGATTTCGGGCACCGCATAGCGCATCATCAGAAAATGACTGCGCAGGTTGACCGCATAAACTTTTTCAAACTGATCGGTGGTCGTATTGAGCAGCGATCCGCCCGCCGCGATGCCGACGTTATTGACCAGCAGATGGACCCCGCCGAACTGTTTCACGGTGTCCGCAACCGCGCGCCGGCAGTCGTCTTCGCGGCTGACGTCGCAGGCGATCGCCGCGGCCTTGCCGCCCTCGGACGTGATCGCGTCGGCGGTCTGCTGTGCGAGCGCGAGGTTGAGGTCCGCCGCCATCACGATCGCGCCTTCGCGCGCCGCCGTGATCGCCGTCGCGCGACCATTGCCAATCGAAAGTTTCTCGCCCGCGTTCGGCGGACCGTCGGCGCCGCCGCCCGCTATCAGTGCAATTTTACTGTCGAGGCGTCCCATCGCGAGTTCCTCCGTACATCCTGATCGAGCCACGCTGGAGTTCGCGCAACAGATATCGCAAAGCGTGCACGATTGCACGGCGCCGAATTAGTCGGTTCACGTCGATATTCATTCGACCGAAGTAGGTATAATGCGCATCATGGGATTACGAGCCTTGCGCCAGGTGCGGCCGGTATGAGTCTGCGGATCGAGGATTATGCGCTTATCGGCAACACTCATACTGCCGCGTTGGTGGGGCGCGACGGTTCGGTCGACTGGCTCTGCATGCCGCGATTTGATTCCGGTGCCTGCTTCGCCGCGCTGCTGGGGACGCCCGGGAATGGCCGCTGGCTGCTCGCACCGGCCGCTGAAGTTAAGACCGTCCGCCGCAAATATCGGGGCGACACGCTTGTGCTGGAGACCGAATTCGAACTGGCCGGCGGCGAACGCGCCGCGATCATCGATTTTATGCCGATCTGCGAGCGTGAAGGCCGTATCGACCTGATTCGTATCGTCGAGGGCCGGCGCGGAACTGTGCCGATGCAAATGGAGGCGATCTTCCGTTTCGATTACGGACGCATCATACCGTGGGTTCGTAGACGCGACTACGGCCTCAGCGCGGTCGCCGGTCCCGACGCGCTGCAACTGCGAACGCCGGTCCAGATGCGCGGCGAAAACTTCACAACGGTCGCCCGCTTCATTATCCCCGAGGGCGAGAGCATTCCGTTCGCTCTCACCTGGCAACCATCGCATCTGCCAGAAGCCAGTCGCCGCGATCCCGTGAAAGCGCTCGAAGAAACCGAGGAATACTGGCGCAAGTGGTCCGCCCGCTGCCATGACGGCGGCGAATGGCGCCCGCAGATTATTCGTTCGCTGATCACGCTCAAGGCCCTGACCTACAGCCCCACCGGCGGCATCGTCGCCGCGCCGACCACCTCGCTGCCCGAATGGATCGGAAGCGTGCGCAACTGGGATTATCGCTACTGCTGGCTGCGCGACGCGACCTTCACGCTCTACGCCATGCTGGTTTCCGGTTATACCGAGGAGGCCGCGGCATTTCGCGGATGGCTCCTGCGGGCGATCGCCGGACAACCCCGGCAGATGCAGATCATGTACGGCCTCGCGGGCGAGCGCCGCCTTACCGAGTTCGAAGCCACCTGGCTTCCAGGCTACGAGAACAGCCACCCCGTGCGCATCGGCAACGCCGCCCACGACCAGTTCCAGCTCGACGTGTATGGCGAAATCCTCGACGTCTTTCACACCGTGCAGCGCTATGGCTTCAACCCGGGCAACGATGCGTGGAAGGTCGTTCAGGTGCTGATCGAATTTGTCGAAAACCATTGGCGCGAACCCGACGAGGGCATCTGGGAAGTACGGGGACCGCGCCGCCAGTTCACCCACTCCAAGGTAATGGCGTGGGTGGCGATGGACCGCGCCGTGAAGGCGGTCGAGCGTTACGGACACGAAGGGCCGGTCGATCGATGGCGCACGCTGCGCGACGTGATTCACGCCGACATCTGCCTCAATGGCTTCAGCGCCGATCGCAACGCCTTCGTCCAGTACTACGGCGCCGACACGCTCGACGCCTCGGTCCTGATGATGACGCTGGTGGGATTCCTGCCCGCGACCGACCCGCGCATCGTCAGCACCGTCGAGGCGATTCAGCGTGACCTGATGGACGAAGGCCTGGTTCGCCGCTATGCGACTGACACCCTCGGCGTTGACGGCTTACCCCCCGGCGAAGGCGCATTCCTGCCGTGCACGTTCTGGCTCGCGGATAACCTGGCGATGATGGGCCGTTACAGCGAGGCCCGCGCAATCTTTGAACGCCTCATCGCACTGTGCAACGACGTCGGCCTGCTCTCGGAGGAATACGATCCGCGCGGCAAACGTCAGTTGGGCAATTTCCCGCAAGCCTTTACGCACGTCTTCCTGATCAATACTGCCCACAATCTGTCGCGCGCCGAAGGTCCCGCGCACGAACGCGCGAAAACCTGAAGCCGGGCTCTCTGCTTCGCGCATAACTCGCGCGCGCGGCCTCCCCGATGCTATGAATGCGCATATCCGCAGCGCCTCGATCGGCGGTCGGCATCGTCCAGGGAGGAACGAGGATGGCCCGCAGCGCAAATGGCCGGCAGTACTACACCAAGGGTCTCCACGATCTCGGCAACGGCTGCTATGGCTATCTGCAGCCCGACGGTTCCTGGGGTTGGAGCAACGCCGGCCTCGTGGTTGACGGCGGCGAATCCCTGCTGGTCGATACACTATTCGACCTGAAGCTCACGCGCGCGATGCTAGATACCATGCACCGCGCGGAACCCAAAGCCACTGCCCGCGTCGGCGCGCTCGTCAATACTCATTCCAACGGCGATCATGTATTCGGCAACGAGCTGGTTGCAGGCGCCGAGATCATCGCGTCGAAGGCCTGTGCCGAGGAGATGATCCACGACGGCGGCGCCAAACGTCTCGCCGATTTCAAGAATAATGCGGCGAGCATGGGCGAGGCCGGACGCTTCTTTGCGGAAATCTTTGCGCCGTTCGACTTCGACGGCATCAACGTCGCGATGCCGACGCGGACCTTCGAGGGCACCCTCGATTACTCAGTCGGTGCCAAGACCGTACGCCTGATCCAGGTCGGTCCCGCTCATACGCGCGGCGACGTCCTAGCGTACGTTCCCGCGGCCCGCATCATCTTCACCGGCGACATACTATTCGTTGATGGGCATCCAATTATCTGGGCCGGTCCCATCGGCAACTGGATCAAGGCTTGTCAGTTGATGATCGACCTCGACGTTGACACGGTCGTCCCCGGCCACGGACCGATTACCGACAAGGCCGGCGTTGCCGCCGTCAAGGGCTACCTGGAATACATCGAGCGCGAGGCGCGCCGCCGCTTCGACGCCGGGATGCCGGTGTTTGAGGCCGCGCAGGATATTTCGCTGACTGACTACTCATCGTGGGGCGATGCCGAGCGCATCGTGGTCAACGTTGCGACGCTGTACGGCGAATTTTCCGGCGGCACCGCCGCGACGCCTCCGATCGGCGAACTGTTCGCGATGATGGCAAAACTGCGCAACGGCCGCCGCCACTGATCGTCATTGGACCGGTGCTGCGGGACGCGCAGACTACTTTGCGTTGTGGAGCGCCGTCCAGCACAGAGTGCGAGCTTCGTTTGCCGGCAAGGATCCCGCAGAAGGTCTCGATCCGGAGCACCGAGCTTTGCAGATCGTTGATGGATGGCGGTAAAGTGCGATCAGTCACGTCCAGCCTATCCAATGGATTTGACAAGCTCTAGCGCAACCTCCGGAGGCGGGGAAAATGGAATATCGCAAATTCGGCCAAACCGGCATTCAAATTTCAGCGATCGGCTTCGGCTGCTGGGAGATCGGCGGCGGTTACGGCAGTATCGAGGAAGCCGAATTCATCAAAGCGATCAACCGTGCGCTCGACGTGGGAATCAACAGCTTCGATACGGCCGAGGCTTACGGTTTCGGGGCTTCGGAGAAATCGCTGGCGAAAGCGCTCGGCTCGCGCCGCAAGGAAGCCGTCATTACGACCAAGTTCGGTGTCGGCTATCCGAAGGCGACGAATTACCGCGACAGCAGCCGCAAGCGCGTGATGGAATCGATCGAGAGCAGCCTGAAGGCGCTGGAGACCGATTACGTCGACGTTTACCTGATTCATTGGCCCGACCGCAGCATTCCCTTCGAGGAGCCGATGCGTGCGCTTGACGATCTGGTGAAGCAGGGCAAGGCGCGGGCGGTAGGGCTCTCGAATTTCAAACTGGACGAAATCGAAACCTGCATGAAGACGCGCCGCGTGGATGTCGTTCAATACTGCTGGAACATGTTCGACCGGCGCATGCAGAAGGAGATTTTCCCGTATTGCCGCGAGAACAATATCGGCGTGATGGCGTACGGATCGCTCGCCTATGGGATGCTGACCGGTACGTTCAACGAAGAGATGACTTTTGACAAGGGCGACTGGCGGGCCAAGCGCGGCCAATTGCTGAATATCAATCTTTTCCAGCATCTGTTCGGTCCCGACCATTTCCTCAAGAACCTTCGGGCCGTCGAAGAGTTGAAAGCGATGGCGAAGCGGTACGGCAAGAGCCTGCCGCAATTCGCTCTGCGCTGGACACTATCGAATCCGATTGTCAGCACCGCACTGGTCGGGTGCCGCAATCCCAAAGAGGTTGACGACAATGTCGGCGCGCTCGGCTGGTCGATCTCGGAGGCGGACATGAAGGAGATCGAGGCGATTTTTGCCCGGCACGGTGCGGTCACGATGCCTGAAGTCTGGCTGGAGACTATCTAGCAGCGTCTCGCTAGAATCCATCCAGGGACGAAGCACACGCAGGAGATACTCATGCCCGTTCAGAAATTTGCGCCGATGACGAAGGACTTTCCAACGTTCGACTGTGATGCTCATGTCACCGAACCGCCGTGGTTGTGGGAGCGGGCAAAGGATTACCTGACCAAGGACGAATTCCATGACCTCAAGAACAGCATCTGGTTCGATGCCGAGAGCAACCAGCTAATCGTCAACGGCTACGCCAACACCGGTCTCGGCTCGCAGCGAATTGGCGGGAATGCCGGGATCGTCAACGTGCTCAGCCTTGCCGGGCCGGGACTCAAACACGACATCCAGCGCGCCTTGAACGTGCGCAACCTCAATCGCAAGACCGCTCTCACCAAGGAGCAGGCGGCCTACCTGGACCATCAGGGCTCCTACCTGCCCAAGCCCCGCTTGCGCGACATGGACACCCAGGGGATCGACCAGGTGATGATCATTCCCACCGACATCGACACCTATCCGTGGATCCAGAGCGCCACCGGCGCGCGTGCGATGTGCAAGGCCTACAACGAGTGGGCCTATGAGTATTGCCAGGAGGATCCGGAGCGGCTGTTCTTTGCCGCGCTACTGCCGATGCAGGATCCGGTCTTTGCCGAGCAGGAGGTTTACCGGGTAGCGGCGAAAGGCTGCCGCGTCGGCCTCATTCGTCCCATCGATGCGATGGGGAATTATCCGATTCAGCCGAAATATTCGCGCGTCTGGCGGGCGATGGAAGAGACCGGCTTGATCTATGGGATGCATCCGTTCCCGGCATTGGGCGCGCTGAAGCCGCCGGGTTACAGCGAGCAGTATTCCGGTGCGGAACTGATCGCGCTGACCGCGACCTCAGCCGGGCTGCCGCATTCTTTTCTCACCAACGTCCAGAATTTCCAGGCCGAAGCGTCGCTGTGGGTCTCGATGGTCCTGATGACGGGTTTTTTCGAGAAGTATCCAAAGGTCAAGGCCGCCGTTTTCGAAGCCTCCTCCACCTGGCTCAGCTTCATCGTTGACGAGTGTGACAAGTGCTACCGGCTCTATCGCAATGACCGCAAGCTGCCGCCGCTCAAGCGCCTGCCCAGCGAAACGTTCTTCGAGCACTGCGTGACAGGCTTCGAGGGCGACGAGGCGCCGCCGTCGCGTCTGCCGGAATTCTACGAAAACATTTTGGCGTGGGCGTCCGACGTGTACCATCACGACGGCGACGACACCTGGCGCGCAATCGAGACGATGCGCAAGTGCGAGCTGCCCGAGTCCTATCAGGCGAAGTTCCTCGGCGCGAACGCGCGCAAGCTTTACAACATCCCGACGCCCAGGAAATTCATCCGTGAGCGGGTGACCGAGATCGAGCGGCCCGAATGGTGGCCGACGGAAGAAGAGATCAAAGAGGCGCTGAAACCCGACTCCGCCCTGATGCGGCGGTGATCGGTCCAATCGAAGCCGAAGCCGGACGTTAACGCGATTATGAGCAAGAAGAGCTTTGTTGTCTTTGACAGTGACTCCCATGTCGTGGAGCCTCCGGCATTGTGGGAGAAATACCTTGAGCCGGAATTCCGCACCTTGGGCAAACATGCGCTGTGGCGTGAGGAAGGGAAGCTCGGCTCGTATCTGAAGGTGAACGGCAAAATCTTTCGCGACACCGGCAATTCGAATATTCCCCGTCACGCCATCTGGCGCCCCGGAATGACCTGGGACAAGGTCGGCGAACTGGACCCATCGCGGCGCCATCCGATCACCGCGGGCGCTTCGGATCCGGTTGCGCGCCTGCGCGACATGGATTCGATGGGCGTCGATCAGGCCTTCCTCTATCCAACATGGTTCGCGGAAGGCTTTGATCTGGTCGAAGACCCTGACGTCGCTTATGCGCTCGCCCGAGCCTACAACAACTGGATTACGGATTTTTGCGGTGCCGCGCGCGACCGGCTGTTTGCCGCCGCGATACTCCCGCTGCAGAACATGGACTATGCGCTCGAGGAGCTGCGGCGCGTGGCCCGGATTCCATCCTTGCGCGGCGCGTTCATCCGGCCGATGTTCGTCGAAGGACGCTACACCACGCACCCGTACTACGAGCCGCTCTGGGCGGAACTGGAATTGCTCGGTGTCACCGCCGCGGTACATCCGGGAGCCGGTCTGTGGAATCCGGAGTGGACCTCCCACGCTCAATTTATCGAGAAGGTCAAGAATCGTTTCAACTTTCACGCCTTCATCAACAATATCGGTGGCGGTCCCAATGCCGGCGGCGGTAATGCGAAAAGCTTCGCCTTCGCGGCGTCGCCCCCGCTCGGACATCCGCTCGCGTCGATTATTTCCCCGTGGCTCGATAATCACATGTTTGTCGGGGCCACGCTGCTGGGCTTCACCGTGATGCAACGCTATCCAAAGATGAAAGTGGTGGTTGCGCACGGCAAGGCTTCGTGGATGGAGGAAGTGCTCGAGAAGATGGAGGCGTCGGCGCGCACGATTCCACTACTGCACTACTATCCGGTTCGCACCGATACCGAAGCACTGTGGGCAGAGGGCAGCGTGATGCTTGGCTTCGACGCCGAAGAGCGGCTCATCCAGAAGCTGCCGGGCGATTTCGCGGAAAAGATTGTCTGGGGTTCGCGTTATCCGCAGCAGGATACGACCAGCGCGGTCGAGGCGATCGAAACGCTGATCCGCGCGCGTCTCGACGAGCCGACACTGGCGCGCATGTTCGGCGGCAACGCAGCCGCGCAATTCGGCGTGAAGCTGATCGAATCGCCCGTGAATTAGCCGGCGTCACGCGTCGAGGGCGCGGGAGAACTCGTCGAGCAGATCGCGCCAATGCTCGGTCCCGACCGAGATGCGGACCAGAGACTCGGTGATGCCGGCGGCGGCAAACTCCTGCGCGGAAAGTTCGCTGTGAGTTGTCGTCATCGGATGGCATACGAGAGTTTCAACCGCGCCAAGGCTCACCGCGTTCTTCGCGATCTTGAGCCGGCGTAGAAACTCGAAGGCGCCGGTCTTGCCATTCTTGATTTCGAGCGATATTAGCGAACCGGGATAATCAGTCTGTGCATCACGTATCCTGATCTGCTCGGGATCAGTGAACAGGGAAGGATAGATCACGCGGCTGACTCGCGGATGCTTCGCTAACTGTTCGGCGATTCTCTGCGCATTTTTGCTCTGACGGTTCATTCGCAAGGCCACGGTCGATAGCCGCGAATCCAGCATCCAGCACTCATCGGCTTGCAGGATGTTACCCAGCAACGCGCGCATCCCGGTGAGCGTCTGAATCAATTCGGAATCCGCGGCTATAACGGCTCCGGCGAGAAGGTCGCTGAATCCTCCGAGAAATTTGGTCGCCGAATAGATGGCCAAATCAGCGCCGCAGGTCAGCGGATGCTGAAAGGTCGGGCCCAACAGCGTGTTATCGACTGCAAGCAGCGGTCGCTTCGGGTGCCGGCGCACCGCGGCCGCGGCCTGCGCGATATCGCTCATGACCAGGGTGGGATTGGCGGGCGTTTCAATCAGGACCAACCTTGGATTTTCGCATCGTTCGATCGCCCCGCTTAAAGCCTTCGCATCGCCGGCCAGCACCGGCCGCGCGTCGATACCAAGCGGCTCGATTATCTGATGAATCAAGTGCTGGGTGCCGCCGTACAGCGGCTGGGTATAGATCAACGAACCGCCGCGCTCCAGGAACGAGAGCATCACCGTAACGATCCCGGCCATCCCGGAATTGAACACCGCCGCGAATTTTGCGCCACGTTCCAGCGGCACCAATTGCTCTTCCAGAATCTCGGCGTTGGGATGATTGAGCCGCGCGTAAATCAAATCCGGCCGGTCTTCGCCGACCGGCGTGATCTTTCCCAGAACAATTCCGAAAGCGCGCTCGGCGGCCTCCGGGCTCGGAAAGACAAAGGTCGAGCTGCGGTAAACTGGTGGCCGAGCGGAGCCGACCGACAGCGCCGGGTCGAAGCCCCTGGTCAGTACCGCGGTTTCGGGCCGCACGCGATATGAGATTTTCGCCATGTATTTGCTCGTTTATCGTGGGCTCTGACCGGGGTACGGTCTAAATATGCGCGGCGCCGGTTGGGAAAATGGGTTTGTTTTGCAAAAAAATAATTTTCAGACTTTCGCGCGCTCGCATCGGCGGACGACGCACAAACTTGATCGATTCCCGGACCTCGCCGCCCTGTAAAGAGTATACTCGGCACGGGCCGCCGCGAATATCCATCTTCCCACAAGACCCGCGCTCGTAAAAATGCGAACGCCCGGGCAATGAGTATTACCCGGGCGTTCCGAAAGTGGTTCCGCGATTACGAGATCGCGCGGTCGTGTCAGGCGCTGGCTGCTGCCGCGATTTTCGCCTCGTCCGCCGCGGAAGGGCCGGTGACCTTGTAGAGCTTCTGCGCGTTTCCCCAGAGGATCTTGCGCCGGACTGACTCTTCACAGTCAGAAAGACCGCCCTTGATCCGGGCGTGCACTTCGTCGCCGTAGAGCGACGTCGGATGCGGAAAGTCGGTCTCAAAGAGGACGTTGTCCGCGCCAATCTTGTCAATCAGGCGGCGTGGCGCTATCTGCTCGAACCAGTAGCAGGCGTAAACATTGCGCGCGAAATACTCCGACGGCAGCCGATCGAATTCCGGATGCTCTTCCGCCACACTATTGCCCTTGAACTGGTAATCCATCGCTTCGAGCACGAACGGAATCCAGCCGATGCCGCTTTCCACCGAGACGAACTTGATCTTTGGATGGCGCGCCAGCACGCCGGACATTAAGAGGTCGTTCAGTTGGAGGCCGTTGCGCAGGAAGATATCCACCGCCAACTCCGCGAACGCCGCCATTTTGCCATAGGTCGCGACCCTGCTTTTCAGCAGACCCTCGGCCATGTCGCCCGAGCCGATATGGAAGCTGATCGGCAGGTCGAGTTCGACGGCGACCTCCCACAGCGGATTCCAATGCGCATCGCCGAGCAGCGGCTTACCCCAGTATTGCGGCTCTCCGGTGAAGAGGATTCCTTTGTGACCCATGGCGGCGCAGCGCCGCACCTCCTTCACTGCCGCGGCGACGTCCCAGAACGGGATCGAGGTGATGGGCAGCAGGCGGCGCGCATCGGCGGACGCCCACTCGGTCTGCCAATCGTTATAGATCTGTACGCACGTGAGCATCAGCTCGGGGTCATTCAGCTTCAGGAATTGCTGCGCCCCAAAACCACCGACGTTCGGGTACATGACCATCGCCCAGATACCCATTTGATCCATATACTTCAGCCGCGCCTTGGCATCGTAGGCGCCCGGATGCATGTCGTCGTAACCCTTGGGCGGATGCTTGAAACTGCCGACTCCGGCGGTCGCGCTCATACCGACGCTCGCCAGAGCCCGGCCTTCTCCCAGCACCCACCGCTGGCTTCCGTTGGCGGCGGTAATCACGTGCGGCACGCGGTCGCGCATGCTGGCGGGCGCGCGGCTGGTCCACAGGTCGGGCGTTTCGGTCACATGGGTATCGGCGTCGATGATGGTGTAGCTACTCACTTAAATACTCCTTCGTTCGCATTGGACCGATATAAATCGCTCTCGAGATTACTCAGTCCAATTCCCGCAATTACTCAGTCCACTGGATTAGAACTGGTTGATCACGCTGATGCCGACGTTTTCGAATTTGGACATCTGCTCGAGCACGCCAAACGCCTTTTCAATTGGAATCGTCTCAGTTATCAGTTCCCGAGGCGCCAGCCGCCCGCGCTCGACCATGCTCAGCATCGCGGGATAGCGGAAGGATTGTATCGCCAGCGAGCCGGTGATCTGGAGTTCCTTGAACACGATCTGATCGATCGGCAGCGCGACCTCGCCCTTCTCGCCCTGCGTGGTAAGGCCGATCTGGATGTGGCGCCCGCGCTTACGCAGGCTCAGGACGGCGTTGCGGCAGGTGGCGGCGATCCCCAACGCGTCCACGCTGACATCGGCGCCCCCGTGCGTCAGGTCCATCACCGCCTTGACGGGGTCGGTCTTCTTGCCATTGATGACGTCGGAAGCGCCGGCCTTCTTTGCCAGTTCCAGCTTGCGATCGTCGAGATCGACCGCGATCACCCGCGCGCCCAGCGCCGCAGCGATCTGGATTGCCGACAATCCGACTCCGCCGCATCCATAGACCACCACCGTTTCATCGGCCTTGACCTGACCCTGGTCGAGGATCCCATGAAAGGCCGTAACGTAGCGGCATCCCATCGCGGACGCCTCGACAAAATCGATCTTGTCGGGTAGCGGCGCGCAGTTGAAGTCGGCATGGCTCAGGAGGCCGTATCGGGCATACCCTCCCATTCCGGCGCCCAGACAATGGTTGGAATGGCCGGTGCGGCAGTCCTCGCATATGCCACAACTTTGGGCGAGCGGAACCACCACGCGCGTGCCCGGCTTGAGGTTTTTCACATCCTTGCCGACTTCCTCAATCACGCCCGCGAATTCGTGTCCCAGGATTGTCGGCAGCCGCGGCTTGAAACCGATCCATCCCCAGTCGCCCTGCCACAGGTGCCAGTCCGAACGACAGATTCCGCTGGCTTCCACGCGCACGATCGCACCGTCGGCGGGGCATTTCGGCTCGGGCCAATCCTTGACCACCATGGGCTTGCCGACTGCTTCCATCACCATCGCTTTCATGACTTGCGTACCTCGCTTCGATTGTCGCAGTGAGCGCGGCCTTGTGCGCTACCTATGAAGCTAATCACCACAGTTGGGTATCGAACCGCAAGAGGCGGCGGCAGCCGTGCGGTTTCAAAAGAAGATCTCCTCGGGGTCGAGGCCAAGGATCAGCCGCCCGGCCGGGCGATACATCTTGGGGTGCACCACGCGATGCTGCGAGGAGGTCAGGATGTCGCGCATGATGCGCTCCAGCGGACTCGAACGAAAGATCGCGCTGGTAGCGGCCAGGTCATACAACGTGCCGATTACCTGTTTCGCCGTCTGATGGGCATGCGTCATCATCAGGCGATAATGCGCGCGCTGGCGCGGCGACGGCTTCTCTTCGGCGCACAGCGTGGCCCATAGATCCTCGAGCGTCCGATAGACGTAGCATCGCGCCGCCTCGACCGATGCCTCGGCTGCGGCAATCGTCTCCTGCACCTGCCCGTCCTCGCGCATCGGGCGCCCCGGCATCAGCTCTTTGCGAGTAGTCAGTTCCTCGACGAAGTCGAGCGCGCTGCGCGCAAGTCCGAGCGGCACTCCGGCATGCGAGACGAGAAATAGCGCTGGCCAGCTATAAAGAGGAGCGGCGCAATATGCCGGTCCCGCTCCCAAATTGGGGCAATCGTCGAACGGCACAAAAACATTATCGACGATAAAATCATTGCTCCCGGTCCCGCGCATTCCAGTGGTATCCCACACGTCGACGATCCTGGTCTTGACCGTCGGCACCAACATCACGCGAATGTCGGGATGACCACGCGAAGTCAGCCGGGGCCGTCCATTTTCATAAATCGTGCAGCCGCAGGTCATCACCGACGCGTGCCCGCTTCCGCTCGCGAAATGAAAGGTGCCGCTGACCCGGTAGCCGCCGTCGGCCAGATCGGCGCGCTGCGGCGGACGCAACTGGCCCGCCAGCACGCTTTCGACGCCGCCGAAAAGCCGCTGCGCCGACTCGGGCTTGAGGAACGCAGCCAGAAAACTGCCTGCGCTCGAAATCATCGAGAGCCAGCCGACCGCACCCTCGATCCGCGATAACTCCTCGACCACGCGCACCTGCGCCATCGGGTCGAGCTCGGGTCCGCCGTAGGTCCGCGGCACTCCCATCCGGAAGACCCCCGCCTCCATCAGGCTGCGGGCCAGGGCGGGCGGCAGTCTGCGCTCGTCCTCGATCGCGCCGCTGGCCGCCCGGATTTGCGGCTCGAGCGCCCTGACGGCCTCAAGCACGGTGCTTTCCATGTTCGAAATTTCGCGTGGATTCGCTGCCATCGCATACTCCCACGTGGCGGCCTGCGTCAGGCGCCCCGCTCATTCGCTTCGGGAAAGACGATACTGCCCGGAACATAAAACATTCGGGGCAAGAAGGCTACGTTACAAACAGGATGGCTACTTTACAAAATCGTCGTCACTTCAAAGGTGGGCGTGAGCGACCGTGAGAGCGGAGCTTGCGTTTGCGGCTGGGCAGTGCGAATTGTTGCGACATCTGGGCCACGCGCTCCGTCGATCTGCGACGGCCAACGCCGCGTGCTCGATCAAGGTCTCTACAGAGCAAAGGGAGGCGCAGGCCGAAATGGCCCAAACATCGAAGCGCATGCTCGAAGGCTACCGCGTGCTGGATTTCACGCAGGTGCTCGCCGGACCGACGACCACCCGATACATGGCGGAGATGGGCGCCGAGGTCGTCAAGGTCGAGTTCGCCCCGAGGGGGGACATTTCCCGCGCCGTGCCGTATGTGCGCGATGGACGGAGCGGGTACTACGTGCAGCAGAACCGGGGCAAGAGAAGTCTGTGCCTCGACCTCAAGCATCCGGCGGCGGCGGCGATCGTCCGCGAACTGATTCCGAAGTTCGATGTAATGGTCGAGAATTACGCGCCGGGTGTGATCGGCCGGCTCGGCTTTGGCTATGAGGCGGTGCGGGCGCTCCATCCGAAAATCGTGATGTGCTCGATTTCGACGTTCGGACAGGAGGGGCCGCTGGCGAACCGGCCCGGCTATGACTTTATCGGATGCGCATACTCGGGCGTCCTGAGCATGATCGGCGAACGTGACGGCGCGCCGTCGCTGCCGCAGGTGGGCGTCGGCGATATAACGACCGGAGTGCATGCGCTGTCGGCGATAACCGCGGCGCTACTCCATCGCGAACGCACGGGCGAGGGGCAATACGTCGAGACCTCGCTGCTGGATTGCTACTTCAGCTATAACGATCTGACGGTGCATGCGGCCAGTCTGAGTGGGGGCACGATTTTGCCGCGGCGCAACGGCGCGCATCACTTCGCGATGGCGCCGCTGGGCGTGTTCAAAGGCAAGCGCAATCCGATCCTGATCATGGCGGCAACAGAGCATCAGTTTGGCTACCTGTGCCGCGCGATGGGACGGCCCGAGCTGCCGAGCGATCCGCGCTTTTGCAACAACACTCAGCGGATGGCGAATGTCGAAGAGCTCAAGCGCCTGATCCAGGACTGGTTCGACGCGATGCCGACCGACGATGACGCCTACCGGCTCTTCAATGAGCATCGGGTGCCGTATGCGCAGGTGCTGTCGATCGAAGAGGCGATGGCCCATCCGCATCTGCGCGAGCGCGAAGTGGTGCGGACCATCAACGATCGCTATTTAGGGGAGTTCGACGTGCCCGGATTTCCGATGCGGTTTTCGGGCTACGAGCGGCATCCGGAGATGCAAGCGCCGACCCTCGGAGAGCATAACGCGCCGGTGCTGCACGAGTATCTGGGATACTCGGCGGACCGCATCGCCGCGCTCGAGCGCGAAGGCGTATTGCTTCGCGGAGAGCGGTAAGCGGCGGCACCCGGCTGATGAGACGCCGGCCATCTACAAGGCTAGTGCTTCGAGCAGGGCCTTGGCGTCGATGAGGTCGGCGGTGTCGAAGCCCTCGGTGAACCAGTTGTAGATTTCGGCGAGCATCGTGCGTGCGTCATCGCGATGACCCTGCTTCGCGAGCAGCCGCGCAAGACTCATCGTCGCACGCAATTCATCCGATTTCGCGGCAATCCTGCGCGCCAGTTCGAGCGCCTCGCGAAAGCCGGTCACTGCCAGCTCAATAGCTCCCTGCTTAAGGTGCAGATCTGCGCGCAGCCGCAAGGCCTCCGGACGGTAGAGCAACTCGTCGGGGTTGGGCTGCAACGCTTGCTCGGCGGTGACGAGCGCTTCGTCGACCGCGCCCACGAGCACCTGCGTTTCGCACAGCAGACACAGAAACCAGGTCTGAGCCGAATAAAGCTTCATGGCGGCGAGCTCCGCGAGCCCTTCCCGAATCCGCTCCACGGCGCCGCCGGTTTCGCCGATTTGCGCACACGCCCAAGCGATATTGATCTTGCAGATCGCGTTGAAGAGTGAATAGCCAGACGCGGTATTGAGTCTCACAGCTTCTTCGCCGCCCGTGAGCACGCTTTTAAAATCGCGGCGGAGGATGTGAACTCGACTGCTGCCAATGCTCAGCGCGTTGGCCAATGCGAACGGGTTGTTCTGGCGGCGGGCGAGCGACAGTGAGTCGTGGGTGAAACGCAGGGCCCGATCGCGATGACCTAGATGCCATTCATTAAGTCCCGCAAAATATCGCGAGGTTACTCCAAGATCGTTAGGAGTTCCGCTAAAGTCCTCCTCGCGATAGTGCTCGATGGCCGCCAGGAAGTGTTCGCGGGCTCCGAGGAGATCGCCGAGATAATGGCGGGTTAGTCCTTGAGCCCAATGCGCGGTGACGAGCGCCGGGGGGCTGCCGATACCGCGGGCGATCTCGAGCATCTGATTGGCAAGGACAAGCGCCGGTCGCAGTTCGCCTCGGGTATGCGCCATGCTCCACAGCCCGAGGTACACTTCTAGCGATTCAGTGCCGGACGCTCGTTCGGCCAAGCTCCTGGCACGCGCATAGACCTCGGCCGTGTCGCTAGCCGACCAGCCCCGCGTCGCTGCCGTCACGCTGCCCAGAGCGAGCTGCAAGGTCAGTTCGCGGGTGTCGCGCTCGGGCGAGGCCGGCAACCGGTCAAGCAACGCTAAAGCCTGCTGGTAACTTTCCTGCGCTTCCCTAAACGCATTGCGGGACTTCGCGGCCTTGCCCGCCTCCGTCCATGCGACGATTGCGAGTTCGGTTTCGCCCGCCTCGCTCCAGTGCCGCGCGAGAATTTCGGGATGGGCCGCTTTAGTCGCGGGGAAATTCTCGTCGAGAGCACGCGCGACCAGCCGATGCAGCTTCTTGCGGCGGCTTTTGAGCAGAGCGCCGTAAGCGGCGTCGCGAATCAGTGCGTGCTTGAACTGGTAGGCCGCATCGGGCGCGATGCCGCGCACGTACAGCAACTCCGCACCCGACAGACTGCTCAGTGCCGCCTGGGAGTTGATCTTCCGCGATCGGATGGACCGCATGGATCAAATCGTAGGAAAATTCGTTGCCGATGACGGCGCCGATCTGGATAATCTCCTTAGCCGGCCCGAGCCGGTCCAGTCGCGCCATCAGCGAGTCGTGCAAAGTCGCTGGAATCTCACGCCCGGTGAGCTTAGCGTCGCCACTTTCAAGAACGACGCGCGTCAGCTCCTCGACGAACAGCGGCACGCCGCCGGTGCGCTCGACCACCGTCGCGACGGTTTCGTCCGACAAAGCAATCTTGGCGGCGACCTGTGCCACCATCGTCCGCACGTTACTCGCGGTGAGCCGGTTGAGGTTGATCTGCGTGTGATGCGCGCGCATCGGCCACGGCGCCTGAAACTCCGGACGCGCCGTATATAACAGCAGCAGCCGCGCGCGCCCCCCCTGTTCGACCAGCAGTTGGGTCAACTCGAGCGTGGAAGGATCGGCCCAGTGGAGATCTTCAGTCGCAATCACCAGGGGTTGAGCTTTGGCGGCACCGAACGTCCATGCGACCAGCGTCGCCAGGAGCCGCTTGCGTTGTTCGTCCTGCGGCATCGACAGGGGCGGATACCTGGCGCCAATCGGCAGTTCCAACAGCGAAGCGATCAACGGCGCCGCCTCGTCCGGGTCGAGCCCGGCAAGTTTTAGCGACGCTTCCAAGGCTGCCAGCCGTTGTTCCACGGTGTGACTGGCCTCCCAGTGGAAGCTCTGCTGCAACATGTCCGCGACCGCGTAGAAAGGCGTGTTCTGGAAAAATGGCGCGGTCGCGCATTCCAGCCAGGTATGGGGCGTAGCCGCAAGCTCTTCGCGAAAGCGCTGCACCAGGCGCGATTTGCCGATGCCCGCCTCGCCAATAATCGTGACCACCTGACCCTCGCCCTCGCGTGCGCGTTCCCAACGACTCATCAGGAAGCGCAGTTCGTCCTCGCGCCCCACGAAAGGGGTCAGTCCACCCGCCGCTTTAGCCGCCTGGAACCGCCCGCGCATCCCACTCGGACGAATCACGCGATAAAGCTGAACCGGCCGCTCAGCGCCCTTGATGGTCTGCGAGCCCAACTCCTCGACTACGAAAAGTCCCGAGACTAGCCGATGCGTTTCCGCAGTTATCAGTACCGTGCCCGGGGCTGCCGCCGCTTGTACGTGCGCTGCGATATTGGGCGCCTCGCCGAATACGTCAATCTGCCTACCGGCGCCGGCGCCCACCACCACCGCACCCGAATCGATGCCGATCCGAGCCGAGAGCACCGGATGCGCGGGTTCTTCATTGAGCTGCGCTATCGCAGTGATAATCGCCAGACCCGCGCGCGCCGCGCGCTCGGCGTCATTGTCGTGAGCCTCGGGATACCCGAATAATGCCATCACCCCGTCGCCGAAATACTTCGCGACGTAACCCCCGAAGCGGGTTATCCCCTCGGCAGCTGCGCGCTGGTACCGGGCCAGGGACTCGCCCCATTCCTCAGGATCGAGTTGCGCGGCGATTGTGGTCGAGCCAACCAGGTCGCAGAACAGCACTGTCAGATGGCGCCGCTCGCCATCGCGGCTGCCTTGCACTTCCGGTGCACCATCGCGCACGCTCACGTTCGCTTGTGAGCCGCCGTCGATCTCAGGAGCGGCAGCCGCGTTCAACGACGAGCCGCAGTGGCCGCAAAATTTTGCCTGCAGAAGATTGCCGCGCCCGCACTTGGAACAACGATGCTCATATGCAGCGCCGCATTCGATGCAGAACCTTGCCGTCTCCGGATTTGCGGAATTGCAGCTCGGGCAGCGCATTCGCTCTCCCCTTGGCGTTGGTGCTCGACTGCACTTCCATCTAGCACAAATGCGCGGCCGCTTGTCAGGCTTGACGAATCCGGCAATCGGGGAGCAGATGGAATAAGAGGGTATGCAGATGGGTGAGATTCTAGCCGTCGGGATAACCCACTATCCGCCGCTCGCCGGGCGCGACGAATCGATGTCGTGGATTCTCAAGCGGATGCTCCAGAATCCGCATCTGCCCAAAGAGTATCGACAGGCGCAAGGGTGGCCGGAGGCGATGCGCAAGGAGTGGAGCAACGATGAAGGCACCGGCGCCGCGCGTGACCATCGGGCGCGTCTGTTGCAGGCGCTGCGCAGGACGCGTGAGCGGATCGACGAGTTTCGACCGGACTTGATCGTTATCTGGGGCGACGATCAGTATGAAAACTTCCGCGAGGACGTGGTTCCTCCGTATTGCATCTACGCGCACGAATCGTTCGAATTCGGACCGCCGCCGAATAATGTTTGGGATGAGCCGCCCGATAAGAAGTTTCGCCAATCCGGCAACGTGGCCGCGGCGAAATACCTTGCGCGCGGCCTGATCGAAGCCGGCTTTGACACAGCTTATTCCTACCAACCTTTGCATCATCCGCTCGGCCACGCCTTCGCGAACGCGCTGCTGTACCTCGACTACGATCGTAAGGGGTTTGCCTACCCGATTATTCCATTCGCAATTAATTGCTACGGCCGCAAGGTGATCGCGCAGCGCGGCGGTCTGCCGATGTTCGAAAATCCGCCCTCGGAGGCGCAGCTCGATCCGCCCGCGCCGACGCCGCGGCGATTGTTCGACCTCGGCGCAGCAACCGCGCGCATTTTTGCTGCCAGTCCGTGGCGGATCGCATTGCTGGCGTCGTCAGGATGGTCGCACGCGTTTCTTACTGAGAAAAACCACTACCTATATCCGGATACCCTCGCGGATCGGAAGCTGTTCGAGGCGTTGCGCGCGGGCAACTATGACGCGTGGCGCAACTATCCCGCGTCGTCAGTCGAAGCTAGCGGTCAGCAGGAAATCCTCAACTGGATGTGCTTGGCGGGTGCTCTCGCCGAGCTCAACCGCAAGCCGGCAGAAATCGAGTTGATCGACACCTGGATTTTCAATTCATCGAAATGTTTCCTGTCGGCGCCGCCGCGTTGACCGGATTTCGCAGAGAACCCAAATGAAGCTTAGCGGAAAAGTCGCCTTGGTCACGGGCACCAGCCCGAATATCGGCGGCGGTATCGCCGAGGCCCTTGCAGCCGAGGGCGCCGCGGTCGTGTGCGTCGATTCGCGAGCGGAAAACGCCGGTGACTGCGCGCGCTACATCAACAGCACCGATGCCCGCGCCCTCGCAGTGACCTGCGACGTAACCGATGAGAACCAGGTAGCGGCCGCGGTAACCGCGGCGCGCGAGGCCTTTGGCGGAATCGATATCCTGGTCAACAGCGCGGCATTCTTCAACAAAAAAGGCGTCATCGACATGACGCTCGATGAGTGGCAGCGTCAGCTCGCAGTCATACTTACCGGCAGTTTTTTGTTCACCAAGCACGTCGCGAAATCGATGATCGAGCAGCGGCGCAAAGGCAATATCATCAACATCATCTCGACCGCGGGGCATCAGGGTGAGCCTGACAATATTGCCTACTGCACCGGCAAGAGCGGTCTGCTTAACTTTACGCGATCGGCGGCGATGGAATTGGTCGCGCACGGCATTCGGGTCAACAGCCTGACTCCGACCGCAACCGATCCGGCGGAATCGATCGAGCGCGCGGCGCGATGGGGTCGCGTGGTTCGCACCGACACGGATCAGCTCAACCGTTTATTCGAGCCATTTCGCCGGCGCGTTCCGATGCAGAAGCTACCGAGTCCGAGCGACTACGGATGTGCAGCAGTTTTTCTCGCATCGGATGATGCCGGGATGATTACCGGGACCGACTTGCGCGTCGATGCAGGCGCGATCGCGCAATACTGGGCATGGGATCCCGCCAGTAAGAAAAGTTGACTACCAATTCTCAGGCGGACGATGAATCAATGGAAAAATCGAACGAACCCTTCATCATCGATGACGAGGCGGCTGGCCTTTTCCGTGTAAACCGGCGGGTATTCACCGATCCCGAATGCCTCGAGCAGGAACGGCGTCGGCTGTTCGACAAGTGCTGGATCTACGCCGGTCATGAATCGGAGGTGCCGCACGCCGGTGATTTTCGTTCGCGCAACGTCGCGGGCCGTCCCATGATTCTGGTCCGCGGCGACGACGGCGCGGTCCGCGCGCTGCTCAATACGTGTACTCATCGCGGTGCGATGGTATGCCGCCAGAAATCCGGCAATGCCAGGACCTTCCAGTGTCCGTATCATGCGTGGACCTATGACTCACGCGGCCAACTCGTCGGCGTGCCGGGCGAGGATTCGTACAGTGACGCCTTCAAACGCGACGAAATGGCCTTGGCTGCGCCGGCGCAAGTGGACAATTACCGCGGGTTCATTTTCGTCTGCTTCGACCGAGACGCTGAAAGTCTTTATGACTATTTGGCCGGCGCGCGCGAGTACCTCGATTTGGTCGCCGATCAATGCCAGCTCGGAATGAAGATCGTAGCCGGTCAGCAGTCGTACAGTGCGCGCGCGAACTGGAAATTGTTGGTCGAGAACAGCTACGACGGCTACCACGGCCTGCCGACGCATCAACGCTATTTTGGGTTCCTGGCGGATGCCGGTATTCAGATAAAGGGCGCCAATATCGCATCACAGCACCAGCGAGTGATCGATCTGGGTAATGGCCATGCGGTGCTGGAGTACGACAGCCCCTGGGGACGGCCGATCGCGCAATGGGCCGTGAATTTCGGCGAGCATCGCAAGGCGCATTTCGCGGAGCTGCGACGGCGATTTGATGAGCGTTTCGGCACGGAGCGGGCTCAACGCATTTGCGAGACCAGTCGCAACCTTGGCATTTTTCCTAATCTCGTAATCAACGACATCATGGCAGTCACCGTGCGCACTTTTTTTCCGGTCTCGCCCGATTACATGGAAGTGAACGCATGGGCGCTCGCGCCCGCCGACGAGAGTGCGGAGGATTCTGCGCTGCGTCTCGACAACTTCCTCACGTTTCTTGGGCCCGGCGGATTTGCCACTCCCGACGATGTCGAAATGCTCGAGTCCTGTCAGCGGGGCTTTGCCAATCGCGAGGTTGCGTGGTCCGACATCTCGCGCGGCATGAAGCGCGAACATCCGTCGATTACCGACGAATTGCAGATGCGTGCATTTTGGCGGCGATGGAATCAGTTGATGACCGAACCTCGGATTCGCCGTGCGAGGAAAGCGGCATGAACGCTGCCGAGCTGCCGAGCCGCCAGGAGGTCGAGGATCTGCTCTACCGCGAAGCGTCGCTGCTCGATGAATGGCGTCTCGAGGAGTGGCTCGAGCTGCTGACCGAAGACGCTATCTACCAGATTCCGCCCACCGATGTTCCCGAGGGCGACGCGCGCAACACACTATTCATAATCGCCGATGATGCGCTGCGAATCCGCTCCCGTGTGAAGCAGTTGCTCGGCAAATCGGCGTGGGCTGAAAATCCTCATTCGCGGACCCGCCGGATGATAACCAACGTTCGCGTACTGGGTGCCGAGGACGAAAACATTCTCATCACGGCGAATTTTGCGGTGCACCGGATGCGCTATGAATCCGTGGACACTTATATCGGACATTACAATTACAAACTCGTGCGCCAGGGTAACGAGCTGCGAATTCGAGAGCGAAGAGCGATCCTGGACAACGAGGCCCTGCGCCCTCACGGGAAAATCAGCTTTATTCTGTAGGCATCGGCCACGATCTGCGATCGAGTCGGAACCCCATGACCGTTATCGATATGCACAACCACTTTATCGCGCCCGAGGTGATCGATTTCCTTGCGCGCGAAGGGCGCCGCTACGCCACGCGAATCGTTGAGCGCGATGGCCGCAGGTTTTTTCTAATCAAGGAAAGCGCGCTGAGGCCGATCGACGGCGCGATTTCAAATGCCGACGCCCGTATCGCCGACATGGATCGAGAAGGCATCGCGATGCAGGCGGTCTCGTGCGTTCCGTTCCTGATGTATCCCGAGGTAGCACCGGATTTGGGACTCGCGATCGCGCAAGTCAACAACGATTCGCTGGCAGCTCTTGCCGTACGCGACGATCGTCATTTCGTACCGCTGGCGTCAGTGCCGCTCCAAAATCCGGCGATGGCGTCAAAGGAATTGGAGCGGGCCGCGAAGATCGGATTGCGTGGAGTCGAGATTCCGCCGAAGGTTGAGGAACGTCAACTCGACGAAGCGGAATTCGAGGTTTTCTGGGAGGCTGCGGAAGCACTGCAGATGGCAGTCTGCATCCATCCGTTTGAGGCTGCGCCGACCGGAGCGCTGGCGCGCTATTTTCTCGGCAACCTCGTCGGGAACCTTTACGACACCGGCCTTGCCGCCGCGTTATTGATTTACGGCGGCGTGCTCGAACGACACCCGAAGCTGCGGATCGTTCTTTACCATGCCGGTGGCGCGCTTCCCGCTCTGATTGGCCGGCTCGATATGGGCTACCGCCTGATTCCGGAATGCCGCGCCGCGATCCCGCGGCCGCCATCGAGCTACGTAGCTCGATTCTATTTCGATATCATTGCGCACAACCGCGAACTGCTCGGCCATCTGGTCAAGACCCATGGCGCCGATCGGTTTGTTGTGGGCAGCGACTATCCATTGCCGGCGGGTCTCGCCCATCCGGTAGAGGAAGTTCGCGCCCTTGGATTGAACCCGGCCGACGAAGCGAAGATTTTGTCGCTCAACGCGCGAGAGCTCCTGCGGCTCGCCTGATCAGTCTGCTGCCGAGCGATCCGTCTCCTTGTCGCAACTGGCTGCTGTCGAACCTGACAAAGTAACCGCCGAGGCCCTCAAGGACTGGCATTATTGGGTAGCCCAGGGCTACCTGTTCTGAATCAGCGCGGTCCGTACCATCAAAGCCTCCTGGCCCGCGCCGCATGAATATCGTCGTATTTTTGCGAACCACATTGAGAGCGCAACCAATCTTGCTCCATTCCACCCTGTGGGCAAGACTGACTGAAATCTAATCAGCATTATGGGTGCAACGTGCTGGATCACTTGAAAGCAAGCAACCGCGCCTGGGCGGAGCGCATGGTCGCGGCCGATGGCGAGTTTTTCAAGCGGCTCGAGCGCCAGCAGGCGCCGGAGTATCTGTGGATCGGCTGCTCCGACAGCCGGGTTCCCGCCAACGAGATTGTGGGCCTCGCCCCGGGTGAACTGTTCGTGCATCGAAACGTCGCCAACCTCGCGCCACCCCAGGATGCCAACTACCTCTCCGTGCTTCAGTTCGCCGTCGATGTATTGAAGGTAAAGCACATCATAGTGGTGGGGCACTACGGCTGTGGCGGAGTGAGCGCGGCGGTAGACGGCAAACGACGCGGTCTCGTGGACCACTGGCTGCATCCCATCCGCGAGCTCTTTCGTCAGCACCGCGACGAGCTTGACGCAATCCCGGATGGCCGCGCTCGCCTCGACCGTTTGTGTGAACTCAACGTCATCCGACAGGTCAGCAACGTTGCATCCGACGTCTTTGTGCAGGACGCATGGATGCGCCGACAAGAACTCTGGATCCACGGCTGGGTCTATTCGCTGGCCAACGGCTTGGTGACCGACCTTGATATATCGATCGGCCGACCGAAATAAACAGAAGCGGCTGGAAGCACCTCTGATCTGCTCCACAGAATGCCCCAGCGGCGCCAACCTTGAGCAGCGCAGCGCATCTGCACCGGCGTCAAGCAGAGGCGGCGGTGGCGGCATCGTGCGGAAAGAAGACCAGCGCGCGAACTTCGATGCTCTGGCGAGCCTGCGAATGAGGCGGCATCGCGGGAAGATCAAACGCGCTATGCGCGGTGAGCCGCGCGCGGCGGTCTTTAATTGAGTCGAAACATTTGAGGAGGAGCACCTCACTTGTGGTCATTGCGGAAAAATAGTACCAGCGATGGTTGGGGTTGAAATTGAACAGATAGACTTCGTGCTTTACTCCCTCTTCGGTCGGTATAAGGTCCTCTTGCGCGATGGTCTGCCCATCGCAGACGGCCAACGGCGTGTCGCGCACAGGACCCTTGATCGCTCGCCATACGTTGATTACGGCATAGCGCTGCCTCAGCAGAGCATCGGCTTCCTGCGGCAGATACAATCGCACTCGCTCGGGGGCTGACTGCTCGGTGTAGTCGTCATGCACCACCTTCACGGCCTGGCGTGCGCCGGTCGCTTCGCGCTCGGCGGTCGAGGTGCACCGCACGTCATGTTCGAAGGCCACCGCTTTTGCGGCTCCAGTAGCCTCCCGGAGGAGTTGTTCGACCTCCGGGTAGTAAATCGAACGCACTTCTGCCGGGTCGAAAAAATTTGATACCGCGGTTTTATGACGCCGCAGGGCAAATCCTTGCTGGTCGAGGGTGAATCGATCGCGGATGGTGCGTCCGTCGTGGATGGCGACCAATTTCCGACTGACGCCGGGACCCTTGCCGGCATAGTTGAGATTGGCCTCAATGCGCTCGAGCGTATCGGTCATGATGCCCATAATCTCCAACTTACCCTGGTTGCGCGCGGTTGACTCGTCAAGCGGCGGAAGGTAGCCAGATTGCCGAAACTGGACCGATCCACTTGGTCATCATCAGTACGTTCGGGTTTAGGTTTTGGATAGGCACAGGTAGGTATCCCACCGAAATGCCTCGGTGATCTGGCGGGAGAGCCAACCTGCGGTCGGATGCTGGGTGACGGCAGGCGCCGCCGGTCAGGAACTCAACTGGAAGGCCCCGATATCACACTTGCCGGTGGTTCGCTTTACCCCGCGCTGATCGGTCGGCAGGCAGTGGCCACCCTTGCCGTTGGGAGTGCCTGGGTTGCCCGCTTTAAGGGCCGGGGAGCCGGCCTGCAGCGCCTGAGTCTCGGTCAAGCCGGGCGAATTCAAGGTCAGTGGTAGAAGCATTGGGTCCATGCCGAGGATGTCGGTGGAAGCTTTACCGCTGATAGTGCATCCGGTCGTTTCGAGAATGAGGTTGTAGCCCGACGAATCCAGATCGCCCGCGCAATCCGGCGCCGACAATGCACCGGTGTTGTCCGCAATGATTGAATTGCTGCTGCTGAAGCTCTTTCCGGGTTCCGTTTCGATCGTGTAGATCCCGCCGCCATTGGAGGCCGTGTTGTCGGCGATAGTCACGTTGTTGAGCGTAACCGTGGCCTCCAGACTGTAGATGCCGCCGCCGCGAGAGGGATTCGCTAGACCCGTCTGCGCCAGGTTGCCGCTAATCGTGCTGTCGAGAATGGTCAAAGCTTTCCCATCGACGAAGATGCCCCCACCGATCGGCGGAGAACCATCATCCTCCGTCGCGATGTTGCCGCTGATGGTGCTGTTGCGGATGGTTGCCTTGCTGAGGGCGCCCACCGTAATGCCCGCCCCTTCGTTTCCCGTGTTGCCGCTGATGGTCGAATTGGTGATAGTCGCGGTTTTGCTAGTCGTAGTGGCGAAGAACAACCCGCCACCGCCGCCCAAGGCGCTGTTATCGCTGAGCGTCGAGTTGCTGATGGTCAGCGATCCCGCCTCGACACCCACGCCGCCACCGCCCCCATCGGGCACCGAGTTATCGGTAACCAGGCAATTCTCGATAGTGGTTTTGGTTGCAAGCGAACGCACACCACCCCCAAGCTCTTGGCTTCCGCTGCGCTCGCCATGCTGAATGGTCATCTTCGACAGCGTCAGCGTCGCTTTGGGGCCGACGTTGAATACGCTGTCGAGCGCGCCTCCGTCGACGATGGTATTGCCGATGCCGGCGCCCTGGATCACGAGGCTCAGATTCTTGGGTGACGCGCCGGTGTTGATCGCAACGTTTTCATGAAAAGTTCCCGCAACGACCGTCATGACTGCATTGCTTTTGGCATGATCAACCGCGTCCTGGATGGTCGCATAGCAATGCGGGGTGTTTGATGGATTGACGCAGAGGTTTTGAGCGGCTGAGCTCACGCCAGCATTGAAGAACACACCGACGCAGGCGACCGCGACGAACGTCTGCGAGACTTTGACCAGGCGCTTCAATTGGCGGCCCCCAGCGCTTCCCGCGGCGCACCAGGCTCGAACCGACGCGCTACTGCAATTCTCTGGAATTTTCATATCTGAACCCAGTCCCTGGACAAAGGGGTCTTTACTGAACCAGCATTTCCTTTTTTAATTCTGATTCACACTCGCACCACGACCATTCCGTTTGCAAACGCGAAGATGCAAAAAGCCATCGCGGCGATCGTCGGGCGCCGGTTTGGCTTTGGATTCCCCAGCAATTCGGCCTGCGTGGTTCGATTACATGGATACCCAATCCTCTCGAATGAATATTTGCGACGCGCGCGCGAGCCTGATAGCGTGCAACAACTGCTTGCGAAGTTGTAGCTATGACCGAGGTTCGCGTATCCCGCCGAATACTAAAAAGCCTTAAGAATATCTCCTGGCTTACGGCGCGCCAGCTCGACCAGCTCTCCAACGCGCTGACGGTCAGCACGGTCGAAAAGCGCGAGATTATTTTCGACGAGAAAGATTCACCCGGCTCCGTATACATCTTGCTCGCGGGAGTGGCACGAATCACCTGCCGCAATCGCAAGGGTCAGCGTACGTTGGTGATCATGCTCGCGCCCGGTATGGTTCCCGGCTTCCCGCCGCCGGCACCGGGTTTCAGTTACAATTTTCGCTGCGAAGCGGTTACACCTTGTCGGATAGGAACGATCGAACTCGAGTCGTTGATCGAAATATCACTGGGCATCGCTGCGGCAGACTTCAAACGGATGGCGGCGAGCTACCTGGGCCGCTGGGATTTGGTTCAACTGCGCTGCCCAAATTTCATGAGCTGCACTCTGGAAGAGCGGCTGGCTCTTATTCTGCTGGAATTGAGTGAAGATTTTGGGGTCCCCAATGGAAAAGCAATACGGCTGACAATACCGGCCCGGCACAGGGACCTGGCTGACCTGATCGGCGCCTCGCGCCCCCGAATTACCGAACAGTTGGCTGCGTTCGAGCAAAAGCATCTGATTTCGCGCAAAGGTCGCCAACTCGTTGTCAATCGCGGTCGATTGGAGAGTCTATTGGCGCAAACTCACATTTCTCAATAGCAGGTCCACCCTCCAACAAGATATTCGCCACAATCAGGATGTCAGGATTCGTGATGCGCAGTGTCACGACCGATGGCTGCGGCAGTCTGGTGGCGACTACAAACTATTGTCTCACTACATTCTCAACGGTAATCAGCAGTCCAGGCATCACTCGCAGAATTCCGAATAGCGACGGCAATCCTCGATTGATTAGATGAACACCGTGCGCTGCCGCCAAACCATTTTCTTGGGAGCTTCGCTCAATCAGCGCAAAAGGTACAAAGAATGACGCTGGATGCGCCTCAGGCTTCTCCGCTCGATGGGTTTCCGCCTGAGTCGGCAAGTTGCCTAGTCGGACGCGGTTAATCTCATTCTCCAGTTCCTGGCCGATGGTCTCCGCTTCGATCTTTTTGGCGTCGGCTCTTGCTCTCTCGGCATCGGCTCTTCCCCTCTCGGCATCGGCTTTTGCGCTCTCGGCCTCGCTTCTGCCCTTTTCGGAACTTCGCCTTTGCCAATTCAGCGTCAGATCGATGGCACCCGTGAGGACCGCCGTTCCTGCTATGACAGGAGCTGAAATCACACCGGCCCCGCACGTAACGAGTAGGCCCAACCCACCGGCGATCAAACCCGGACCCGTTGCGAGAAAGTCCACCGAACCTGCGGCAACCCGTACAGTCGGCATCACGGCATCCGCGCCAAAGGAGCGATTTGCCGCCAACAGCGCTGTAATGACTTCGGTCAGCGCCAATGAGGTGGCTGCGACTTCGGAAAGTGGCAGCCCACCATCGAGGGCAGCGCGCATCGCCGGGTGGTTAAATCGAACAAGAAATTCGCGCGCCTGTAGCAGACTGCGGTCAAAAGGCAACATTCCGCTTTGAACGAGCTGGAGCATCTCGTCATCTGAAGGATCGATTCTTCGCAAGAGGTGCGGGAGTATCTTGGCGCCATTTTGAGTTACCCAGGAATCGGCCTCTTCCCGATCTCCATCCTCCGCGTCTCCGCATAAAAGCGCCGGCCTATAGTCACTTACCCCTGCCTCGCGGATGATCTCAAGCCGATCCGGTTCGGTAAGTTTAAGAATGAGCTCTCGCAATACTTCATTCGGCATGGCGGCTCCTGGGGCATGTCCCGACCGGCTGAACATCGGGCGCCCATTGGCCCATAATTTATCCACAAAAGCAAAGAACCGAAACGCAGCACAAGGGTGTCTCGGATTCCACAGACGGATCATCGAGCGCGTGCTGGATTTTCAGCTGTGGCCCACAATTGAGGCGGACCTATCCAATCGTCGTGGTGCATTGAGCAAGCTTGTGCACAAATCAATCGCCGATTTCTTGAATCCCGTTACACCGCCGTTCAGTTTGGATAGAATTTCGTTCGACAGTTCGAGGATCAGTTGACTCGGCTACCGGAGGTAGAGGATGACGCAGACACAGGTGATGGGCCACTTGGCCGAAAAGATCGGAATCAGCAAGGCAGAGGCGAAGCTGACGCTCGATGAACTTAACGCGCTCGTGGTGCGCGAGTTGAAGAAGGAAGGATCGATTCGCCTGGCTGGCCTGGGCATCTTCCGCAAACGCAAGCTTAAGGCGCGGGTTGGGCGTAATCCTGCCACCGGCGAACAAATCAAGATTCCGGCGCGCACGCGGCTGCGCTTCACCCCCGCCAAGGCGCTGAAGGACTCGGTGCTGGGTCCGGCCGCGAAGGCGAAACCTGTGGCTCCCAAAGCGGTCAAAACAAAATGACACAATAGCGTAGTCATTGAGCCCGCTATGCGGCAGCACCCGATTGTAGTCGTGCCGCCACCCCTCGAGTTGCTCTCCGGCGCTTACACTTGGGGATGGCGCAGGTCGACCAGTCAATCTAGCTAGCGACCGGTGAAATGCGGCGGGCGTTTTTCGATAAAGGCCTGCACGCCCTCCTTGAAGTCCTCCGTGCGCTGCGACTGATGAACGGCCAACCCCTGCAAGCGATAGGCGGTCTCGGGCGGCGCCTCCCATCCCTGCACCACGGCAGCCTGGTGAGACCCAAAACAAGCGTCGGTCCGCCTGCGAGTTGCTGACCGAGCTCGGTGGTCGCGGCCTCGAGTTGATCCTGCGCTGCGACGCGGTTAACCAGACCCCAGCGTTCGGCCTCGTGCGCTGAGAGAGTAGGCGCAAGCAGCGCCCATTCCATCGCCTTGCCGATGCCGACGAATTGCTGGAGAAGATTGGTGCCGGTACCGATGCCGCGCCTCGAGAATGGAATCGCGAGCGTAGCGTCGTCAGCGATCACGCGGAGGTCGCAGCCCAGGGCGAGGTTGAAGCCGGCGCCGTGGGCATGGCCGTTGACCATCGCGATCACCGGTTTAGACATCGCGCGCATCCGCGCGACGATCAGGGGCCAGCGCCCTTCGCCCTGGACGTATTGCTTGATGGGGTCGTCGAAGCGCCGCACGGGTGCGCCGGCTTCGTCCATGCCGCGCAAATCATCGCCGGCACAAAACGCGCGGCCGGCGCCGGTCAGGACCACGACGCGGACCTCGGTCTCGCGGTCGGCGTCTTCGAGCGCCTGCAATAGTTCGACGCCGAGACGGACGTTGAGGGCGTTGAGACGCTCGGGCCGATTCAGGATGATGCGGCGTACACGATCGGCGTCGCGTAGGAGCAGGTGGCGATACTCCATGGCCCGGCCTCCAGATCCTGCTTCAGTCTTCGAGCGGAACGATCATCATTACGCGCGGTCCCTCGCCAACTGCTCGCGTCGTATGACCCTTGCCGGTCAGGTCCTCCGCGAGAATCCCCTCGCCGGGTCCGAAGCGATGCAAGGAACCGTCGCCCGGCCCGATCTCGACACCGCCCGCGAGCGTGATCACATACTGGCGGCGCGGCGCGTTGTGCCAATCGACGAAGGCGCCCGGCGCCATCCGCGTGAAGATCACGCCGGTCGCGGGTTGCAGCGGCGTTTGCTCCGCGAGTTTCCCCGGTGCAAACGGCATCTTCAATTCTTCCAGATGGGATTGCTGATCATCACCGCTGTAGAGACGAAAGATTCGCATGCGAATGACCTCTGCGAGTAAGCTTCTAGCTAGTCCCTTACCGCGACCGCTCATGGGGCACAAGGTTAACGCGCAAAATTGACCAGGCGGTTCGAGCGCGCGCAACCCCTAATCGTCGATCTGCATCCGCACGAACTTGCCGCTACCTTTGACGGCCTCTCGTCCTTCGGGCAGGATCGCCGCCACGCTGTGCCTCACCTGTGTCTTGAGCAGCCATCGATACGCTGCGGCAGCGTCCTCGGCCGCGGCGATTGCCCACTTGATTGAGCAATTTTCGCGGCCATCTTCATGGATAGCTCTTCACGATTCTGATAGCCGCCTTGAGCGTGGCCTTTTGCCGTTCCGTGAGTTTCTTTGAAGTCAAACCATTTTTCAGAAAGGCGGCGACTTTGTCCTTTCTATCGGGATGTTCTTCAAAAAACACCGCCATCAGAGAAGCAGAAAGCGCGGCTAACATCTCTACGTTGAGACTTACATCGCTCAGCTTTGTTCCTGACGGTACTAACTTGAGAATTCGCGCTTTGGGCACACGCTAGTCCTCCCTCTCGATTTTGCCCGCTATTGCGAATGCTGAGCAGCGAATGCTACGGTGGCGTGCCGTTTAACCTTCGGTAGCATGGTGATAATGGTTATATATTAAACTAGTGAATTACAGGAAGGAACCAATCTTGAATCTAGAAAAAATAGTCGCGGACTTGAAGCAGGAAAGAGATAGGCTCAGTCGAGCCATTGCAGAGCTGGAAGGAACGAGCTGGCCAAAGACCGCTAAGAAGACCAGCGTTGCCATTCCCTATCCGCCGGTATCGAAAGCAAAGAAGCGCGGAGGTCTCACGCCAGAGGGCAGGAGGCGCTTATCGTTGGCGATGAAGAAACGTTGGGCCGAACGCAAAAAGAAGACCTCATAAGGCCTCTAACGTTTCGCGGGCAGTTAGCCCAAATTTGCCCAGCGCGGACTTCAGCGTGACACGTCGAAAGCTTTCGGCGGCAGCGCTATTTGAGAGGTCGCTACGCACAGAGTATTCGTGTGCCCGGACAAACGATCCGCTCGTCCGGGGGGGGGCGTGGACATTAGACGCTGACAGTGGTCCCACGATAGTAATGCTGCAAGATTTCTGTGTAAGTCTTGCCCTCATTTGCCATGACTGCCGCCCCGATCTGGCATAGGCCGACACCATGTCCCCAGCCGGCTCCTCTCAAGACCAAGCGGCCAGACTCTTTGTTTACAACGAATGCAGAGCTGTAAAGATGCGTGGGCGATAAAGCGCGGCGAATTTCCAGCTCTTTACCGATGATGACGTGATCGCGTTCCCCGGTGATCTTGAGCCGATAGATTCGGCCTGACGGTCCGCGAGCGAGCGCCTGCACCTCGCGAATCGGACCAAGCTCCACGGCCAGCCTCGATCTGATCAGATCGGCGAGTTCTTCGGGCGTGTACGCGACCCGCCAGCGATAGAAATCGCGGGTCTCCTGATCGAATCCCGGGAGAACCCGTGAGAGGAGCGCCGAATCGTCCGTATTGCAGTATGCCGCCGGGCTTGAGCGTATCCATGTCTCAGGACTGTAAGAGCAGGATTGCGCCGGGCTGTCGTAGACAGACTCAAGATAGGGAACATCTTCATCTTCCCAGGCAGTCGCATAGCGCTCGGTGATTCCGCCGCAGCACTTGGAAAACCGTGCGTCGCAGATAGCGCCGTTGTATCGGAGAAACTCGCCCGCGGTCGCGCGAACCCCTTCGGCTGCAGCCCGAGGGAACGCCTTCGTGATGCCCTGATATCGCTGGCAGTGGTCGTCGGCGCACACGTCGAAATCCGGATGCGCTTCGCGGCCGTACCAGCGACGGATTTCGTGAGAATCGAGACCCTCACTCTGCCCTCTCCCGGAGCGAGCGCGCTTTGCTTTCGGAAACCACAGCCAGCTGCGCGAGATCACCGCGTGAGCTTTCAGCAGTTCAAGCGGACAGGACGCGCTCATCTCCGATGAAATCACGCTCGTGACGTACTCTTCGAGCGCAACATCGTTTATCGCCGTCAGACCGGCTTCTCGTCTCACGAGGCGAAAAGCCCCACGGAATACCTGGCGCTCCTTGCGTTCCCAATGAAATCCGATCCCGATCGTGACGTCGTCCAGCGCAAACGCGCACGCTGCCAGGTCCGACGGAGTAAGTGTAACTTCAGAAGTAAATCTGTAACGCCCGGGAGTGTGCGGCTTGCCGGAAGTATCGGCAAACGTGCCCGTCAATTCGACTTCAACGGCAGACTCTCCTTCAATCAGCCCTACAGATACGTTCAACGCTCACTCTCCAGCTTCTCGGCAACTTCCTGAAACTGACCGTCAGGCAAAGTGATCTCTCGAAAAATTGCGGCAATCGCGTCACCCGTGATTCTCGCGAAATCGCGCGCCAGCGGCACCACAAATATTCCGCACAAATCGATCGATGCCGGACTCACCGTCAGTTCGCCCGTGTGAAAGACCTCTGGCCGATGTTTTCCGCGCGGGAACAGATACGTGACCCACTCCCCGCTCTCATGAAAGACCGCAATGTTGACCAACGGTTCTGCTCGTTTGCCAGTCGTTTCCGCGAGTAGATCGAGCGCACGATCCATTCGAGCGATCAAAGTAGATCGATCCCGTCCACCTAATAAGAACACCTTTCTTCCGTAGTTCGGCACGGTAACGCCAGTCAGCCCAGCGGTGTCCTTCTCGATCGGAAACAATCCTCGCGAGCCAGCCTGAAAGTGCATGTGGTCGGGTGCCGACGCTCCGCATTCCGGACCGTTATAGATGACGAAATATCCAGGCAAGGCTGCAGCAAGGTCCAGCATATTTCCGAACTGGTTCGCGATGCGCTGCAAGCCGTGCTCTCGGTGAGCGATCGTGAGGTGATGTTCCACAATTGGAAACGGATTGCAGTAGATCGTGAAATCCTCATCGAACTGCACACCCTCCTCCTCCGCAGGCAGATTTCCCGCACATAGGAAGCAGGCGCGTTTCGCCACTGACTCCCGATCGACCGCCGCCATTGTACTGCCCACACGATGGGGAATGTGACGGATGAAGATGTCGTACCAATCGATCCGTACCGGCCGTGTCACCGCCCGCGCGAGGCCTTCAAGGCCCTCCGCGAGCTGCGGCCATGACCGCGCCTGCCGTTTAAACAGTTCTTCTAGTTCGTGGATCATTCCCGCATTCGAGCCTGGATCTCGATCGTTCGGAGCCAGTCCTTGTACCGATCGTAGCGATTCGCAACCTCGAGCGGCAGCGCGCTGTCGCTATTGCCTTCCCAACGCCGGCAAAGATAAACGGACTCGTAGATCCGCCCGATCTCATGATCACGGCTGATGCGCAACGCTACGGCGTAATCCTCGCCATAGCTGACATTCGGAAATCCGATACGGCGCAGAACCGACGTATTGAATCCGCGCGGCGCGCCAAGACCATTGACCCGCAGCGCATTGTTTCTTCCGTTCTCGCGACTCCACTCGCGATGGTCGATGAGACCGGGCGCAATCTCCTTCAACGAAAAATCGACCATCGTATAGGAGCCTATGACCATCGCATAAAGCCCAGCTTCTAGTTCTGCGACTATCCGCCGCACGACGCCCTCATTGATGTACAGGTCGTCAGAATCAAGTTGGATCGCGTATTGTCCGCAGTCCTTGGAGTAAATCGCCTCGTTCCAGCACCCGCCGATTCCAAGATCCCGGCGTGCGGGAACCAGGTGTTTGAAACGCGCATCGCTGATACCGCGCAGGATTTCTGTCGTCCGATCCGTCGAATGGTTATCGACGACGATCACATTGAATTCGAAATCGGCGCTCTGGACGAGGGCGCTTTGAACGGCCTCGAGAATTGTCCGCTCGCGATTCCGCACCGGTATGACGACGCTGGCTTTTACCGGAAATGTTTCCGTCGCGGCTGGAACTTTCTCGAAGTGCGGCTGCAACCAGGCGCCGATTCGTTTTAGATGCAGCGTCGCGATGCGCTCCATTTCGATTTGGTAATCGCGATTGCGCGGATCCACATAATCGAATTGCTTTTGACCCGTCGGCCGCCCATCAATCATCGAAGCGCTGTACAACGGTTCGGGAATCCGCACGATGGCGTGCTTTTCCGAGATTCTTAACCGCAGGTCGTATAGTCCTCCCCATTTCCAGCCGCTGTCGATTCCTGACTGACGCGCGGCCTCAACCGACACACCAACTACCGGGCCGAAGTCGAAACCGTCGCGGATGCTTCCGCTTTGATAGTCGATATGAGGATGGCCTGCTGCGTCGGCATAAACCCAGCCGCCGCCGCTTTCACGTATGACCTGCGCCATTCGATCGAACATGCGCGGTCCGGGCGCGATGTTCACACGCGGATCGCCGAGAAAGAGGACCTCGGAATCGGCGGCGTCAATGAGTCCCTGAATACTCGCGGATGAGTAGTCCTTTGGATAGACGAGCTTCACCTTCCACCCCGCCGCTTCGCACCATCTCTCCTCTGCGCGCAGCGAATTCGCCTCATCGATAAACCCCGCACCTGGTTACTAACCGCAATGCGTCCTGGAACCCCTTGCGGCCGCATCACCATGACGCCGGTCATCCGATTTGCCTTGAGAAACTCGCTCAATTCCTGTTCCACGACCAAGCCCTGGCTGCGCGACGCGTGCCGCATGAGCATGCTTTTGCCCGCGCGCACGATGATTCCGGCATGAAACACATCAAGATTCTTGGCCGTGGACACGAAAAAAATCAGATCGCCGCTCTGCAAATACGCTTCGAGCCGCCGCACTGCCGGCTTCGGTACACATTTCACGCGAGTCCGCTGTGCAGCGAGTCCGGGTACGACGTTCAGAACGCGTTCCCTGCTGAGTATCGGAACAGCCCGCATTGAAACCGGCCTGATTATCCCTGTCCGTACATTGTTGCGAATCCAAAGCGTCATGTAATGATTTCGCCGCTCCCATTCAACGCGGCCTTGTTCATACCGAATCTTTCGCAGCCACTCGATAAAGTCATCAACGTTCGCAGCGCGCGCCAGAGCCAAAATTGTTTCGATGTACGTGACACAGTCGAATCCATCGAGGGAAGCCGTGAACACTTCGGCTGCATCTGCCGATCCAATCAGCGGATTTGGTTTGTACGAATGTCCAAGGAAGTGGCGGGAGAGAACGTCAACTCGGCTACCGGTGGAACGCTCATCCTTCGTTTCAGATAAAAGGTGCTCCACGCGCCGCCGGCTGAGACCTCGTGGTTGGGAGTGCTTCATCGAAGGTTTATTTTAGCACGCGCTTTCGACCTGTTCAGGCGTGGCCCAGTTCTGCCTGATCCTCCTCAACCTGGTGACGGCGAGGAAAATCGCCTTCGCGATTCCGCCCACGCTTCTCGCGCGGTCGCCGACAAAGCGATCGAGTGGCGGTTGGATGGGTATCGCAGCCATTCGGTTGCGGGACCGACTTAATTTGTTGCTGGGTTCGGGATGCGGTCGTCGTAGGCTCGAGACTAACGAACGAAGCCGGTGATCAGCAGGCCCGCGATCGCGAGCAGCAAAGCCGGCGGCATCACCAATGCACCAAGTTTCAGAAAGCTCCAGGCGCTCACATTCTGATTTTCCCGCCGCAGGGCGGACAGCCACAGGATGGTTGCCAGCGATCCGGTAACGGACAGATTCGGTCCGAGGTCCACGCCGATGAGCACCGCGCTGGCGACCTGCCGCGGTACATGCGAAGCAGACACAACG
>Ga0187860_1000207_pt1 | contig 58797 bp, 52 predicted proteins | sample June2016WEW_10_4_FD_132981 | JGI IMG/M metagenome (GOLD analysis project Ga0187860, IMG submission 132981) | Peatland microbial communities from SPRUCE experiment site at the Marcell Experimental Forest, Minnesota, USA - June2016WEW_10_40 | ecosystem: Environmental > Terrestrial > Soil >...
ACTCGTTCCGCGCATCCTTCAGACAGGAGATGGAGAATGCCTAGATCACGAGTGCACGACGGTGTTGTCTTTCGGAGAAAGGAAAGCCGGGTCTGGTGGATTCGTTATCGCGACCGGAACGGCGTTCGTCGAAGAGAGTCAACACTCACCGAAGACTGGAATGAAGCTCAGAAGAGACTCAGAGACAGGCTTCAGGCCAGAGACAACAACGTACTGGATGTCGTAAAGAAAGGGGAATCCTTGAGTTTCGGACAATGGGCTGACTTCTTTTTGGAAACGTATTCGAAGCCACCCATGCGAGCTGAGAAAACTCACGAGATAAATCTACGTGCCGTGAAGCACCTCAAAGGTGCTTTTTCGTCGAACAGTTTGGTGGATCTTACTGCCGACCACATAGAACTCTACTTGAGAGATCGTCTCCGCCAGCGAGTCCGAATTAAGTCTTCCCTTGGCTTCAGAGAGAAAGGAGTTTTGCAGCCCGCGACGGTGCACCAGGAGTTTCGCGTCCTCAGGCGCGTGTTGAACGTTGCCGTGAGGAAGAGATTGCTGCCTGCTAACCCATGTTCGGGTGTCGAATTTCCCGTTCGTGTGAAGGGTCTGTTCCGACCGCACTACGTCAGTTGGTCAGAACAGAAACAAATTGAATTACACGCCCAACCACACTTGCGGAATATCGTTCGGATCATCACGGAGACGGGTCTTAGGGTCTACAAGGAATTGATGTCCATGAAGAAAGACCAACTAGACCTTCCAAACGCTGTTGTTTGGATACCGGACTCCAAAACTCCGAACGGAATCGCCGAGGTGCCGCTCACGCCTATTGCCATTACTGCATTCCGAGATCAACTGGCAATCGCGGGAGATGGACCGTTTCTATTCCCCAGCGATTTGAATTCGACCGGACACCAGGTAGCGTTGAGGACCGTTTGGCAAAAGACCCTCCGACGAGCAAAGGTTCCTTACTTTCGGATTTACGATTTGCGATCAACGTATGCCACTCGCCTCAGCGCGGGCGGCGTAGCCGACGAGTGGGTGACACAGTTGCTTCGCCAGGGGGACTCCCAGGTCTTCAAACGCTACTCGCAAATGAAACTGCAAATGAAGAGAGAAGCTCTGGAGAAAATCAACCGCCAGGCCAACGAAATGCCGTTGGATTCTGGCACAGCGATGGTTCAGTGAAATCTATTTGGCACAGTTTTGGCACAGTTGAAGGCGAAATTGGTCAGATGGAGCAACAGTTCTGTTGGGAAGTCCTTTATAATCTTTACGTACTTCATGTCGGGGCGTAGCGCAGCCTGGTAGCGCGCCTGCCTTGGGCGCAGGAGGTCTCCGGTTCAAATCCGGACGCCCCGACCACTAACTCCTGATTTTTCAATTCAGTCTTGCTGATGCCGGTTGCGCCGGAGCCTGAACTTGGGTCCATTTGGGTCCAAATAGAAGCCTCTCGACGCTCTCTACTGCGCGACGCTGCTCTTCCGGGATCGCGTGCAAATAAATCTCGCGCGTGATTTCCGGCGTGGAATGGCCCAGGAGCGATTGCATCGTCCCTATTGGCGTACCCACGGAATCGAGCATCGTCGCGTGGCTATGTCTCAGAAGATGCCACGTGACACCAGGAAGCCCTAGTTTCTTCGCTGCGGGTTTCAGGTGCTTGCGCAAGAGATTCCATCGTTCCAGCGGCAATCCCTCGCGCGTGGCAAATACCAAGGCTCTTGCATCAACAACGGCGGGACGGATGGCAGCAAAGATTTCTGCCGTCTCCGTTCCAATCGGAATGGTTCGCGCACTGCGTTTCGTCTTGGGTTGATCGAAATGCCCGTCATACACCGTTTCGCAAACACGGAGCATGCGAGCATTCAAATCGATACTTCCCCAGCGAAGCGCAAGCAACTCTCCAACGCGTAGGCCAGTCAGCACCAACAGCAACGTGACGGAGCGTGCGGGGTGATTTAAGGCGGTAACAAGGTTCCGTACCTGGACCGGAGTGAGGACAGTTCTCTCCGTTCCATGCTGCCGTCGTGGAAGTTTCGTTTTCTGAGCCGCGTTCTCGGCGATATAACCCCATTCCTCGGCTGCACCGAGAATCTTGCTCAGGCCGCACTTGAAGTGATGAACAGTTTCCCACGACAAACCACCCTTGAGCTTTCGGCTGAGAAAGCTTTGCAACTCTTCCCGCGTGAGTTCGCGAAGTTGCCTCTGGCCGAAGGACGGAATGAGATGCACGTCGAGCATGTACCGATAGTGCTTCTGGGTTGCGTACTTGAGTGTTGGCAAAACCACAGGTGTCCAATCGTCTTTGACAAAACTGCCAAATGTGCGGACAGACTGCGGTCGTGCCTTGCCGGTGTTGATTGTCCCTAGCCTCTGAGACAACGCTTGCATTGCAAGGCGGCGCGTCGGAAATTCGGCGACGGTCCCGATCACTTCCGACCGTCTCAGTCTGCCGAGCGTGCCGTCTGCTTGAATTACGTCCTCCCACCAACGCGCCACCCAAACTTTCCTCCGAGTGCCGCGTCGGAAAAGCGATCCTTGCTGGAAACCTCTTCGAGCCATCGTTCCTCCATGGATGGCCCGTCCAGCTTGTTCTGTGTCGTCTTTGAGTGTAGTCCGCATGTCAAGCAGCATGCGAGCCTCGCCGTTGGGATTCGACCCAAGCCAACACTTCTTCCTGACGGAAGCGCCAATACTTTCCAAGCCGGTAACTCGGTATCCGCTCCAAGGATCGTTTGCGTGTCCGTCCGTAGACCCAAGACACAGGGACTTGCAATAAGTCAGCTACTTCGTGAACCGTCAGAAGGTGCTTTCCGTGGCTTTCCTCTCCCTCTGTGGCCGCGATGGGCGCGGCATTGTTCGGAGAGCTAAGGGAGGATGTTTGAGAGAATGATGCCGGTATGGGCCGTGCCTCCTCCTGTGAGATGTCTGACGGCTTCGCGGATTGATTCGGGGTCGAGCGCATTGCAGAGCGCGGGGCATGCTGTCTTGAAGACGCTGTATTCTCGCGCATACCGGATTGGGTTGAACGAAGTTTCATGTCTGTTACGCGGTCTTCGTAAGAGCGTCTCCTCTACTTTGTTCTTGGTTGATGTTGGTCGGATGTTCGCTCAGCCAACGCTTGAACTCGTCGTCCCGCTTGAACAGCAGCTTGAGTGCTTCGCTGACGACGTAGGACGCATTTGCGCCGATGAACTCGGCGTATCTGTCCAGGTTGTGTCTGACTTCTTCCTCCAAGCGAACCTGAAGAGTTGTGGTTTTAGGTTGCTTCGACGGTGCTTTCAGCAGTGGCAACTGTTTTGCTCCTTTCCTCTTTCGCGGTGTAGTACGGCTTGCATTACAAGTTGTTTGCTCTGATCTCTGCACGCGGACAAAACACGGCCCCGAGCGGCTCGGGGCGGGCGGGAGCGACCCCACGACGTTTTGGGCGGCTGAAAGCCGCACAAAGTGGGGTCGCTCCCGCCCATCCTAGTGTTTCGTCCGCGTGCAGATGTCACCTGTTTCATTTACGCATCCGCCGTTCTTTCAGGAATCTGCGGTTGGACTCTGGGTGACTTTGGAACTGAAGCCGCACCTGAAGCACAGCGTATTTGCCAGCCGTCACCCCATCGTTTCCTGCTGTCGCCGAATACCGCTTCCTGGCCTGGCACGGTGACGGCTCGGAATAGGACTTTTTGCTGTTTCGTTGTGGTCGCCACCGATTCAGCCCGCAAATCATTCGGCAACTGGTTTCGCCTCCACAGATGGAAAAGAGTGTCGAATATCTCGCCGTTGAAACGCTTCGCAGCCTGGTGCCGGAAGATCATGTCATCCTCTGTGACAAGGCTGTATTTCCGGCTATCCCACTTGGTTTGGATATCGAAGTAGCGGGTCAAATCCGAGAGGCCCCTGCCCTCCACAAGGAATGAGAAAAGCTCGCCCGCTTCCTGCTGGAGGCCGGCTGCCGTCGAAATGTAGATGAATTGGAAGCTCGAAAGCTGCCGGAATAGAGGCCGATAGGTACGCAAATGTGCGATGTAGCGGTCGAGGTTTCGGTGCTCGGGATCAAGATAGGTAAAAGTCACCACAGGCATGTAATCAGGAGCGGGATAGGCTACGCACAGCGGAAATCCGTCGGAGAACGTAACGGCCTTGCCATGCTCGCTGGATCGAGAGAAGAAACTCTCGCTGAGTTTGAACCGTTCAATCAGATAGCGCCGCTTCTCTTCCGCCGTCTCGAAATAGCGGTCTTCCGGGTTGGCAAGGATGAAGTCAAGAGCCAGGAGCCGCGTCTTGATGTAATCGAGTTTGTGCTCCCTGCGATTGCGGAGATGGGCCTTGCCAATCGCTTCGTAAATCTGGCGAGAACGGAGGTGGTAAACGAGGCTCCGCCGCGTGTATCTCTGGGCCGAGGCATGGCCCAAGGCAAATAGTTTCTCGACAAAGCGGGCGTTCCGTTTCCCGCTCCTGGCATGGCAGAAGTCAAGGAACTGCCGCACAGTGAAATAGCCGGAATGCGCTGCCACAAGGTAGAGAAACCGCGCTTCGGCTTCGGTATAGCCGAAAGCGGAGAGGTTGGCGAGTTGGGATTCGTAAATGCTCATGGGTTATAGGCTGAAAATCGCCGCGCTCAATTCCCGGTCGTCTCGAATACGACGCAATCGATCCGTATCGCCGCGCCGGCCGTAGATCTGGAAGCCGGCGCGGGCCTTCTGCGCCAGCCCGCGCGGGCGGTAATGGTCCGTAGCGAGTTCCAGGTCGCGCCGCTGGATTTCGCCGTCGTTCTCGCGCACATACTCAACTCGCAAATCAGGAATTGGAATCTCCCCAGACACAACCTTGAGGTGATACCGTGCGGCGACTTCCTCCTTCACTTCTTCCGGGGCGTGGCCCTTATCGTCGGAAAGACGAGCGAGACGGGCGTAGAGCTCCCGCTTGATTTCGTAGTCGAGCTTGACGCGAAGCACCGTGCCGCGCTGACCTTCGATCTCATCAGCAACCTTGTGATAGAGCCGGTAGAGTTCCGCGTCGTGAATGGCTTCTTTGGGCTTCTTTAGCCCATGATAGATAACCTGGTCCGGGCGAAGAATCTTCCCGCGAGACAAGAACTCGTGGCCTTCTTTCGTGAGGGTCACTACTTGGATTGGGTTGTGCTCTGTGTCTGTAATGCTCGTCGTTTTCACGAGACCCTGACGTGCCAAGTTTTCGACATCGTTCTCCACGCGGGTGTGATCGCCGTTGTAAGCAAATTCGGCCAGGTCGTTCGCGGCTACGACGCGGAACTTGCCAACTTCAGAGAGAGCATGAATCTCAGAATCTCGCAGAGAATACTCTTTGTCCCGCTCCGTGTACCTTGTTCGTGTTCGCTGAGAAAGGATCGCTTCGACGCGTTCCTCGCGAGCGAGCGGCGGGCGTTCTCCGCGCGAACGCTGCCGTCCCTCACGGTCGAGTCGGTCGGCCCTATCTTCCTCGCGGTGGATGTTGTGTAGGTTGGTGCGGGCGTTCCAGTCGGAAGATGAACCCCGACCTACGTCCCGCCCGGAGTCGGAACCAGAATCGCGAAAGTCGTCGATTTCGAATCCGTCAAAGCCTCGTGACATGACAACCAGCTCCTAGCACCTAACGATTAACGAGAGCGCATTCAGAGGAAACAGATGAACGGGGAGGACGGGTGTCGGGCTGTTCGCGGCTTGAAGAAAGAACGTCGAAGATGTAAACCTTCTGCACATCGTGTTATCTCGCTAGATTTTGATATTCGCCGACGTTACCGGCCCGCTCTCCTGGTCGAGAAAGATTTCCTCGACGTGCTTACCGAAAAGCCGTGCAATCTTGATAGCCAAGGGGAGACTCGGATCGTACCTGCCCGTCTCGATGGCGTTGATTGTTTGGCGGGTGACGCCAACTCGGGTACCATAAGCAAATTGGAGGTGAAATATGGAAAACGAAAACCACCTCTGGGACTACTGCCAAGATCCCCGAAATCCCGTTAACGAAGATAACGGCGGTGCCATCGGCATCTGGAGAGACTTCCTTGCGACCTCCTAGACTGAAACCAAAGGCGGCGTTCCTTCATGTTATCAACGATCATCGGTGGTTAGTGGCGGGCGGATGCTCGTGGAATCTCCTCATGGCAAATAACGGCAAGAACGATGTGAGAACTACCGCTGACGCGTTGCTACCTGATGTCGTCGTGGCAGTGCGAGACTGTGTGCTGTTGCAGGCGCGCTCCCTGATCGACTTTTATACAAAATGCCACGCACGGGAAACTGACATATTGCTCTGTGACTTTAATGGTCTATCGATCGAACCTGCCCTCAAGGACGCGTTGGAAGGATACAAACAGTCGATAGAGGTTCATTTGCTTCACCTCACGGCTTGGAGAGACTTGGACTACCGGACGAAACATGCCACGGGTCAGTATGCCAACGCAACGCGTCGAAACTCGAATGAGGAGGTCGCTCCGCTCGCGGCCTCGATCCTGGCTGCCCTGAAGTGTGCCGCAGAAAAGAGCTCTCGATGGAACAAGCCGTTCACAGATTTGTACGAAGCTTCCCTTTCGCGATACCAAAACAAATCATTTGATTGGCCACCATATCTGGGAGAGAAACTTGCTGTGGTTCAGTACCTCGATAAGTGCGGGCTATAGCCCGGAGCGGGTGCACGACAACGGAAAATTCGAGATTGTCGGTTAGTGTTAAACTCATGTAATATAACCGCTAGCATTGCCTTCGTCACGGTAACTCAGAATTGAAGCTAACGACTCGTCATATATCGCACCCTTTCTAGTCGGCGCGGTTGGGAAAAGGTTCTTGTCCTCTTGGTTCGCGCAGCGAGTTGCTGGTGATACACAGGCGGCGGAGCTTCCGGTCCCCCGGAAAGTTTGAGGATTTCAGAATAGTGCCGACAGGTTCAAGCCTTCTTTCTCGAGCAATTCCTTCAAGGCATTCAGATATTCTTCCCCGACTTTTAGACCTTGCGTGTCTCCGGAGCTTTTCAACATCGAGTTCGCCTGTCTAGTGAACTGAATTTCACGAGCGGCGTAAAAACGGCGCTGGGCAGGGGAAAGGCTTTTATCAAGTATCGGTTCAAGGAACTTCTCAAATGTTGGATGCATGTCCGGGAAGCACCTCCGGCGTGGCGGATTCTACCACGCCCGGCCCCGCCAGCCCCAAGCCTTGGCCCGATGCCCCAACCCCGGCGTGCCACAACCCTGTCCGACCAAATCTCGCCCTTGCCGTGTTTCATCGAGCGAGGACAATAGGAAGGATGGCAAGCTCGGGCGTGCGCTAACAGCTTTCGCGCCTGCCTACCGTCTGCCTAGTTGTGAAAAAAAAGTTGGGTCCAACTTGGGTCCAAATGCTGCCAACTTAGGTCCAAAACCGTGTACCGTGACGCAGAACAAAGCCGGACGGACCAACAAGATAGATTTTCTGCAACTGCCTTGGGCGCAGGAGGTCTGGAGTTCAAATCTCCACGCCCCGACCAATCCCTTCAATGAGTTAGCGGCGCACACCTCGCTTGCATTTTGCCGGCACGTCGGTCTGCATGGAGCGAAAGGGACAAACTTGTGTGTAACGTAGATCTGCGCTTGTAAGTTTATCGCGTGCCGATTTCTGGCGGAGGACAACAGTCGGCTTTCAGGACGTCGGATTGTTGCCCAGCCCTGTGACAGGGTATACGCGCGGCGCGTTTGTCGGTACTGATCGATCGACCGCATCCGTGTAGTTGTTGGAGCCGATGAGGGCGTGGTTGCCGGCTACGTTCCCCGACTGATTCAGGAACGACCACTCCTCACCGACATGGGCATACTCCCATCCAAAAATCTTGGTCGGAGGAAGCATCGGTATCATATCGGCCAGATTGACGACGCGAAAACTTTCAGGGACGAGTTCGTTGTAGCCGTCGGCGAACGCCGTGTTGCCCACGCGAGGTCCGGCAAAGTTGTACATTTGAATCACTTGGTTGCCGGTGACAAGCTTTAGCACCGGCGACGCAAGCACGGCCAGGGCGGCACCGAGGCTGTGGCCGGTTACAAGACACAGCGAGGAGGTGTTGAACTGTTTGGCAGCATCGAAAATCTGCTCCGCCAGCAGGATAAAAAAAACGAGAAAACCCAAGTGAACGCGGGCCTGCTGAAATTTCCCGTGGCTGTACCAAACCAGCGGCACCGGAACCTGCGGAATCGCAGAGTCGAGTGCCCACTCAAAGTCGGACTGTGTCCCGCGCAACGCGATGATGTTCTGCGACGGCGACGTAAGCGCAAACCCGAAGTAGACGTCTGCGATTCCGGCAAAGCGCGCGCGAAGCTCCGCGCTTCCGCGTATGTCCCCCCAGGCTATGTCACTTAACTGATTAAGCTTCGACGAGGGCGTTACCTCGGGAGCAACAAAGGAAGCGATCTGCGTGTATCCGGTAGGAACGTCGATCTTCCCGTTGTTGCCCGGCGGAGGGCCGTTCCGATACTGAACGTAGGTTTGCTCGCTCAGTGACGCGAGCAGGATAGAAAGCTGTGGATCGTATTGAGTGCTCACAGATCGAGGTCCGTCCTGGGGGGATTAAACTTAATCTGGTAGTTGTAGTGCATCGTCGCAGTTCCTTTCTCGCCCAACCTCAGCGTTCACGCTGACCCCAAGAGGAAGCAAGCGAGGGCCCCATGGAAACCGAAAGTTTTCTTATATCTCACTGGTATATAGAGTCAAGTTAATTCCTGGCCACGAAGTCTCGATTCCCGTTGGCTTGCACCCCAGGTCTTTGGAAGAAACGCTGGAACGCCACAGGAAAAAGTCTGTTTCAGTATTAGGGTGTGCGGACAGCGGCAAGGTGTCGAAACACCATGCAGGAAGTGCTACTTAAGTCGCGGGAGAGAATATCCAATTGAAGGGCAGGATTCGACGGAGTTTCGTTTTGGATGCTTTGCCGTGCCAGCCGCAATTGGGATTAGTGCAGGAAATCTCCTCGTCCCCGAACATCTCCATCGCTTGGATTTCTGAAAGCGAGGTGTTTGTGCATTTTCGCTGCAAGTTGATGTCGTGGGGGCCTTTCGGGCATTCGAAGACCATTCGGTAGGCTAGGCTCATGGTCTATAGTAACACTAGCGGGTTTTGTTGAGACCGCATTCTTGGGGTAAGTCTCCTAACTATCAGGGGTTCGCAGTATCAAGTATCACTCCGAGCAGAGATGTGTTATAGTTTGGTCGCGCTTAATACTTTCGGTTGTGTTGTGCGGTCCCTCTGGTGCAAGACCTGATCTGAGAATATCCGCCATCAGTTTCCTCCGTACGTTTTCAGCGTAATCCAAAATAAGACTGGCTCAGAGCCGGTCGTGCCCGCTCGGAATTCCGTGTCGGCCGCCTAAACTCTTTCGCCAGCAAGAAAGCAAAATGCAAAATTTTTCAGAATTACCGATCTCCCCTTCTATGAAGGAGAGACTGGCAGCAGCACACTTCTGCGTTCCGACGCCGGTGCAGGCAGCGACGATCCCGCCAGCAATCGAAGGCAAGGACGTGCTTGCGACCGCTCAAACTGGAACCGGCAAGACCCTCGCGTTTTTGATCCCGGTAATGGAAAGACTCATCCGGAGAGACGCGGCGGGAATCGCAGCACTCGTGCTCGTTCCCACGCGCGAGTTGGCCATGCAAGTGGTCGAGCAATACAACGCCTTGCGAGGAAGGCAGCTTGCGCCAGCGGCCCTCGTTGTGGGCGGTTTGGCCGAAGGGCCACAACTGAGTGCAATCCGCAAAGGAGCTCGCATTGTCGTCGCGACTCCGGGCCGATTGGAGGATTTCCTCGATCGGCGGCTTGTCCAATTCGGAGCATTGCAGACGCTCGTGCTCGACGAGGCAGACCGCATGTTGGACATGGGATTTCTCCCTGCGATTCGCAGGATTGTCGCGATTCTGCCGAAAGACCGGCAGACCATGTGTTTCTCCGCGACGCTCGAGGGGTCTGTGGCGCATCTTGTGAAGGATTACATGAGAAACCCGCTGCGCCTCGCATTCGGGTCTACACTCAAGCCTTCCGAGAACGTGCGCCTACAGGCGTTCGAGGTGTCTACAGACGGAAAACACGAAATGCTGTGCCATTTGCTCGCTCGGGAAAGCGGCCGGTGTCTCGTATTTTCGCGCACGAAGCGCGGAACCGAGCGGATTACCAAGGCCCTGACTCGGCAAGGCATCAACGCGGCCATGATCCATGGCGACCGCTCGCAATCCCAGAGGACGGCTGCTCTCGCGGGATTTCAGCAAGGGCACTACCGCGTACTGGTGGCGACGGATGTAGCTTCGCGCGGGATTCACGTTCAAGATATCGCTCACGTCATCAATTACGACTTGCCTGAGATGGCGGAGAACTTCATCCATCGGGTGGGACGCACGGGAAGGGCAGGCGAGCGCGGTGTTGCTTCCACTCTCTTTCTGAGGGAGCAGCGGACGGAGTTATTCCAGTTGGAGCGGACCCTCGGCATCCGGATCGAGAGGATGCCAGTCGGTATGAGTTCTCTCGAAAAGCAGGAGAACGACGGTCAAGGCCGCGTGAATCACTCGCCGGCGGCTCTCAAAAGCCGCTTGGTTCGGCTCCCGGGGGAATTCCTGCAGGCGCAGATGGAAACTTAGAGCCGACGCGGATTTTGGCACGGAATTTCCTCTCGTGGTGGTATGGTCTTGAGGGCACGACGGCCGACTCCGGCCGTCACCTCAGAGGGAGAGACCTTTGTCTCTAGCGATTCGCGAGAAAGACGACCGAGTTCGAAGCCTCGTCAACATGGACAAAGAACTGGGTTATACACCCCATGACGAAGTGAGTGATGCTTTGCCGAGCGAGGCGCATCTATCGGAGGAGATCGGCACCGCATCCTCTTCGTTCGAGCCCGACGGAGCCCACATTACCGAAGACCCTTCCGTGGCGGCCGCCGAATTTGAGGTGCAGGAACGGCGCGCGGGTGTTGAAGATGGCCGCGGTGAAGAGGTCGAGCTCGACGAGGCTGCTCATCTCCTGGACAGGACGAACGATCCGGTCCGGCTGTATCTGCGCGAGATGGGAAACGTGCCGTTGTTAAAGCGCGAAGGTGAAGTGGCGCTTGCCAAACGTATGGAGCGCGGCCACGGGTTGGTGCTCAAGACGATCTCCCGCTCTCCGCTTGTTCTCAAGGATCTCATCGCAGTTGGCAGAGAGTTGCGTAAGGGTACGCGTTCGATTAAAGAGATCGTCCAGTTGAGCGAAGACGAGCTAACCGCAGAAGAAATCGAGGATAAGAGCCGCCGCACGTTGCGGATCATCGATCGGATCGAGAACCTTTACAACGTAGGGCTTAAGCAGGCGAGTCGATTGGACGAGATGCCGAGGTCCAATAAGCGCAGGTACGTGCGAGCCAGCCGCCAATTGTCGCGGACACGGATTGAGATGTCGCAGTTGGTGCGGTCGATCAATTTTCATCCGGAGGAGAGGAAACGCCTAATCGACAAACTGCGGTATACAGTCGAGCAGGTTCATTCGCTCGAGCGCGAATGCAGCCGGCTGGAGCGCCGGGTCGGCAGCAGTCGCGGAAGCGCAGCAGCTGAAGCACGCCGCGAGCTACGGGTGCGCCGCGGACGACTGAAAGAGATCGAGGAGTCCAGCGTCGTGGGGCTGGCGGCCCTTAGGCGTTCCCTCGCCCCTGTCCTGCGTGGCGAAGCGGAAGCGGAACGAGCGAAGAAGGAACTTACAGAAGCGAACCTCCGGCTTGTCGTGTCCATCGCCAAGAAGTACACGAACAGAGGCCTGGAATTTCTTGATTTGATCCAGGAAGGGAATATCGGCCTGATGAGAGGAGTTGACAAGTTCGAGTGGCGCCGCGGATACAAGTTCTCTACTTACGCCACCTGGTGGATTCGCCAGGCAGTGTCGCGTGCGATCGCCGATAAGGCACGAACGATTCGAGTGCCCGTACACATGTTCGAGGCGATCAACAAGCAGATTCGCACCAGTCGGCAGCTCGTGCAGGAGCTTGGCCGCGAGCCTACTTCCGAAGAGATCGCCCAGCGTATGGAGGTAAGCGTCGAAAAGGTGCGTGGGAACAAGAAGATTGCGCAACGGCCCGTATCTTTTGAGGCTCCGATTGGTGAAGACGAAGAATCGCGCCTGGGCGACTTCATCGAGGACCAGCATGTTGTTTCTCCGTCGGACGCGGCCATCAACCTCAATCTGAAGGAAAAAATGGCGTGCATGTTGAAGACGCTCACCCCTCGCGAGGAGACCATTATCAAGATGCGGTTTGGCCTCGGCGGGGACGGCGAGCACACCCTTGAGGAAGTCGGCCGGACGTTCGCCGTCACTCGCGAGCGCATCCGTCAGATCGAAGCGAAGGCGTTACGGGCGCTGCGCCATCCAAGGCGTTCGGGCCAATTCCGCGTGTTCCTCGAAGGCTCTCTGTGAGAGGATCTCGGTTGCCGGGGCGGCCCGTCGCTAAGGCCACTTGTGTTTGGCTACGTACAGTGCTTAGGAGAACAAAATGAAGAATCTATTTGTAGGCAATATGAGTTTCCAAACGACGGAAAGCGATTTGAGCGAACTGTTCAAGGCGTTCGGGCAGGTTACGCGCGTTCACATCGCGATGGATCGAGAGACAGGCCGAGCGCGGGGTTTTGCTTTCGTGGAAATGCCCAATGACGAGGAGGCGGCGAAGGCGATCGCGGGCCTCGATGGAAAAGATGTCGGCGGACGTAATCTCAAGGTGAACGAAGCACGCCCCAAAACGGAGCGGAGCGCGCCGCGTAGCGGTAGTAGCAGTGGTCGGGGCCGGGGCGGATTCTCAAACGAAGACTATCGCGAAGCCCCGCGCCAGCCCCGCGAGCCCCGCTGGTAGCCCCGCGAGGGCTTTACGTCGCTACCGACGGATATTTGAAATCTAAGGAGAGGCCATGGCCACCACGTTCCTGAAGCGTCAGAAGGAAATGAAGAGGTTGGAAAAACAGCGCGAGAAGGCGGAGCGCCGCGCACAGAAAAAGCTGGCGAAACGCACGGGAAACGACGATTCGCCTGAAAACATAGACTCTGCCGACAATGACGTGTCGAGCGCAAATGCGGCCATGCCCTCCGAGCCGGAACCTCAAAGCTGATCCCCGGTGCTTTGGCGCCGACCCTTCTTTCACTGAGAGATCTTGCTGGTAGCTCCGGCCGGCCTTTTACCTGCTTCACGACCACGAATTTTCTTGATCGCAACGCACACCAGCAAGTCCTCTATTCTAATTCCGTGCACACACATCAAAGGAGTTGCAACTAAGCCGGATGACTGCGATCCAGGCTTCAATCATACCGATTCCCTGTCATAATGGTTGCTGGAAACAGTCATGCACAGAGAGACCGCGGCTGATGAATACGTTCTTCGTTTCAATCTGAGCTTCAAAACTGCCGGCGGCGTCTGTGAAGGATAACGACGAATACGTCTTTCAGTCCCCAACGCACAAACCGACCCGTTACGCGGGTTCTCTTGTTGTCTCCTAACCGCCCGACATCTTCTCTGCACGGAATCGCGAAAAGCCGTGACAAGCCTGAAGCAGGGAACCATTTTGACGATGAACAGAGGGTCGGGGACCCTGAAGGCCACGCTCTATGAAGTGAAGGATGAGCCCGCGCTGGTTCTGTCGATCGCAGTGGAGCGAGCAGGCACGTCCGCAGCCCGCGTGAAGATTGTCAGCGCTACGTCAGGCACGCTGTGCGACCGCGCCATCGAGAGTCGCGAGGAGAATGCTGATCTCACGGCGATCTTCGACTGGCTATCGGAACGCGGGTACGCAGGCCAACTCATAGCGGCAGGGCACAGGTTGGTTTACGGCGGTGCCCATTACACAGAGCCGCAGAGAATCGGGCCCGAGCTGCTCACGGAACTCAAGGAACTCGCGCGGCTGGACCCGGACCACATGCCCGAAGCGATTCGAGGAATCCGGTTCATCGCGCAGCGATTTCCGAAGTTGCCGCAGGTCGCGTCGTTCGACACTGCATTTCACGCGTCGCTTCCCAAGGTAGCGCGAATGTACGCCCTGCCTCGGGGCATGTACGACGAAGGAATCCGGCGGTACGGCTTCCACGGTATTTCGTGCGAGTACATTCTTCAGGAACTTCGCTCGACGGACGGTGCTCGGGCCCAGGGGCGTGTGATCGTCGCTCATCTGGGAAACGGCGCCAGCATGACCGCGGTACGGAACGGCAGAAGCGTGGACACGTCGATGGGCTTCACGCCGCTCGAGGGGCTTGTCATGGGCACGCGTTCGGGCGATATCGATCCCGCCGCGGTTCTCTATATTCAGGAACAACGGAAGATTTCTCCGGAAGAGACCAGTTCGCTGCTCAACAGGGAGTCCGGCCTGCTGGGGGTCTCCGGAATCAGCGCGGACATGCGCGATCTATTGCAGAAGGAAGCCGGCGACAGCTGCGCGGCCGAGGCGGTCGAGCTTTTCTGCTATCGCGCCAAGAAGTATCTGGGCGCTTACACGGCGGCGCTGGGCGGGCTGGACGTGCTGGTCTTCTCAGGAGGGATCGGAGAAAACGCTCCGGAAATACGCGAACGAATCTGCGCCGGTCTCGAATTTTTGGGCATCGAACTCGATGCTGCGCTCAATCGAACCAATGCGGGACTGATTTCGAGCTCGCACAGCAGAGTGAGAGTGCGAGTGATCCAAACAGATGAGGACTGGATGATCGCCCAGCACGTCCTCGCAGTCCTCAGGGGAACGAAATCATAGGGGGCAAGCATGTTCGTCTTTGATGCGAAGCTGTCTACCGCCGTTGCGGATGAGACCGGTGTCGCACCGCCATCCAGGCCCGCTCCGAACGGGCCACTCTCGGCCGAGCTATTGGAGCAGATACACCGCTACTGGAAAGCCGCCAACTACCTCACGGTCGGGCAGATCTATCTACAGGAGAACCCGTTACTGCGCGAGGAGTTGCGTCCGGAACAGATCAAGCCCCGGCTGCTGGGGCATTGGGGAACCTCGCCTGGGCTGAGCTTCATCTACGTCCACCTGAATCGCCTGATCCAGGAGAAAGAGGCGGACATCCTGTACATCGCGGGGCCGGGGCACGGAGGGCCGGCGTTGAATGCGAACGCCTACCTCGAAGGAACGTACTCGGACGTGCGGCCGGAAATCACGGAAGACGTGGCGGGGATGCGGCTCTTCTTCCGGGAATTCTCGACGCCCGGCGGCGTTCCGAGCCATTGCGGGCCGCACGTGCCGAATTCGATTCACGAGGGCGGCGAACTCGGCTACTCACTGTTGCATGCGTTCGGTGCGGCGTTCGACAACGCCGACCTGATCGTGGCGTGCGTGATCGGCGACGGAGAAGCGGAGACGTGCCCGCTCGAGGGGAGTTGGAAGGGAAACCGGTTCCTGAATCCCGTGACGGACGGAGCAGTGCTCCCGATCCTCCATCTGAATGGCTACAAGATTTCGGGGCCGACCGTGGAGGGCCGGACCAGCGACAGCGAGTTGGCGGAACTCTACCAGGGCCGCGGATATAAGCCGTACTTCGTGGAGGGCGACGATCCGCCTTACATGCATCAGGAATTCGCGCGCGTGCTGGACCAGTGCTACGCGGAGATTCGCGAGATTCAACGGAACGCCAGGGCGGGCGGCGCAACGAGGCGTCCCTGCTGGCCGATGATCGTCCTACGCACGCCCAAAGGATGGACGGGACCGAAGGAAGTCGACGGCGTTCCCATTGAAGGCACATTCCGCGCGCACCAGGTACCGCTCGCAACCGTGCGCGAAAAGCCGCAGCACCTGAGCCTCCTGGAAGCCTGGCTGAAGAGCTACAAGCCCGATGAGCTTTTCGACGAGAATGGCCGCTTCGTGAGCGAGTTGCGCGAACTGGCTCCCAAGGGAAACAAGCGGATGGGGGCAACTCCTCATGCCAATGGCGGGCGGCTGCTGATGCCGCTCGCGCTTCCGGAATTCGTGAACTACGCGCTCGAGGTGCCCGCGCCCGGAAGCGTTGTCGCCGAAGCGCCGCGCAAACTGGGAGAGTTCCTGCGGGACGTGATCAGACTGAACCCCACGACGTTTCGCCTGTTTTGCCCGGACGAGACGAATTCAAACCGCTTGAATGCCGTATTCGACGCGACGGACCGCGCGAACGTCGGCGAAACGGTGTCTATCGACGATCACCTGAGTCCGCGGGGACGCGTGGTCGAGGTTCTCAGCGAGCATTGCTGCCAGGGCTGGCTCGAGGGTTACTTGCTTACGGGGCGGCACGGCGTGTGGTCCTCGTATGAGGCGTTTGCGCAGGTTGTGGATTCGATGCTGACGCAGCACGCGAAATGGCTCGAGGAAAGCGAAGAGCTGCCATGGCGAAGACCACTCGCTTCGCTGAACGTGTTTCTGACGAGCCACGCCTGGCGGAACGACCACAACGGGTTCAGCCATTAGGCTCCTGGATTTGTGGACAACGCGCTGGCGCGCCGGAGCACGGTGATACGGATTTACTATCCCCCAGACGCGAACTGCCTGCTCAGCACGATGGATCACTGCGTGCGCAGCCGGAATTACGTCAACGTCGTCACCTGCGGAAAACAGGAGCAGCTTCAGTGGCTCACGATGGAACAGGCGGTCGAGCACTGCGCGCGCGGGGCCTCGGTCTGGAAGTTCGCCAGCAATGACGAGGCCGCGCCCGACATCGTGCTCGCATGCGTGGGCGACGTGCCGACGCTCGAGGCGGTGGCGGCCTCCTGGCTACTGCAAAAACATCTCCCGGAAATCCGAGTGCGGGTGGTGAACATCGTGGACCTCGCGACCCTCATGAGCCCACAGGAGCATCCCCACGGGATGGATAACATTAGCTTCGAGGAGCTTTTCACGGGATCGGCGCCCGTGCTGTTCGCCTATCATGGCTATCGGTGGAGCATTCACAGTATGATCCACGGGCGGCCGAACGAGGCGCGTTTCCACGTGCGGGGGTTTATCGATCAGGGAAGCACGACGACGCCATTTGACATGGTCGTGCGAAACAAGATCAGCCGGCTTCACCTCGCGCTCGATGCGCTCCACTACATTCCGCGCTTTCGCTCGAGGGCGACCGACCTGGAGGAAATGTTCAAGCGTAAACTGTACGAACACCAGGCTTACATTCGGCAGCATTTCGAGGACCTGCCTGACATCGCGCGGTGGCGATGGACCGAGGATTTCAGCGAGTCAACAGAGCCGCTTCCCGCGGCAAAGGGGCAGGCGCGCGAGTCCCTTTTTACCGACGGGTGACGCGGAGGTGGGAGCCAAATCCGGCTGGATCAGCCTGCTAGGGTCCTCTTTTGAGTCGCGCAGCGTGACATCTGTCACGCCGGAAAGTGATAGCGGTCACATCGGGCCAGGGGCGTTTCGTCACATAATGTGACGAGGAGGCGGGTCATGGGAAACGTGAAAGAAGCCGGAGCGCGAGTCACTCTAAACAATATCCTGTACCTGACGGACTTCTCCGAACCATCGGAAGCAGCGCTGCCGTTTGCGGCAGCCGTCGCCCGCGAATACGGGGCCAAAGTCTACTCCTTCCACGTGTTGATTCCGGCATCGTATGTCTACACGACTCCTGAGCTGACTGCGGCGGGCATCGAAGCCCAGGAAGAGGCAGCTCAGCAGAACATGCAGCGCATCGAATCGCAACTCTCCGGGGTATCGCACGAGGGCGTGGTGGACCGCGGAATCAGCATTTGGCCGTCGCTCGAGCAGGCCATCAAGGACTATCGCGTCGATCTGATCGTACTCGGAACGCACGGGCGGACGGGAGCGCAGAAGCTGTTGATGGGTTCGGTGGCGGAAGAGGTGTTCCGCCGGTCCCCGGTGCCGGTGCTCACAATCGGTCCGTGGGCCCGAGGCGCGGCGCATAAAGGCGCGAAGTTTCATCGCGTACTGTATGCGACGGACTTCAGCAAGGAATCGGCCGACGCGGCGCCGTACGCCATCTCGATGGCGCAGGAAAATCAGGCGCGGTTGATTTTGCTCCACGTGATGCCGCCACCTGAGACTCCACTAGATGGGCGAGCCGCCGAGGACAGGGTCTCGAACGCGATTTTTCAACTCCACGAAATGGTGCCCACGAGTGCGGAACTCTGGTGCAAGCCGGAGGCGGTCGTTCAAACTGGGAACGCAGCGGAGAAAATTCTCGAAACGGCGAAGGAGCGGGGAGCAGACCTGATCGTTTTGGGAGTGCGGGACAACCGAGGTCATCTCGGAGCCGCGACGCACCTCGAAAGGGCGACGGCGCACAAGGTAGTTGCACACGCGGCTTGCCCTGTTCTTACAGTACGTGGTTGATCACGGGCTGGGGCACGAGAGGGCTTGAAAAAAGCTCAGCCAATGCCGATAGTGTGGGCATGGATGGCAAGAGCTCACTAGCGGAGACACAAGCCCTCTCGTGCAGCGTTCAAGAGGCCGGTCCCAGATCGCTTGACGCGGTCTTCCGGCCGCGCTCCGTGGCCGTGATCGGCGCGACCGAGCGCGAAGGGAGCGTGGGCCGCACGACCTTCCTTAATCTCACGAAGGCATCCTTCCGGGGAAAAGTATATCCAGTCAACCCAAGCCATCCCACAATTCTCGGGCATCTCTGCTATGCGGCAGTTGGCAAAATACCGGAAACAGTCGATCTCGCTGTCATCGTGACACCTGCCGCGAGTGTTTCCGGCGTGATTGGCGAATGTATCGACGCTGGCGTGAAGGCAGCGGTCGTGATCTCCGCGGGGTTCAGAGAAGTGGGCGCTGCGGGGCAAGCACTCGAACAACGGATCGCGGAGCAGCTTCGAGGCGGCCGATTGCGGCTGATCGGCCCGAACTGTCTCGGCGTGATGAACCCGGCTATCGGTCTGAACGCGACGTTTGCGCAGACGATCGCGCGGCAGGGAAATGTTGCATTTCTGAGTCAGAGCGGGGCGCTGCTGACGGCGATTCTGGACTGGAGTTTGCGGGAAAAGGTGGGGTTCAGCGCGTTCGTTTCGACCGGCTCGATGCTCGACGTTGGATGGGGCGACCTGATCGATTACTTCGGCTATGACGGCAACACGCAGAGCATCTTGATCTATATGGAGTCCATCGGCGACGCGCGCTCGTTCATGTCCGCGGCACGCGAAGTGGCGATGACAAAGCCGATCATCCTGATCAAGGCTGGACGGACGGAGGCCGCGGCGAAGGCCGCTTCGTCGCACACGGGCGCTTTGACCGGCAGCGATGAGGTGTTGGAAGCTGCGCTGCGACGATGCGGTGTCCTGCGCGTCCAGAGTATCGCCGACGTATTTCACATGGCCGAGGTACTGAGCAAGCAGCCGCGTCCACGCGGACCCCGCTTGATGATTCTGACCAATGCGGGAGGGCCGGCCGTGCTCGCGACGGATGCGCTGATCGCGAGCGGCGGGAAACTCGCACCGCTTTCGGAAAAGTCGCAGCGGGCATTCGACGCGCTTTTGCCGTCGCACTGGAGCCACGGGAATCCGGTCGATATTCTGGGCGACGCTGATCCCGAACGCTACGCGCGCGCTCTCGAAATCGCGATCCAGGATCCCGGGAGCGACGGGCTGCTCGCGATTCTGGCGCCGCAGGGCATGACGAACCCGGCACGCGTGGCGGATCGCGTACGGCGTTACGCGCACGATCACGGCAAGCCGCTGCTGGCAAGCTGGATGGGCGGACCTGAAGTCGAGGAGGCCAAAGGGATCTTGAACGCCGCGGGCATCCCCACTTTTGACTATCCGGACACTGCCGCGCGCGCGTTCGAATACATGTGGCGCTACACCGATCATCTCCGCGGGCTGTATGAAACGCCCGCCATCTCCGACGATCCGGGCGTGGCGCTGGGCCGCGCTCGAAAGGCTCAAGAACTTCTCGCCTCGATTTCCGCTGAGAACCGCACGCTGCTCACGGAGTTTGAATCGAAACAGATTTTGTCTCTCTATGACATTCCTACGGTCCCAACCCGAATTGCGCACAGTGCCGATGAGGCCATAGAACTCGCGCGCGAAATGGGGCTGCCTGTCGTCCTTAAACTCCACTCGCTGACGGTCACGCACAAGACCGATGTGGGCGGCGTGAAGCTCGATCTGAAGACTCTCGACGCCGTGGGCGAAGCGTTCCGGGCGATCGAGTCGAGCACAACGGAGCGAGCTGGCGCCGGCAGCTTCCAGGGCGTGACCGTACAGCCAATGGTGAGGCTCGATGGCTACGAGCTGATCCTGGGAAGTAGCGTGGACCCGCAATTCGGTCCGGTACTGCTGTTTGGCTCGGGCGGCCAGTTGGTGGAAGTTTATCGCGACCAGGCGCTCGGCCTGCCGCCGCTCAATACGACACTAGCGCAGCGCCTGATGGAGCAGACGAAAATCTACAAGGCGCTGCAAGGCGTAAGAGGCCGGAAGCCGGTCGATCTGCAAGCGCTCGAGAGCTTGCTCGTCCGATTCAGCTACGTTCCCGTCGAGCTGCCGCGCATCAAAGAAATCGACATCAATCCTCTCTTGGCTTCGCCTGACGGGATTCTTGCACTCGATGCCCGCATCGTTCTGTTCGATCGAAGTATTGCAGATGCGGCGTTGCCTCGAACGGCGATCCGGCCATACCCGGCGCAGTACGTCTCGCCGTGGAAAATGAAAAACGGCGTGGAGGTATTGATTCGGCCGATTCGGCCGGAGGACGAGCCCTTAATGAAGCGCTTCCATGAATCGCTTTCCGAGAAAAGCGTTTTTCTTCGGTACTTCCACATGGAGAACCTGAGTTCGCGCGTCGCGCACGAGCGCCTTCTGCGCAAGTGCTTCATCGATTATGACCGCGAAATGGCTCTGATCGCGGAGGCACCGGAGGGAGCGGCCGGTAGGCGAGAAATACTCGCCGTGGGACGATTGACGCGCGAACGTGATCGACGCGCAGGCGAACTAGCCGTTCTTGTGACGGATCGCGCCCAGCACCTCGGCCTCGGCACGGAACTGATCCGACGCCTGATCGAGGTGGCGCGCATCGAAGGATTCGGGCGCATTATCGCCAGCACGCTTCCCGAGAACACCGCCATGCGGGCTCTCGCAGAACGGTTTGGCTTCGTCGCGGAACCGAGCGAAGACCTCACCCAGATCACGACTGTCCTGAAGCTCTAGGCGCAGGACCGCTGCCGCTCTGGTAGCCGGCCGCTCGTGCGGGGCAGGTCCACGACGGGCACAAGGAGGTTAGATGGAAGAAGCCCTCGGCGTGGACCGGCTGCAGTTCGCCTTCACGGTGACCTTTCATTACATCTTTCCTCAACTGACGATGGGTCTGGCGCTGTTGCTCGTCTACTTGAAAACCAAGGCGGTGCGAACAGGCGACGAGCACTACAACCGCGCGGCGCGATTCTGGGCGCGAATCTTCGGCATCAACTTTGCGCTCGGCGTGGTCACGGGGATTCCGATGGAGTTTCAGTTCGGGACGAACTGGGCGGAGTTTTCGAAGGCAGCCGGCGGCGTGATTGGGCAGACGCTGGCCATGGAGGGGATATTTTCGTTTTTTCTGGAGTCGAGTTTTCTGGGCCTGTTCTTGTTCGGCGAGAAAAAGCTTGGGCGGATCGGGCACTGGTGGGCCGCATTCCTGGTCTGGCTGGGTTCGTGGCTATCGGGATATCTGATCGTTGCGACGGACGCCTGGATGCAACATCCCACGGGATACGCACTGGGTCCGAACGGGGAGATTCTGTTGTCGAGCTTTTGGGGATTGGTTCTGAACCCGTGGGCGCTCTGGCAGTACGCGCACAACATGTTGGGCGCGGTACAGACGGGCTGCTTCGTGATGGCGGCCGTCGGCGCATTCTACCTGCTGACGAAGCGCGACGAGCCGTACGGGCGAACGTTTGTGAAGGCTGGCGTGATCGTTGGCGCCGTCGCGGCGTGCCTGCAACTCTTCCCGACAGGAGATATGCAAGGACACATGATTGCGACGCATCAGCCGGTGACGCTCGCGGCAATGGAGGGACTGTTTGAAACGCAGCAGGGCGCGCCGCTTGCGATTCTCGGGCAGCCGGACGTTCAGAACCAGCGGTTGGACAATCCCCTGACGGTGCCGGATGCGCTGAGCTTTCTCACCTACCGCCAATGGACGGCGAACGTGCGCGGACTGGCCGACTTCCCACAGGATTCGTGGCCCGACCGGATTCCGCTGCTCTATTTCAGCTACCACGTGATGGTGGGACTGGGGACGATCTTCATAGCCGTGATGCTAGTGGCGGCGGTTTTGCTCTGGCGGCAAAGATTGTATGAGTCGCGGTGGATGTTGTGGCTGCTGATGCTGTGCGCTCCGTTGCCGTACATCGCCAACACGGCGGGATGGATGACGGCGGAACTGGGACGCCAGCCGTGGCTGATATACGGATTGATGAGGACGGCGCACGGGGCGTCGCCTCGCGTGGGCGCAGGAAACGCTTGGTTTACTCTGATCGGATTCATGGGGATGTACGGCGTGCTGGCCATTCTCTGGCTGTTCTTGGTTCGGCGCGAGATTGAAATCGGACCGGAGTCCCGCCAGTTGTACCGAGAAGAATCGGAGCCGTTGGCGACATACTGAGGGAGCATGATGGAAACCATCTGGTTCTGCCTCGTGGCGCTGATGATCGCGGTGTATGTGCTGCTGGACGGATTTGATCTGGGTGCGGGCGCGATCCATCTTCTGGTGGCGAAGACGGATGAAGAACGGCGGCAAGTGCTCGCGAGCATAGGACCTGTGTGGGACGGAAACGAAGTGTGGCTGCTGGCGGCGGGCGGAACGCTCTATTTTGCGTTTCCCGTACTCTACGCAAGCGGGTTCAGCGGGTTTTATCTGCCGCTGATTATCGTGCTGTGGCTACTCATCCTGCGAGGCACGTCCATCGAATTTCGCAATCATATTCGCAGTGAAGTTTGGCAGCCATTCTGGGACTTTTTGTTCTGCGCATCGAGCCTGCTGCTGGCGGTGTTTTACGGCGCGGCCCTGGGAAACGTCGTCAGAGGCGTGCCGCTCGATGCGAGCGGATACTTTTTCGAGCCTCTCTGGACGAACTTTCTACTTGGAGAAAAGACCGGGATTCTGGACTGGTACACGATTCTAGTCGGAGTGCTCGCGCTGGCGGCGCTTGTGATGCACGGTAGCGTATGGGTGCACATGAAGACGACCGGCGCTGTGAGCGAGCGGGCGACGGGAGTCGCAAGGAGGATTTGGTGGGGCGTGGTTGTGCTGACAATCCTGGTTAGCGCGGTGACCTTCCGAGTGCAGGGGCAGGTATTGGCGAATTTCGTCCGGTGGCCGTGGGGAGCGGCATTCCCGCTGCTCGCGGCGGCCGGTGCTGGGGCCGTGAAGATCCAATTGGCAAAGCGGAATGAGATAGGTGCTTTTCTTGCATCTTGCGCTTACCTGGCGGGAATGCTGACCAGCGCCGTCTTCGGGCTGTACCCAATGGTGCTGCCGGCGCGGAATCCCGCGTATGCGCTGACAGCGAGTGGCGCCAAGGCCGGTGCATATGGCCTGAAAATTGGTTTGATCTGGTGGTTCATCGGGATTTTGCTCGCAACGGGGTACTTCACGTTCGTCTACCGATCATTTGCCGGGAAGGTGGAAATTCCTCCCGATTCTCACCGATAGACGAGCCCACGTCCTGGATTTCCATGCGAAGTCATTTCTGCCAAAAGCCCCAAATCGCTTGACAAGAAAAAACCGGGCGTGCTAACACCCACCCCACACGCGCGATTTACGGGACACCAGTAAGCCAGCCAAACGCTGGCGGGGGGACACAAATGGGTATGGACCGCAGGGCGTTCCTCGGAAGTTCTTCCAAAGTGCTGTCGGCAGGCTTGCTTGCTGCCGGCATGCCCGCTGCCGTGGAGGCCGCGAATCAGCCTCAGACGGCGAAACGCAAGTACCGGCTCGTTGCCACGGAGGAAGCGTTTTCGATTCCCGAGCAGGCGGATGAGTTCCGTCGTGTCGCGGGGTTATCGTATTCCAACCCCGATCTGGACATGTGGCGAGGTTTCCTCAACCCGACGGCGGGCGCACCGCCTCTGCTGCGGCGCCTGCTCGATTTCGAAGGGGAGCGAATCCAGATCATGGATCAGGCGGGCGTGGACATGCACGTCCTGTCGCTGACGTCGCCCGGCGTGCAGATGTTCGATGCCGATACGGGGACGAGCATGGCGACGCTGGCGAACGACCGCCTGGCTGAAGTGATCAAGAAAAATCCGAAGCGTTTCGCGGGGCTCGCAAGCTTTGCGCCACAGGATCCGAAGCGAGCCGCGAAGGAAATTGACCGCGCAATGAACCAGCTCAAGCTGAACGGTCTGATCGTGAATTCGCACACAAACGGCGAGTATCTGGACGACAGAAAGTTCTGGCCGATTTTCGAGGCGGCGACGGCCTCCAAGGCGGCGATCTACATCCATCCGCGGAACATGCCCGATCCGTGCTCGTTCATGACCCGCGCCGACACCAACCTGGCAGGGGCGATCTGGGGATTCCAAATGGAGACGGGCGTGCACGCAATGCGGTTGATCGTCAGCGGCGTTTTCGACCAATTCCCAGACTTGAAAATCGTCCTCGGACACATGGGAGAAGGCCTGCCGTATTGGCTATACCGCATCGACTACATGTACCGGTCGTACTCGCGCGGGCACGGAAAGCTGAAGAAAACACCGAGCGAATACGCAAAGGATAATTTCATTATTACCACCAGCGGGATGAATGATCACAAGGTGCTGAGGTATTGCTACGAAGCGCTTGGGGCGGACAACATCATCTTTGCGATCGACTATCCTTATCAGGAATCGGTCGAGTCGGCCAATTTCATGAACTCGGCGCCACTGCCGGAAGCGGATGTCGAGAAGATCGCCCACGGCACGGCCGAAAAGATCTTCCACATCGTTGTCGCGTGATCGCCGTCTGGGTCGAGACCATAGATCGAAGACTACGGGGAAAGTGATTCGAATTGGCTCTCGTCCTGCCACCGAACGTTTCTGCGAAGAGCTTCCAACAGGCGCTCGATGCGTTCGCGGGAGTTGTCGGCCGCGAATGGGTGCTGGCGACCGAAGAGGATCGCCACACGTATCTGGACGCCTTTTCGATCGGCGATGCTGATGACCATGTGCCCTCTGCTGCCGTAGGCCCGAAGTCGGTCGAAGAAGTCCAGGCCATCGTCCGAATTGCCAACGAGCACAAGATTCCACTGTGGCCGATCTCGCGGGGGAAGAATCTCGGCTATGGCGGTTCAGCGCCGCGGATGAGCGGCACGGTTGTCCTCGACCTCGGTCGGATGAATCGCATTCTCGAAGTAAACGAACGGTTTGGCTACTGCTTGCTTGAGCCGGGCGTTGGCTTCTTCGACCTTTTCAATTACCTGCGGGATAACCGCATCCCCTTATGGATGTCGGTACCGGGCAACGCCTGGGGAAGCGTCGTCGGCAACGCGCTTGAGCGGGGCTACGGCTACACGCCGTACGGAGACAACACTGGGCACATCTGCGGGATGGAAGTCGTGCTCCCGAACGGCGAAATCGTTCGTACGGGAACCGGCGCCATGTCGAACAGCCCGTGCTGGCAGCTCTTCAAGTACGGTTATGGCCCTTCCTGGGACCAGGTGTTCGTGCAGTCGAACTTCGGAATCGTGACGAAAGTGGGCCTGTGGCTCATGCCCGAGCCCGAATCGACGATGGGACTGAGCATGCAGCTTTCCAATCCCGAGGATGTCGGTTGGGCGGTCGAGGCGCTCGCGCCTCTGCGATTGACCGGCGTGATCCAGCAAAGTCCGAGCATTGGCAATTCGCTGCGGGTGGCGGCCGTCCAATCGCAGCGAAGCGAATGGTACAAGGGCGACGGGCCGATGCCGGAAAGTGTCCTCAGGGAAGTCCTCCAGAAGTTCAACCTGGGTTGGTGGGGTGTAAACCTGAGGTTGTATGGCTATGACGAAGTTAATGAGGTCAACGCGCGCGTAATTAAGAACGCGTTCGCGAAATACACGAAGCAAGAATTCGCAATCAGCAAGTGGCATCGCGGCGATCCGGTCGCGGACTCCGGGGCCGGGATCCCCAGTGTGGCAGCGCTCCAGGTCGTGAATTGGCGCGGCGGCCGGGGAGGCCACGTAGGTTTTTCCCCCGTCCTTCCGGCGACCAGCGAGCACGTGCTCAAGCAGTTTCGGAGCACGCGGAAGCGCTACGAGGAAATTGGAATGGACTACTACGGTTCGTTCACGCTATTCGAGCGTTACGTGACGAACATCAATATGATGATTTACGATCAGGACGATGCCGCGATAACCGCGAAGGTGCGTGCCCTCTTCAAGGTGCTGGTCGACGACGCGGCCCGGGAAGGTTACAGCGAATATCGCACCCACCTCTCCTACATGGATGAGGTCGCGCATACGTTCAATTTCAACAACCATTCGCTGCTGCGGCTGAATGAAACGGTCAAGGATGCACTCGATCCCAACGGAATTCTCGCTCCGGGCAAGCAGGGAATCTGGCCAAAGGCGCTGCGCGGGAGAAAAGTGTGATGCGGCTGCTGATGATCGGCGCCGCAGCTGCGTTCATCTGCGCGATGATTTGTGCGAGCCTGGCCACGGCGGACACAGCGCGCAATCTCGAAGAAGGGGAAAGGCTGTTTCATGCGCGCTGCGGATACTGTCATCTCGATGGCGGGACCGGCACATTCATGCTCGGACGGCGGCTGGGAAAGGACAAGGCGCTTCTCGAGAAGCGCACCGACCTGAATCCCGATTTCATCCGTCACGTAGTTCGCGCCGGAATCGGCAGCATGCCACCCCACAATCGGGTCGAACTCCCGGACAGCGAATTGGACTTAATCGCCATCTACCTGTCGCGGCCGACCTCGGCGCGCGAAAGTCGGCCATGAGCCTTTGAATGAGCTCTTGGTTGTATCGACGGGAGTTCTTGAAAGATGCGGGCGCGTTCGCCGTGTCGACGGCGCTTCTGGTTTCGAACTCATCGGCACTGGCCGCAGCGATCGAACCGAGTCCCCCGCGAATCAACACCGTGTTGTATGACGAGCGCTACAGCGATTGCCGGGATTTTGCCGATGCGTTCGTCGAGCGGGGCGCCACACCTTTTCGGACAGGACGCGATGTCGCGAGCCTATGGCACCGCTCTCTTCGAGAGCACGTCGCGAAGTACGGCGGTGGTTTGGCGGGTTTGACGCCTTACTCGGATCTTGTTGTGTTGCGGTCGTATGTGGCCGAACTTAAACTTGGGTTGATGTACGAGGGTTCACACGACTGCCGTACATCGGCCGGCATCGTACATCAATTTCGCGTACGGGGAGACGGCCGCGAAATCGGCGAAACGCTGTCGCACTCGAACGCGGGCTGGGCTTGGTCGCTCGCTGCTGTATTGGGTCGGACCAATGCGAATAGCGTGTTTCCGAGTTCGGCGTCGGAGGTCAGGGGATCCCGGACGGCCACCGGCCATCCAGGCTACCTAGTGTCCTGGGTCTTCGCGTAGGCAAGCGTCTAGCTTGCGAATGATTCGTGAGCCGCTCGGAGACCGGTATGACGATCTTCGATTGGAGGCGGCCCAGCCGGAAAGGAAAATTATGCCAAGAGGAAAGCATCTTCGCGGTGTCAGTGAAAAAGAGCAACGTCAGTACGAACACATCGTCGAGAGCGCCAAAAAATCAGGGCGTTACGGCAAGCGGGCCAAAGAGGTCGCAGCGAGGACCGTCCTAAAGCAGCATGCGCGGGAGAAGCACAAGACGGGAAGTTGAGCGCGCCAAGTCTTGGGCTAAGCCTCCCGAACGCGCTCAGCGTCTCGCGTGTCCGACCGGCTCTTTGCGAAAGGCATGCGCACGGTCACCATGGCGCCCATTTCGTTTGACTGAATCTCAAGTTGCCCACCCTGCTCGCGCACTCGTTCGCGCATTCCTGCAAGTCCCACGCCACCAACATGCGAACCGATCGCGCGAAAGTGTTCGAGTAGTTCGGGCGGAAGGCCTTTGCCGCGGTCCCGAATGCGGAGAATCACCTCTCCCGGTGTTCTCTCCAATACGACTTCGGCGTGCGGGCTTCCCGAATGACGATGAATGTTCGTTAGACATTCCTGAAGTACGCGAAACAGGGCGAGTTCGATCGAATCCGGCAGGCGTCCCACGTCATCGGGGATATCCGCCCGCACCTGAATACCACTCCGCTGCGCGAAGCCGTCTAAGAACCATTTTGCGGCAAAGACGAACCCCATCTCGTCCAGTAGAGGTGGGTGCAACAAATAGGAGATCGTGCGCGTTTCGGTAATGCACCGGTCGAGGTAGGCGAGAGATTCGGAGAGGCGCTCGGGTGCGGGCCTGTTGTTGTCGGACAGGGCGGAGAGATTCATCTTGATAAGGTTCAAGTACTGACCCAGGCTGTCGTGCAACTCGCGGGAGAACTTGCGGCGCTCTTCATCCTGAACACGAAGAAGGCGCGTGCTGAGCAAGCGCAACGACTCCTGGCTTTCCAGCGCAGTCTTTTCCGCGTGCCGCCTTTCCGTAAGCTCCGACCCCAACAATCGATAGTTCATGTAGAGCAGGGCAACCGAAATCGCAAACGTGGCAATGAGGATCGAAAGAATTAGAATGAACAGCACGTTCGAGATGTTGAGGCGCCGGTTGGAGTACTGCTGTTCATGCGACTCCATCTGTTGAAAGAGGGAGTTCATTTCGTCGGCCACGCCGACCCTCTGCCTTGTGAGTTCAGTTTGAAGGGGGGTGTCGTCCTTCCCCTCCTTTTGCAGATCGACGGAAATTCTCATCAGCGCCAGTCGACGGTTTGCGAGGACGGCAAGGCGCGTGTAGGAATCGTGGTGCTCCGGCACGTCTTGGATCAGATCGCGGACATAATCGAGCTTGGAGGGGATCTGTGCGGCCAAGACCTCGTACTGGTCCAAAAAGCGCGAGTCATTCGACGTCAGGTAGCCGGTTTGCGCACGGCCGGCCGCGCTGAGCGTTGATTCCAGATCGGCGAGGGTTACTTCCACATCGTGCGCGTGTGCCACGCGCTTAAGGCTTATCTCCAGCTGGACGATCGTGATGCCGGCGGCGATGGCGCTCAGGACCAGCAGCGCCAGGCCAATGGCGAACGCCAGTTGGGGTTTATGCCGCTCTGCCATGCCTTTCCCCCTGAGGGAACTGGGCGACCATGATTATAGCCCCTCGAGCTTCGGCCGCGCAGGGTTGGCGTGCCACCTTCCCATAACTCCCACGTGAGCCCGATTGGCGCATCTAGATATACCGTTGACATATCCACGGCAATGGTGGAATTATCCCGGCGCTTTCAAGCGCAACCGCGGAGACGGGGCCCTAAGGAAATCCACGATGCCCAAAAGTCCGTTCTATGGCTGGAAGCTGTTGCTGGTTTTCTGGGCGATCATCATCCTCAACTTTGCGTTTCCCACGTTCGGCATGAGCGTGGTGAATACCTACATGGCGAAAGCCATGCACCTGGACCGCAAGGAACTAGGGCTCGCCTACTCGGCGTTCAGCCTGATGGCGGGCCTGCCGGGTCCGCTGGTGGGACTGTCGATCAATCGCTTCGGTATTCGCCTTACGCTGGTGGCCGGCACGGTTTTGGTGTCGTGCGGGGGGCTTCTGATGGCGCTGTGGGTACACAGCACTCTTCAGGCGATCCTGATTCTCGGACTGATCGTCGGCCCGGGCGCGGCATTGGCCGGCACGATCGGGCCCCAAGTCGGAATGGCGCGATGGTTCCGTGAGAAGCGAGCTCGGGCCATTTCGATTCTTCTCACGGCTTCCGGCATAGGTGGCTTCGCTGCGGTTCCTTTGCTCAACCGCATCATCGCCGGTTCGGGTGGGAATTGGCGCATGGCGTGGTGGTGGATGGGCACGATGTCGTTGTGCGCCGCGGCGCTCGCCGCGCTTTTCGTCAAGGAAAGTCCTGCGCAACTCGGGCAAATGCCGGATGGAATCGCACCGGGTAGGTCGTCGGGAGCGGCCGCGTCGCCAAAACATCGCAGCGAGGTTTTCAAGACAACAGAGGAATGGACGCTCGGCGATGCATTGAAGTCCCGGACACTGTGGCTGCTCATGCCGACGTATCTCGGTTTCTTCATGGGCTTTTTTATTTACATTTCCCACGGGATTTCGCATCTCGAAGGCTTGGGACATACTCCGTCGGAAGCGGCTCGGTCACTCTCGGCGCTCTTGCTTTCGTCCCTTATCGGACAGTTTGCCGTTGCCGCCCTGGGTGACCGTATCGAACCTCGCTATATATTCGCTGTCGCGGTGTGCTTGTTCGGTTTGGGGTTGCTGCTCGCCGTCAGGGCTGTTGGACCGGTTTCTCTGTATCCCTATGCGATTTGCATGGGGAGCGGCTTCGGTGCCGCTTTCACTTGCTTGGCGACGATTCTAGGGAACTACTACGGACCAAGAGTTTACCCGCTCGTGCTCGGCATCACGACGCCCATCGGCACGATTCTAGGGGCTTTCGGCCCGGTGATCGCAGGCTGGTTCTATGACAAGTACGGCACTTACGCTCCGGTCTTTTCGATTGTCGCGGGGCTGTGTTTTGCAAGCGCTATCCTGTTAGTTTTTGCCAGGCCTCCCGTCAGAAGCGCGGCGCACACCAAGATCGCGCCTGCCGCCCAAGCGACCTAAACTCACTCGAACGCGCCGCAGGGAAAGCCATCAATGGAAGGCGCCGGAGCCCAATCCCGAAAGATCACAGCTGCCGTCATCGAGAAAACCTCGGGTCCATTTGTGTTCCAGGAACTCGAGATGGACGCGCCACGCGCTGACGAGATCGTCGTCCGAATTGTGGCCACCGGCATCTGCCAGACGGACATCCACGTCCGTGACCGAACCCAGGCGGCGGGTTTGCCCCTCGTGCTGGGTCACGAGGGCGCGGGTGTCGTCGAGGAAGTCGGCCCCGCGGTCACCACTGTGAAACCGGGCGACCGCGTCATCCTGTCGTACGACGCTTGCGGCAAGTGCCGATTCTGCCGCAGCGGTCGCTATCCCTACTGTGAGCAAGTGATGGCCATCAACTTCGGCGGTTCACGCATCGACGGTACGAATGCGCTGCATCTCGTCGGGAAACCAACCGGGGCCGTAATTCACGGGCACTTCTTTGGCCAGTCTTCGTTTGCCACCTACGCGCTGGCCACGGAGCGCAACGTCGTCAAGGTTCCAAACGATCTGCCGCTCGAGCTGCTGGCTCCGTTGGGCTGCGGCTTGCAGACGGGCGCGGGCGCCGTTTTGAATTCGCTGCGCGTGCCGGCAAATTCGAGTATCGCGATATTCGGCACCGGCGCGGTTGGCCTGGCGGCCGTGATGGTCGCGCGCATCGTTGGTGCCGACCCGATCATTGGCGTGGATATCGTTCCGCATCGGCTCGCCCTTGCGTTGGAGTTGGGCGCCACGCACGCTATCGACGCGCGAAGCGAGGACATCCGCGAACGCATCGCCGCGATCACCGGTTCGGGCGTTGACTTTGCTCTCGAAATCACCGCCCAACCACAGATGCTCAAGCTCGCCGTCGATGTTCTCGCTCCGTGCGGCACGGCGGGTCTTATCGGCGGCGGCGTTCCGGGAGCGGAAGCCCCGATCAGCATGAGCCGCCTGCTGCTGGGCCGGACCGTTCGCGGAATCGTTCAGGGCGACTCGATACCGCAGTTCTTCATCCCCAAGCTCATCGAAATGTACCGGGCCGGCAAGTTTCCGTTCGACCGGCTCCTGCGTTTCTACGACTTCAAGGAGATCAACCAAGCCGTAGCCGATGCGAACAGCGGCGAGACCATCAAACCCGTGCTTCGCATTGGCAAGCCCTGATCGGGCTGCTTTCTACGGCCGTTTCTACCCGAACCACCATCTTGAGGTGTACACTCGGCCTGCCGGCGATTGAATCGGAGTTGATAGATGGCTTTGGCGGATTCCAAAGTGGCTAGCGGACCGCGCGCGCTGACTGTGAGCGAAGTCATTGACGGAGGGTCTCTCGGCCGCTTCCAGATGTGGACGGTCGCGCTTTGCGGCCTGGTGCTGGTTCTCGATGGTTTCGACGCGCAGATCATCAATTACACGGCGCCCTCCATCGCCGAAACTCTGAATGTTCCGGTTCGCACCTTTGGCCCTATTTTCTCGTCCAGCCTCATCGGACTGATGATCGCCGCCATGGCCACTGGCCCAGTCGCCGACCGATGGGGCCGGAAGTGGCCGGTCATCTGCTCGATATTCAGTTTCGCCGCCTTCTCGCTCCTGACAACCCACGTCAATTCCTTCCGCGCGCTTTTGGTTCTCCGATTCCTGACGGGTCTCGGGCTCGGTGGCGCCATGCCCAATGTTGTCGCCCTCGCGGCCGAGTACGTTCCGCGGCGCCTGTTGCCGGTTGTGGTCCCGGTGCTGTTTATCGGGATGCCGCTCGGCGGGACGATTTCCGGGCTGGCGAGTTCCGCAATGATCCCGCACTGGGGCTGGCGCTCGATGTTCTATCTCGGCGGAATCTTGCCGCTCGTGATTTCGCTGTTCCTGATTGTGTTGCTCCCCGAATCCATTCAGTTCTTGGCCGTGCGGGGCGAAGTCTCGCAGAGGATTCATCGGATCTTGGCGCGGATTTCTCCTGAATTTGGTACCGCGGACGTGAGCCTGCCTTCTTCATCCCGGAAGGAGCGGCACAAAGACATCCCCGTGAAACGCCTTTTCACCGAAGGCCGTGCTGCCGGGACGATCCTGCTCTGGCTTCCATATTTTATGAACCTCCTGCTCATCTATTTCACCGGCAGTTGGCTCCCCGCGCTACTGAAGCAGGAGGGCATGTCGGTCTCCGCGGCGTCCACGGCGACGGCATTCATCAGCCTCGGCGGCGTCTTCGGGTGCGTTGTGGAGGGCCACCTCATAAAGTGGCGCGGCTCTGGCGCGATTCTGTTTGCTGAATACGCGGTGGCCGGTCTGTTTCTGGCGCTGCTGGCCATGATGTCGGTTCCGTACTTTGTGGTCCTCCTGTTCACGTTCACCGTCGGCTTCATGATCATCGGCGCCCAGGGCGGACTGAATGCCTTGGCCGCGAGCTTTTATCCCACCTCCATGCGCTCTACCGGTGTTGGATGGGCGCTTGGAATTGGCCGGATTGGTTCGATCATTGGTCCGCTGCTGGGCGGAATGTTCTTGTCATTCGGATGGAAACCCGGCCAAATGCTGCTTTTTGGAACTGTCGTCGCGGTGTCGGCCTGCCTTTCGATTCTGGTAGGGAACTTCTGGCGGGGCCACACCACCGTCTACAGCCGGGAGCCTAGCTTAGATCAATTTGAATCGTAGGAGGAATTCTCTCGCATGACTGCGTCGACTCGCCCGACATCCCTGGAGAAAATCGAAGCGCGTAAGGCCTTCTACGCCGAAATCGCCAAGCAGCACCTCGCGCCCCTGTGGGAACGCCTCGGCGAGTTGGTCACGCGCTCGCCTCAGCCGGGAGCCAAACCTGTTCATTGGAAGTACTCCACGGTCCGGCCAGACCTGATCGCGGCCGGATCGCTGTTGTCCGCAGAAGAAGCGGAGCGTCGCGTACTCATTCTGGAAAATCCGGGCCTGGTAGGTCAGTCCAAGATCACTGGCTCCCTTTACGCCGGTTTGCAGCTTCTGATGCCAGGAGAGCGGGCTCACGCTCATCGCCACACGGCCAGCGCCCTTCGCCTGTTTCTCGAGGGTTCGAGCGCCTATACGTCGGTCGACGGAGAGCGCACGGGGATGGCACGCGGCGACTTCGTCATTACGCCGGCGTGGAGCTGGCACGACCACGGGAACGAAGGCCCGGACCCGGTGATCTGGCTCGATGGGCTCGACGTGCCTATCGTCAATCTCTTCGACACGAGTTTCTCGGAAGGGCATGATGAGACGCAGTTTCCGGTTTCGCGCCCGGCGAATGATTCCGAGGCCCGCTACGGAGGAACGCTCGTCCCCGAGGGCTGCAAACCCGAATCTCTTTCGTCGCCTCTGCTAAACTACCGATACCAGCGCGCTCGAGAGAGCCTCGCCACCTTGCACAGGAACGGACCGATTGATCCCTGCCACGGCGTGAAGCTGCGCTACGTCAATCCACTGACGGGCGGCTCGGCCATGCCGACGATGAGCGCGGCGATCCAACTTATCCCGCGGAGATTTGAGACGGCGCCATACCGCTCGACGGACGGTACTGTGTTCGTCGTCGTCGAAGGCCAGGGTCGCAGCTATGTTGCCGGCGCGTCGTTCGAGTGGGCGGAGAGCGACGTCTTTGTCGTCCCAAGTTGGGCGCGCCAGGCGCACCGCGCGGACAGCGAAGCCGTCCTGTTCAGCTTTTCCGATCGCGTCGCACAGGAGAAGCTCGGCATCTGGCGCGAGCAGCGCGAGATGAAGCCCTCCTGAGCCACGCGGCCGCGCATCACCGGACAAGATGACTACTCGCTCGCGGCAACCGGGACGTCCATTTCTCCGATTCCCTCGATGCACGCATGCATCAGGTCGCCCGGATGAATTGGCCCTACGCCTTCCGGTGTTCCCGTCAGCAAAACGTCGCCCGGAAGCAGTGTGTAAAAAGACGTAGCGAACTCAATCAGCTCAGAAACCCCTAGAATCAAATCGCGGGTGTTGGCATGTTGCCTGAGATCGCCGTTGACGGAGATCGATAGCTCAAGCCCCGACGGATCGGGCAGTTCTTCGGATGTAACGAGCCATGGACCGAGCACGGTGTACGTGTCGATCGACTTCCTCAGGCTGCGTTCTTCGGGGCCGCGCACGGTTATGTCGAGTCCTATGCAATATCCAGCCACATAGCCGAGCGCGTCTTTCCGCCCAACGGATTTGGCGCGCTTGCCGATGACCACAGCTAACTCGACCTCGTGATCGGTCCGGCGGTCCGGGTGCCGAATCATCACGCCCTGCGAAGGGCCGACGATCGAGCTGGTTGCCTTCAAGAACAAACCGGACTGATGGATTGCCTGAATGTGGGCTGTGTTTTGATGATGCAAATTCGGATCGGCGGTGACTTCTTCCAGATGCTTCTTGTAGTTGACCGGTGCGGCGACGACCTTGCTCGGACTGGCCACGGGGCTCAGCAAACGGACGCTCGAAACGGGTTTCGCCTGCCCCGCGGAGGCCGCAGCGAGAATGCGTTCGCGCAACCTTGGCAGTGCCGCAATGAGGGGATCTCCCAGCGGAACTGGATAGCGAAGCGCCGGCAACTCGTTCAGAACAGTCGTCACGTCGCGGAGGAGCCCGCCCTGCACAAGTCCGAGTCGGTTGTCGTCAAATTGACAGAGACGCAAGAGACCTCCGCGTGAAAGGCTCTAACCTAGCACAAGATCCGCTGGGCTGCGGGACTTGGCCCTGTCCGCGCCCGCTGCTCGCCAGCGCGGGCGGCCAATCTCCCCGCTGGCTCCATCTCCTAGCTCGCCTGTGCCTGATCGGCCTGACCTTGCATCCTCGTTGCATTGGTACGGCGTCTTGTATCCTTTGCGCGGCGCGCCAGCCCGATGACCAAAATCGCTCACCGAGTAGTTTCATCTGTATCCGAATGATGACAGTCGGGGTGTCTCCTGAGTGAAACCCTCAACGTTCAGAGCCGATTAGGCTATTGGTACGGCACGTGCTAGTGCCAACCACGGTTAGGGCGGGGTGTCCGTCTGGCCCGCCGGCTTGAAGCGTTCGGCCAACTGGCTCGATGTAGCGGGAATACTGAGTGATCTTTCAGAATCAATACTCCACGGACCCCGTTTTTCGATTCAAGCCGCAGGGCGCTGTTGCTGCGCCCGTGCAGCGCCTTCCTTTTCCGGCGCGTTCTTCGAAGATCCCGACGTTTACCGTGAGGCGCGAGTCGGCGTACTCCGGTTGGTGGGGATCGCTAAGAGTGCTTCTCGGCACGGCACGAGCGTCCGCATCGGCCGCCACGAGCGGTGTCTTCCGCAACGTGATGTTGGCTCGCCGCTATTTTCGGGGCGCGCCCCTCAGCCTTTCGTTCGTGCTGCACTGCGCCGTCATTTTCTTGCTGATCTTTGTGCCCCGCGTAATTCCGATTGACGCTCCTGAACTCGAGTCCGTGCCGAACAGAATTGAAACGATCTACTATTTGCCCGACCGCCACTCGGTCAAGCCTGAGGTGCACCCGGCTCCAGCCCACGAGCCTCGCGTGAAAGAGCCCGCCCCATCGCACGCCGCTCTTCCTGCGGTCAAGCTGACGCATCCCGAGAATGCGCAAAAGGCAGTTCAATCGACTTCGGCTCCTGTTCTTCGCATCACAGCGCAAGCGAGTTTGCCCGATCTGATTCTTGCGAAGCCGCTGGATGCGCCAAAGGTTCCGTTTCAATACAATCCCAATGTAGCGAAGCCCATGCGCCAGGCGAGAAACGTTGCAGCGGGGCCCGCGCCGTCACTGACGCCATCCGGTACAACGGGTTCGGGAATGATCGTGCTGAGCGCCTCCACAACGCAGCCGATTCTTCCCTTGGCTGTTGGCCCTACTCTCACATCCCATCGCGGCGGTGGCGGGGGCGGTGGCGATTTGGTGGCGGAAGCGCCTAGCATTGGTGAGGGCTCGGCTTCGGCTGGACCAGGTACTGTGTTGATGGTTGTGGGTGCTCCCGCTGGTCTACCCGGTCGGATTGGTGCGCCTTCGGGAAATGGCTCAGGAGGTACTTCCGTTTCGTCGTCAAGCGGCGGCGGCGTGCCGAACGGAACCGTTAGTGTCACGTATGGAGGCGGAGACCCTGGCAGCGGCGCGGGAGGAGACGGCCTGCTGAAGTCCGACGCAGTCATGAACATGGTTTACGCTGTTCCTTCGTCGCTTAACATCCGAAAGAATGCGCTTATTGTCTCGGCGGGACCGATCGGCGGCGGCGGCCTGGGCGTCTACGGAGCTTTGCATTGCGGAAAGGTGGATACGATCTTTCTCCCGATGCCCGGAGCGAACTGGACGATGGAGTATTGTCCCCAAGGTGCGTCGGCGCCCCAGCCAACCACCGAATCCGCTTCCGCGGTCGTGCACCTGAGCCAGGGCATTGTACCGCCACAGGCCGAATCCAAGTTTGACTTTCAGCGCCTGCCAATTCCCCCCAGCAAGGCTCATAAGTTGATTATTCTCAAGGGATCACTGCGAGGTGATGGAACAGTCGGCGACCTCTCAGTCTACCAGAGTATCTTGCCCCTAATGGACGAGGCGGCCCGCGCTGCCCTCAGCCGCTGGAAGTTCAAGCCGGCGATGCGGGAGGGGGCGCCGATTCCTGTGCAAATACTAGTAGGTATTCCAGTTGACGAGGTTTCGTCGCGCAACACCCCGTGAAACAAGGATTGAAACACTTAAGCGAGCCGTTGATCGACGAAAACTGGACGATATTACCGCAAATGCGCAGCGGTTTGCCCATTCCCCGAGATTGACCGTCTCCTTTCCAGGACATTGCGTCCACTTTTGGGTATCCCAACTGATTGAGCACGACTTATTTATAGTTCGGACATCCAAAATCTGAACTCCGCGCCTCGATTTGGCATCCTATTTGCCCTCTTCAGGCCGAAGGCCTCGTCCCCCGGCGAGATTCATCCCGTGCATGGCGGGATGGTTGAGCCGTCCAGCGCAGACTTTGCATGTAGCGCAAGGCGATCTCCGGACGCCTCCGAAGCATGCATGGGGCACTTCAGGTAAATCTTTAATTTGGGGGAACAAACGTTGAACGATTCCACGATACGTGTCTGTTTTGTGAGCCGGGATTCCGGTTTGGCCGAAGCCATCGCGCGCGCATTGGGTGACGCTTTCGTCATGCGCGCAACCTCGGAGTTCCAGATGAATCGCCTGGGTGACCTCCGCGAGTGGTGCGACGTCATGCTGATGGACTTGCGCGTCGAGAGCACGCATGGAGATTGCGAGGCTGGCCTCCGCCTGATGGACGCAATGAACCAATTTGAGTCCCATCCGCCGATGGTCGCGCTTTGCGACAGCGAAAACCGTCAGATGCTCGTGAAGATAATGGAGCGCGGATCCTACGACAGCACCACAAGCCCGCCGAACATTGTCGAACTTCGGCTGATCCTGAGGCGGGCTCACAAGTTCTACGCCGCGGAGAGGGAACTCGAGCGGTTGCGAACTAGCGCGCGCGGCTCGGGAAGACTTCACGAATTGCTCGGCACGTCACCAGCCATGCAGGAAGTCTTCGCCCTCGCTCAGAAAATTGCTCCGTGCGACGTCAACGTCCTCATCAGCGGGGAAACCGGCACGGGCAAAGAGCTGCTGGCGCGGGCGATTCACCAGATGAGCGGACGCAGCGCCCGGCCGCTTGTGGCATTCTCCTGCGTGAATTTACCGGAGACCTTGATCGAGGATGAACTGTTCGGTCACGAAAAGGGCGCCTTCACGGGTGCCGTCATGGCCCGCCGCGGACGGCTCGAAACAGCCGACCAGGGAACTCTGTTCCTCGACGAGATCGGCGATCTAGGTCTCGGGCTGCAACCGAAACTGCTCCGCGTTCTGCAGGAACGCCGCTTTGAGCGGCTGGGTAGCAGCACCTCCATCAATCTAAACATTCGGCTGATCTGCGCCACCCATCGCAATCTGGCCGAGATGGTGCAGAAGAGCGCGTTCCGCGAAGACCTGTATTACCGCCTGAATGTCGTGCAGATGCACCTTCCGCCGTTGCGTGAGCGCCGCGAGGATATTCCTCTGCTGGCGCAACATTTCCTGCAAATCTCGGCGGAGCAATTCGGGAAGAAGGCAAGGCGTTTCTCCCAGTCGGCTTTGCGCGCGTTCGAGGAGTACGGCTGGCCGGGCAACGTCCGAGAGCTCGAGAATGCGGTGCAGCGGGCCGTGGTTCTTTCGGAAGGAGAAGCCGTCGAAGTTCGGCACTTGCCGCCCTCGATCAACAAAGTACCTGCCGAGTCTCCCGCGTTCAACGGGTTGTACGAAGAAGAGGTCCGCCAGTTCAAGCGGCGGCTCGTCCTGAGGACCCTTCGCGAGTGCGGCTGGCGGAAGGCCGAGAGCGCGCGCGTCCTCGGAGTCGCCCGTGGCTATCTGCACCGGCTCATCAACCAGCTCGAGATTCGCCAACCGAAGGAAATGATTCCGGTGGCGAACGTGAGCGATCCGTTGCCGTCATCCAAGCAGATCATGTAGGCGGAGCTTTCCCACGGCTGCCTGGACGAGAATCGATGAGTGAGTTGAATACGGTAATCCACGCTAGTTCGAGAGCAGCAGCCCTTCCTTCGGCTCTCGACGTTCCGGCGAACCTGACTGCGCCGTCCTCGCTGAAGATCGCAGGACTCCTGCAACGTGTGTTCTCATTTCCTGCGATGCTCGCCAGCCTGCTGGTGGGCGCCGTTTTCGTGTCGAGTCGGGCGTTTCACGTCGACCCCGACCTCTGGTGGCACGTCAAAGTCGGGGATGCCATCCTCACGACTCACCATTGGCCCACCACCGACGTTTATTCTTTCACGGTGAATGGGCAGCCTTGGCTGGCCTACGAATGGCTCGGCGATGTTTTGTCCGCGGCGGTTTATCGCCTTGGAGGAATTTGCGGGCTCGAAGCTCTCTTGATCGCGCTGGGTAGCACAGTCGTGCTCGCGCTATATGCGCTGGCGACGATTTGCTCCGGCAAATCTAAGGCCGGATGCGTTACCGCGGGCGTGCTCTTTCTTCTCGCCCAGGTCTCTTTCTCTCTGCGGCCGCAGATGCTTGGCTATTTGTTTTTGATCTTGACGCTCATCGCGCTCGAGCGTTTCCGCCAGGGTAAGAGCGCCGGGCTCTGGTGTCTGCCGCTATTGATGCTGCTGTGGGTGAACGCGCATGGCTCCTGGATCATAGGGCTGGGAACGATCTTCGTCTACTGGATGAGCGGCGTTTTCGATTTCCAGATCGGCAGCCTGGAAGTGAGTCCCTGGACGCCCGGCGAGCGCCGCAGCATCGCAGCCGTATTCCTTCTGTGCCTGGCGGCTGTTCCGATCACGCCTTACGGCGCGCGAATCGCCGCCTCTCCGTTCGAGTTTGCTTTCTCGCTTCCGCTCAACGTGAAATATATCGAGGAATGGCAATCGATGCCGTTTGGCATCCCGGGAGGAAAGATGTTCCTTGCCCTCCTACTGGGTACGATGCTCCTGCAAGTGATTCTCCGGTTCAGATGGCGACTCGAGCATTTAGCACTCTTCCTTTTCGGTACCACGATGGCCTGCTTGCACGTGCGTTTCCTCTTGATTTTCGTGCCCTTTTTCGCGCTGTTTCTCTCGCCCGTTGTGGCTCGTTGGATGCCAGACTACGATCGAAAGAAGGACAAATTCGCTCTCAACGCCCTCCTGATGGCCGGGGTGATCGCGGCCGTGATTCACTATTTCCCGTCGCGCGCGGCGCTTCAAGGAAATGTCGCGAAGGCATTTCCTGTGGCTGCAGTCGAATACCTGAACCACCATCCCGTGCCGGAGCCCATGTTCAACAACTATGGTTTTGGCGGCTATCTCGTATGGGCGCGCGGCCCTGAGCACAAAGTTTTCATTGATGGCCGCGGCGACGTCTACGAGCGCGGCGGCCTGCTATCCGATTACCTTCACATCTCGCACATTGCGCCGGGCGCGCTGGCTGTGCTGAGGAGCTACGGCGTGCAATCCTGCTTGGTCCATCGCGACGAAGCCCTCGCCACGTTGCTTTCGTCGTCACCGGAATGGCAGCGCGTTTACACGGACGATGTCAGTGTTCTATTCGTCCGTACGAAGCCATGGAACTAGCTGCGCCAAACAACCAGCAAAACCGCCGCCGGCAGATGCTTCCTTGGCTGGGTATGGCATGTATTTTGGTTTCGTTTGTTATCGCAGTCGTCCGGCTCCATCCGACGAATTTTTTCGGTTTAGCGGAAGACGACGCACTTTACTTCAGTTCCGCCAAAGCACTGGCCGAGGGGAAAGGGTATCTTCTTGCCAGCTTTCCTGGGACACCCATAGCAACGAAATATCCCGTATTCTATCCGTGGATTCTTTCGTGGGTGTGGCGTTGGAATCCCTCTTTCCCCGCAAACCTTGTCGACGTGATAGCCGTGAGCGTGGCGTTCGGCGCCTTGTATCTCATTGTCGCCTTCCTATTCTTACGCCGGCTGAGAGGCATTAGCGATTGGGAGGCATTACTTCTCACAGCTTTCTGCGCACTCCACCCGTGGGTTATTTTCTACAGCGGGAGCGTGCTTTCTGACATTCCGTTTGCGGCCATGGCGCTTGCCGCCCTGCTCATCGCCGAAAGAGCGACGCAGCGAGAGGCCAACAACGCTACGGTCATTTGCTGCGGTATTTTCGTGGGATTCTGCATGTTGACACGCGTGTTCGGAGTTCCCATCGCATTGGGAGTTCTCGCATCCGCCTTCATGCATCGTGCGTGGCGCCAACTGCTCGCGTTCTGCGGATGTGTTGCTCCCTTCTTCGCTGCTCTCGCACGGCAGGTCCTCTTTCCCCGAGTGGCAATCTCGCCGGCCTCCGGGGCAGCCGCGTCAAGCGTGGGCTGGAATCATACGTGGGCTTACTACACGAGCTATCTCAAAGATTGGACAGCAAGTGTGCCCAACGCTGCCATCCTGTTCGCTACACTGAAGAATAATGCGCTTCTGCTTTTCCATGCCCCGGCCGGCTATCTTCTCTCGCCTTCACTTGACTCAGATCGGCCTCTAGGACGCATTCTGGTGGCAGTTGTGACGGTTGCCATCATAAGCGGCATTTTGCGGGAAGCGCGGGTACGTGAGATTCAACCCATTCACCTGGCGCTGCCGTTCTATGTTTGTCTCACTCTCTTCTGGATCTATCCGCTAGCGGATCGCTTCCTGATTCCGTTCCTGCCCCTTTTCACGGCAGGCGTTTGGCTCGAGGGCAAGCAGGTTCTGGGAATGGCACGCGCGACTCTTACCGGGACACGGCCTATGACTGAAAAGGTCCTGGCAGTCGCGCTTGGCGTTCTCATATTTGTGTTCGCTTCCCTTGTGGCACTTAACTATGTTGGCGGAACGCGAAAACTGATGGCCGCGCAAAGCAAGAGGCGCGCTGCACTCTTGCGAGAGAAACGGGAAGCCTATCAATGGCTCTCGCGTTCCACGGCTCAGGATGCACGCGTGGTAGCTTACGAGGACGCAAGTCTTTACCTCTATAGCGGACGTACAGCGGTTCGCCCGTTCAAGTTCACAACAACGGAATTTTACGATCCGCCGCGGCTCTTGGGAGATCTCGACCATATGACTGATGTCCCGCGAGCGATCAATGCTGACTACTGGGTTTCCTCGCCAGACGACTACCGCTTCGAGTGGCCCGACGCCTACGCAAAAGGCCAGGCTCGAGCCGGCGAACTGGAGCGAGTTCTGCCTCTCGCCTTCCGAAGCGACAAAGGTGATGTGCGTGTCTACTTCCTCGGCTGTATTCAGCATGCCGAGGCCCCATCCTGTCAATCGGCCAGGAGCGTGCTATTTCCCGCCGACACCGTGAATCCAACCCTCGGGGCGGCCCTCAGATAATCCTCCAGCAGTCTTCAGAGCATTTTGAGTCACCTTTTAGTTCCGCTGAGCTCCCTGGCTATTGTCCTTGCCCGAAGTTTTGTCACCAAACGGCGAGGCCATGATTATGGGATCGTCTCCAATTAGTTACGACCGGGATGGAGTTGGCAAGATCGATTTCGTAACTGATCTAGATGCAATGAGTTAGGGATGAACGGCGGACGTCTTCAAGTGGCGTTTGAGGTGCTAAGTCAACGGAGGCGGTAGAGTGCTCTCTGCCAGCCAATCTCAATCTTTGAGGGGAAGCTATGAAGCATTTTCTGCTGCGGCTCTGGAAGGAAGAGGAAGGACAGGATCTGATCGAGTACGCTTTGCTCATCCTGTTGATTGCTCTGGTAGCTGTGACGACGCTCAAGCCTCTTGGAAGCGCGATAAGCAGCATTTTCGCGAACGCGACGTCGAACCTGACTGGGCAGTAAGGCGTTGTTGCGTTCCGGCTCGGACGCCTCTATCACGCCGACGAGTTCCGGTAGGGGTGTGCCCGAGTTCGCTCATGCGTATCGGTGAAGTTGGATTGGAAGACGGAACGATGCATGTGAACGTCAATGAAACAATATGGGCTCTCGCTCTGGCTTTTGCGCTTTACGCGGGCTGGCTCGATAGCTCAACCCGGAGGATTCCAAACTGGCTTACAGTGCCGGGCTTCTTTCTGGGCGTTACCGTGCACGCCGTCGCGGCGGGATGGAGGGGCGCGGTAGTGGCCCTCGAAGGCGCGGGCCTGGCGCTGGCCATTCTGCTTCCGCTGGTTTTGCTGCGAGCGCTGGGCGCGGGCGATTGGAAGATGATGGGTGCTCTAGGAGCTTTCCTCGGACCGCAGATGCTCTTTTTAGTGTTGCTGGCCAGTGTCCTCGTGGCCGGGTTGATGGCCGTTGTGGTGATGGTTCGGGCCAACCGGGTTCGCGAAACTTTCCGCAATATCGGATTGCTCATTCTGAGTTTCCTCACGCTCGGCTTTCGGGCAGCACGGCCGGACGTCTCACTGGACAATCCCGAAGCGTTGAAACTGCCGTTTGGCGTGGCCGCGGCGGTCGGGACGCTCGTCTGTTTCATTGGGCTGCGGCTAGGCCTTCGATTTTTTTGATGTTGAGGTATAAGGAGTCGGCTTTATGAACCGAAATCGCATGCTCATCGGAGCGGTCTTCGCCCTGGTCGTTGCGTTCCTGCTGAGCAGCTTCGTCTACCATCAATTCAAGCAGGCGTCCGCAAGAGTCGCTGCGGCGCCTCTGGTCATGCAACACATCGTCGTTGCAGCGCAAGCGCTCCCGCCGGGAACAATGCTGGATGCGTCCAAGCTGCGAACGATCCCCTGGCTGGCTTCGGGGACGGTAGCAGGGATGTATACGCGCAAAGAGGATTGCGTAAGTCGGGCTTTGATAGCGCCCGTCGCCGAGAATGAGCCGATTCTTGAGAGCAAGCTTGCGCCCAAGGGATCGAGCGCGGGGCTGGCCGCAGTCATTCCCGAAGGCATGAGGGCCATGTCCGTGGCCGTGAACGACGTGATTGGCGTGGCGGGATTCGTTACACCTGGAACGATGGTGGACGTTATGGTCACCGGCGCCGTTTCCGGTCCGAGCCAGGGTGGAGCGCAAAACATCACGCGCACGATCCTTGAAAACGTGAGGGTCCTCGCCGCAGGGCAGAAAGTCGAGCAGGATCGCGACGGGAAGCCGCAAACCGTTCCCGTGATTACGCTGCTGGTGACGCCCGACGACGCCGGCAGGCTGGCGATGGCTAGCACCGAAGGGAAAATCCAACTCGCTCTTCGGAACACGGTAGACACCGATACGTCGGTTCCGGCACCAGTCCTGCAGTCGGCGCTCTTCGCCTCGGATGTGCCGATTGCGCCCGTAAGGCACGGCGCAGCACCGAAAGCGGCTGCTCCCCCGCCCTATACGGTCGAAGTGCTGACGGGGGACAAGCGCGAGACGAAGAGCTTCACGACCCAGTGAAGGGGTTCCAGGGAGAAACGGGATGTCCGACCACTGTAACGCACGTAACCGCGTGAATGCAGCCTTCGTGGTTCTTCTCGCAGGATTGATTTTGGGAACCGCGTCCGGAGTCGGGGCACAGCAGGCTGCCCCGTCGGCAGGGAACCCGCCCGCCACTCCGGTGACGGCCGAGCCGCAACAGGCATCGGAAGGGCCGCAGATGTTGCACCTAATGGTTGGACGTTCGATCGTCATCACTTCGCCGACGCGCATCAAGCGGGTGTCCATCGCCGATCCGACGATTGCCGAGGCCCTCGTGGTGAGCCCGTACCAAGTTGTGGTGAACGGAAAAACGCCGGGGGGAGTTTCGCTCCTGCTCTGGGACGACATGGACCAGAGCCAGGCATTCGAAGTTTCCGTCGACATCGACATTCTGAGCCTTACCCAGAAAATCCATGAGGTGTTTCCGAACGAAGCCGTGCAAATCGAGTCATCGAAGGACTCGGTGATTCTTTCGGGGCATGCGTCGTCCGCTGCTATCGCCAATAAAATCATCGAAGTCGTAAAGAATGCCGCACCGAAAGTGACCAGCCTAATCGAAATCCCGCCGGCGCCTCCGGGAGATGTTCTTCTCGAAGTGAAATTCGCCGAAGTGGACCGCACCGCCATGAGCCAGTGGGGATTCAATATCCTGAGCCTGCCCGGCGCGAAAAACGTCGGCTCCATTTCGACTCAGCAATATGGAGCTCCGAGCTTTACCGGCACGCTGCCGCCGACGACTACTACTACGACCAGCGTTGGCACGGCAAGCCAGACTTCCGGCAGCGGCTTTACGCTCAACAACCTGCTCAATATTTTCATCTATCGGCCGGACATTAACCTGGGAGCCACAATCCAGGCGCTCCAGCAGCAGGACGTTCTGCAGATCCTCGCCGAACCGAACGTGCTGACCGCATCGGGCAAGGATGCTTCGTTCCTGGCGGGCGGCCAATTCCCGTTTCCGGTTCTGCAATCCTCCGGAGGAAGCGGATATGCCGGCATCACGATTCAATTCAAACAGTACGGCGTCCGGCTCGACTTCACGCCGACGATTACGCAGGAAGGTCTGATTCATTTGAAAGTTGCTCCGGAGGTCAGCTCGCTCGACTACACGAACGCGGTGACGATCCAGGGTTTCACCATACCCGCGCTATCGACGCGGCGCGTGGAATCGGAGATGGACCTGCGAGACGGACAGAGCTTTGCGATTGCCGGGCTCATCGACAACCAAGTTACGGAGCAGTTGTCGAAGATACCGGGTATCGGAGACATCCCGATTCTGGGCAAGCTCTTCCAGAGCAAGTCCTTCAGTAAGAGCAAAACTGAACTGCTTGTAATCGTCACGCCGCGCATTGTACAGGCCCAGTCTCTTGCCGAAATGCCCAAGGGGCCGACCTTCCCAATTCCGTTCATGGGACCAGCGACGGAACAGCCGAAAACGCCGGCAGCAACAAGATGATAAGGGGACAGAATTGACTCGATCAAGCGTGAATCTGGACCATCGGAACTCGAACTCATGCTAACTGCAGCGATCGTCACCAATGATGCGGTGGGCTCGGCGCAATTGCTCGCCGGCTTGCAGCAAACGGGCCTTGTGAGCTCCGTGAAACAATGGATGATTCCGGCGGAGAAGATGCCGGAGGCGGGCGAGCTCACGGCTGACATTGTCCTGCTCGACCTTTCCCGTGATCCCGAACCCTTCTTTGCGTTCAGCAGCCACATTCGGCGGCTCCGCCCGTCGGTGCGTTTGATCGCCTGCTCCGCAACCACTCCGCCCAGTCCCCAACTTTTGCTAGATGCAATGCGCAGCGGCGTCCAGGACTTTGTTTCCAAGCCTGTCGTTCCGGATACGCTGAAGGAAATCCTTTCGAGATTGAATCAAGAGGGACAGTCGGCGAATGGGCGGCCAGCCGACAAGCTCATCGCCTTGATGGGTTCAAAGGGCGGCGTGGGCACGACAACCGTGGCCGTAAACCTGGGAGTCCAGCTCTCCGCGCACTCCCGGAAACAAGTTGTCCTGCTCGATTTTGCCCGGCCTCTCGGCAACGTCCATCTTCTCCTCGATCTGCATCCGCGCTTCGGCGTTCGCGATGCGATCGAAAACCTGGACCGTCTCGACAGTCACTTTCTCAGCGGGATGCTCGAGCGCCACAAGACGAAATTGGAAATCCTCGGAGGTGCCTTGCAGCTCGAGGAGTGGCAGAACATTCCGGTAGCCCCGCTCGACCGAGTGGTGAATGTCGCGCAAACCGGCTTCGACGTAGTTCTGGCGGACTTGGGTTCGTACTTTTCTTCTGATTTGGGCCACCTCCTCAAATCCGCTCGGATGATCCTGATCGTCGTGGAAGTGGATGTGCCATCGCTGTGGGCCCTCCAGCGTCGCCTGCTGGCGCTGGGCGGTTTGGGCGTCGATCCGGATCGGATCAGAGTGATCGTCAATCGCTGGCACAAGGGTGACGAGGACGCGCTTAAGAGCATTGAGAAGGATATGAAACGCCCGCCCTTGGCGTGTCTGCCCAATGACTTCCGGAAAGCCAGCGGTGCCGTGAACTTGGGTTCCCCACTCACGGACAACGACAACCCGCTGACCGTTGAGTACCGCCAGTTGGCGGACCATTTGACCGGCAACGGAAAGGCCGGGGCCGTGAAGCGAACTGGCTTGACCAACTTTTTTTCATTGACGGCGAAGAGGTAAGCAGGAATGGCACCTACTCCGATTCCCACAGCACGGACTGACTTCGGAGCCGTAAAAACGGCGATTCACCGCAAACTCATCCAGAAGCTGAATCTGGATCGACTCAACGAGGTCAAGCGCGAAGACGTTCGTCGCGAAGTGTCCCACATATTGGAGGCGCTCGTCGTCGGTGAAGCGACTCCTATGAATTTGCAGGAAAGGGAGCGGTTGGCCCAGGAAGTTCTCGACGAGGTTTTCGGACTGGGTCCGCTCGAACCTCTTCTGAACGATCCGACGATCTCCGACATTTTGGTGAACAGTTATAAGCGCGTCTATGTGGAGCGGAACGGCATACTCGAGGCCACGTCGATACAGTTTCGTGACGACGCACACTTGATGACCATCATCGACCGGATCGTATCCGCCATCGGTCGGCGCGTGGATGAGTCTTCGCCGATGGTGGACGCGCGTCTCGCCGATGGATCGCGCGTGAATGCGATCATCCCTCCCTTGGCCATCGACGGCCCGTGCCTCTCGATCCGGCGATTTGCCCGAGAGCCGCTTACAGCGGACGATCTGACCGCTAACACCACTCTGACGCCTGCCATGCTGGAGCTTCTGCGTGGTTGCGTCAAAGCACGGCTTAACATCCTGATCTCGGGCGGAACAGGCGCCGGCAAAACCACTTTGTTGAACGTTCTTTCTTCGTTCATCTCGAACCGTGAGCGAATCGTAACCATCGAAGACGCGGCGGAATTGCAATTAAACCAGGATCACGTCGTGCGCCTCGAAACTAGGCCGCAGAATATCGAAGGCAAGGGTGCCGTGCAGCAGCGGCAGTTGCTGATCAACTCCCTCCGTATGCGCCCGGACAGGATCATTGTAGGTGAGGTGCGCGGCGAGGAAGCACTCGACATGTTGCAGGCGATGAATACGGGGCATGATGGCTCGCTCACGACCATTCACGCCAATGCCCCGCGCGACGCGCTCAGCCGCCTCGAGACCATGGTGGCCATGGCCAATCTGAACATTCCGGACAACGTAATCCGCCGGCAGATCGCCTCCGCCATCGATGTGGTGATTCAGATCAATCGATTGAGCGACGGTACCCGCAAGCTGATGAACGTCGCCGAGATCACCGGTATGCAGGGCGATGTCGTGTCCATGCAGGACCTCTTCGTGTTCCAGAAACGAGGCATCCGCGAAGATGGCGTCGTGATGGGCGAGTTCATGCCCACCGGAATTCGACCGCAGTTTAGCGACCGGCTCGCGGTCACCGGAATCCAGTTACCGCCGGCGCTATTTCAAGTTTCGGAGCGTCGCTGAGGCTTTATCGTGATGGAATACACGTCGAATCTGCGAACCTTTTTGGACGACCTGATGATGCTTTCCACGAGCTTGCAGCGAGCAAGGGGGGTGGCATGGCACTCCTGATCGCCGTGCTGACTTTCGTTGCGGTATTGATCGTCTGCGCGGTTGTGTGGATGTTGTTCGGAGGCGCAACCAATCCGCAACTGGTTCGCAGCCGAATGGAAGCCGTGCAGAAAGCGGATCGCGCGGGCGATGTCGCTTTGGACCTCGAGTTGATGAGGGACGAAGATCTGAGCAGCGTTCCTGTATTGAATCGTTTGATGATGCGGTTGTCATGGTCTCGCCGCTTGCAAAGCCTCATCACGCAGGCGGGTCTCCGGACAAAGCCCGGCAAAATCCTGCTTTTCAGCGGAGTCATGGGTTTAGGCGCCTACATCGTTGTCGGCTACATCTATCACCAATTGCTGCTAGCGGTTCTTGCGGCCTTGATCGGCGCCGCCACCCCAGTCACCGTCGTGTCGATGCTGCGTGCGCGCCGAATGCGGCAATTCGAGCTGCGCTTTCCCGAAGCGCTCGATCTGCTTGGGCGAGCCGTTCGCGTCGGGCACGCGTTTGCCACCGGTGTGGAAATGGTGTCCAAGGAATGTGCGGAGCCGGTCGCCGGAGAGTTTCGCACCACGTTTGACGAGCAAAACCTCGGCCTGCCGCTGCGGGACGCCCTTTTGAGCCTGACGGAGCGCGTGCCGTCGATCGACGTGCGTTTCTTCGTTACCGCTCTGTTGGTTCAGAAGGAAACCGGCGGGAATCTGGCGGAACTGCTCGATGAGCTGGCTCGCGTGATTCGGGAGCGCTTCCGAATCCGCCGCGACGTGCAGGTAAAGACCGCGCAGGGGAGGCTGACGGCCGTGATTCTCATCGCGCTCCCCGTTTGCATGTTGATCGTGCTGAGGATCATGAATCCTGGCTATGTGGGAGTGCTGTTCACCGATCCCATGGGCCCTAAGATTCTGGCGGGCGCGGCTGCCCTTCAGGTCATCGGCGCGGCGATCATCTGGAAGATCGTGCACATCGAGGTTTGAATGGGGGAGGGGGTGTAATGCTGGCGGCTGTCACAGGAATCACATTCGTAGCCACGGTCCTGATTTTAATGGCCCTCGTTTACGCATTCACACCTGGCGACGGGCGCATTGCCGCTCGGCTCGAGCAACTGGCAAGTGCTATGCCGCGTGTTTCCGAGGAGCGATTCGCCCACAAACAAAAGGAACGCGCGCGCGACCTTCTCGCAAAAGTGGGCGCACTTTTGCCCGCTGCTGCCGGTGTGCAGGCTTCCCGCGCGCAGACCATGATGCTAAGAGCGGGATATCGCAGCTCCGACGCCGCACTCGCGATTCGCGGCGCAAGGATACTTCTGCCCATCGTTTTCGTTCTCGTGGTTTTGTTCACGGGAGTCTACCAGTACAGCCCGCTTCTGATTTTGGTTTCGGCCGTCGGCTTGGGCTTTGTAATTCCGGAAATCTGGCTCTTCTGGCGGATTCGGGTTCGCCAGCATCGCCTGCGGCTTGCCCTCCCGGATGGATTGGATCTGCTCGTGATCTGCGTGGACGTGGGGCTCGGGCTCGATCAATCCATTCTGCGCGTGGCCCAGGAGCTGCGACTCGTTCATCCCGAGCTGAGCGACGAACTCCATATGGTCAATCTCGAGATGCGGGTGGGCAAGACGCGGCTTGAGGCTCTGCGCGAGCTTGCGCGCCGTACCGGACTTGAGGATCTCAAGGCGCTCGTGGCGATGCTTATCCAGACCGAGAGATTCGGCACCAGCATCGCGCAATCGCTGCGCGTCTATTCGGATGAGCTCCGCACGCGCCGCCGCCAGAAGGCCGAAGAGATGGCCGCGAAGACAACGGTAAAGATGGTGCCGCCCCTGGTGTTTTTTGTTTTTCCGGCTCTGCTGGCTGTGATCCTGGGTCCCGCGATCATTACTCTGGTGAGGCAGTTCATGCACTGAAGTGAGCCGCGGCAAACGCGGTGCGCCGGTTGCGCCGCGAGAGTGAACCTCGAAAGCAAAGGAGCTATAGCATGGACATAACAACGATTCGCATCGTAGCAGGCGTTCTGGCGGTTGCCGTGCTCTTCATCATCATTTGGCGCCGGCGCAGGAAGATGACGGAGTAAAAGGATTCGGATGAGTTCCGTTTCAACTGAGGACCTCCGCACCATGACTAGGGTCGAAGAAAACCCCGCGGTCTACGTGTATAACAAGACGCGCGAGACGTTTGTCGCCACGGAAGCGACCGTCGCGGATAGCTACCTGCGCCGGCTCGTCGGTCTGCTCGGTAAGACCAAGCGATGGACCCGCCCGGGTACGGGCCTATGGATCGTGCCTTCCAGTGGTGTCCACACGATCGGCATGTTGTTCCCCATCGACCTCATCTTTCTGAGCAAAGACAAAGAAGTTATCCACGTCGAAGAGTACGTTCGTCCGTTTCGCATCTCCAAGGTCTCGCTGAAAGCCAACAGTGTGTTGGAACTTCCGCCCCACACGATCTATCGTTCCGGCACGCAGGTGGGGGACCGCTTGGAGATTGCGCCGCTGAATGGTCACGCCAAGTAGAACTCCACGAAATCCTGCGAGCCCCTTCGCATAAGTTGCTGGGAATTCCGAAGATATTCTAACGAGCCGGATGAATGCCAGAGCCTTGTTCCAATTTGGGACGATCTCCCATAGGCAGTAGTGATTCCGTTGATTCTGTTTTCGAATTGCCGAATACAACGGGACATCTTGTCAAACTAAAGCGAACGCTGTATAGATATCAAGTCGAGTTTCGCGCCATCTTTCTACCCTCGGGTGCCTCGACGGCGTGGTCAGACTGAGCGTGCTCGACACCGAGGAGGGTTCATGGCTGTTCCGCAGCAGCGCGAGAACCTCGCCCCCGCAACCATTTCGCCTCGGTGTCCAACTCCACGATCTGCTGAAGAGTTCGCCGGCTCCTATCCGTTCGCGTGTTCTGCCCGGAGATTTCCATCCCATCATCGCGCACCTCTTCACCGAGTGGAAATGCAACCTCGATTGCCACTACTGGGCTTTCGACAACCATGTGAAAGAGATGACCGAAGATGTAGCCCGCCGCTCGATCGACTGGCTGCATTCCACGACGTGTCGTGTGTTAGCCCTTATGGGTGGCGAGCCGCTGCTGCGCCCGCAGTTCGCGCACAAGGTCGTCTATTACGCTGCGAAGAAAGGCTTCTGGGTCTATCTGCGGGCGAACGCGAGATTGATGCGTCCCGAGGTGACGGATCGTTTGGCGGATGCGGGAGTACGTGCAGCTTCGCCGAATGAAAAATCGTTCACGCGTAACGCGTTCACAATGTTTTCACGCCCAGCTCATTAGCAATCTTTTGCAACTTGGCATAGTTCCTTGAGGGAGGAACCATGGCGACTGGACTCGTGCAGATTGAGAAAGACCGCGAAATCGCCGACCGCTTGGCGGCCGAGCGGCTTCGTCTACGCAAGCTTGCCGGTTTGGATGCTCCAACTCATTTCCACAGGCCGATTGAGAGAGCCTTCACCGCCGAGGAGCGCAGCAAGGTGACGATCCTGTTCGGCGGCTTCACGTGGAAACATGAGGACTTGATTCGCGCGGTATTCCAGGGCTGCGGCTATCGTTGCGAAAAACTGCCCGTGCCGGACGTGCCTGCGTTCCAGATTGGCAAGGAATATGGCAATAACGGTCAGTGCAATCCGACATACTTTACGGTGGGCAACTTGGTGCAGTATCTCCAGTTCCTCGAAAAGGAAGGCATCCCGCGCAAGGACATCCTCGACAATTATGTTTTCTTCACCGCTGGTTCGTGCGGTCCGTGCCGGTTCGGCATGTACGAGGCGGAGTATCGCTTCGCGTTGAAGAATGCCGGCTTTGATGGTTTCCGAGTGCTGCTGTTCAAGGACAGCGATGGAATCAAGGCGGCGTCGGGCGAACCGGGGTTGAAGTTCACGATCGACTTCGGATTCGGCATGCTGAACGCTCTGCATCTGGGCGACGTGTTCAACGACCTGATCTACCAGATTCGTCCGTTTGAAGTGAATAGGGGCGAAACCGATCGTGTATTTCGCGAAACAGTCGATGGGCTCTGCGACGACCTGAAAAATCGGGATTCGTTTGAAATCGAGGAGCGGGCGCCGGATTGGGCCAAGCCCAAGTTCAAAAGTAACAAGATTCTACGGAATACGTTCAACGTGTTCGGCAAGATGCACGAGCATCTGTGGGGGAAAGACTACCTCGATGCCTTGGCCGCCGCTCGGGAAAAGATGGACAGCATTGAAGTGGATCGCACCAAGGTGAAGCCGGTAGTAAAGATCACGGGCGAATTCTGGGCGCAGACCACCGAGGGCGATGGTAACTTCAACATGTTCGCCTTCCTCGAGTGCGAAGGCGCGCAAGTCCTCGTCGAGCCCATCGCCACCTGGGTCGCTTATCTGATGTACCAGGCGAAAGCGCACGCCCGCGCCAAGTGGCCCGTCACTCGCCCGTATCGCAGTCCCGAGTGGTGGGAGTTCAAGAAGCAGCTCACCAATCAGATGGCGCTTCGCAAGAAACTCGCCATGATCGGCGTCGGCGAATTCATGTGGTATGGCCTGTACCACCGCGTGATCCGCCATCTGGGTGGCATCACACACCACCTGGTCCCGCAGCCCGAGCTGGCGGAGCTCGCGCATCCCTTCTACAACCAGTTCGCGCGCGGCGGTGAGGGCCACCTCGAAGTCGGCAAGAACGTCTACTACACCGTTCACCGCCTGTGCCACATGGTCCTTGCGCTCAAACCTTTCGGCTGCATGCCTTCCTCGCAGTCCGATGGCGTCCAATCCGCCGTGATCAACAAGTTCAAGGACATGATCTTCCTGCCCATCGAAACGTCCGGCGAAGGCGAGGTCAACGCGCACAGCCGCGTGCAGATGGCGCTCGGCGAGGCCAAGGTGAAAGCCAAGGCCGAATTCGAGGAGAGTCTCAAGGCCACGGGCAAGCGCCTCGACGACATCAAGAACTACATCTCGGAGCATCCGGAGCTGCGTCGCCCGTTCTACCATGTGCCGCACCGCCCAGGAATTGCTGGCACGGCCGCGCAGTTTATCCTGCACGTCAGCGATCGGATGGACGAAAGCAGTCGATTCTGGCGCCGCTCGCGTTCGCAGGGAATCGTGGTCCCCAGCGCGGCCTGACAGCCTAAATGTGAGAAGTCCCTTTTCCATCCGGCGGGCTGGCTGGTTCGCCGCGAAGTCTGAGGGGAGATAGCAGATGCACGGATACGACTGCGAAACGCGCTATCTGGTTGGACTCGACGTTGGCTCAACCACCGTCAAGGCCATCGTCGTGGATGCCGCTACCGACGAAATTCTCTGGCAGGATTATCAGCGCCACGAAACCAAGCAGCCGGAAAAGACCCTCGAATTCCTGCGCCGGATGGAGTCTGAAGTCGGCGTGAATCGCCACAATACCCGCATGTTCATGACGGGTTCCGGCGGCGGCGTTCTGGCCGATCTCGTCGACGCGAAGTTCGTCCAGGAAGTCACCGCCGTCGCCCTCGCGGTCGAAAAGATGCACCCCGAGGTCTATTCCGTCATCGAGTTGGGCGGGCAGGACGCGAAGATCATCGTCTTCAAGGACGATCACGAAAGCGGCCGTAAGAAGAAAATCCCCTCGATGAACGATAAGTGCGCGGGCGGCACCGGCGCGGTCATCGACAAGATCAACGCGAAGCTCAAGATTCCCGCCGCCGAGCTCGGCAATCAGGGATATCACGGCGTCAAGCTCCATAAGGTCGCCGGGAAGTGCGGCGTCTTTGCCGAGACGGATATCAACGGCTTGCAGAAAGTCGGCACGCCTCCCGATCAGTTGATGGCTTCGCTTTTCGACGCGATCGTCCTCCAGAACTTGAGCGTTCTCACCCGCGGCCATACGCTGCGCCCCCACGTCCTGCTCCTTGGTGGTCCCAACACCTTCATCCGCGGCATGCGCGAGGCCTGGCAGGCGAATATCCCGCGCATGTGGCAGGAACGCAAAGTCGAAATCCCGGCAGGCTCGAAGCCCGAAGACCTCATCAAGGTTCCGCAGAACGCGCAGTATTTCGCCGCGCTCGGTGCCGTCGAATTCGGCAAGGGCGAGGACGATTGTGTCGGCTGCTATCGCGGTGTGGACAACCTTGTGCACTACATCGAATTCGGTCGCGCCGAAGAAAAGTCTCAATCCGGCGGCTCCGGCCTGGTCAAGAATCCGAGCGAGCTGGATCTTTTCAAGGAGGCCTATCGCCGGAAGAAGTTCATTCCTGCCACGCTCCCAAAGGGTCAGACGGTCGGAGGCTTCGTGGGCATCGACGGCGGCTCCACCTCCACGAAGGCCGTGCTCGTGAACGAGGAAGGCGACATCCTCTGCAAGGCCTACCAGCTCTCGAACGGCAACCCGATTCAAGACACGATCGAGATGTTCGAGAACCTCCGCGGCCAGGTCGAGGCCCAGGGCGCGAATCTCGAAGTCCTCGGCGTCGGCACGACCGGCTACGCCAAGGACATCCTCAAGGACGTCCTGAAAGCCGACGTCGCTCTCGTCGAAACGGTCGCCCACACCGAATCGGCGCTGAAGTTCTACGAAGACCCTCACGTCATCGTCGATGTCGGCGGGCAGGACATCAAGATCATCATCCTGAAAGACGGGCGCGTCAAAGACTTCAAGCTCAATACGCAGTGCTCGGCGGGCAACGGCTACTTCCTGCAATCCACCGCCGAGGGCTTCGGACTCAAGGTCGAGGAGTACGCCGATCTCGCTTTCTCCGCGAACTCGATGCCGCTCTTCGGCTATGGCTGCGCCGTCTTCATGCAGTCGGATATCGTCAATTTCCAGCGCCAGGGCTGGCGCGCCGAGGAAATTCTGGCCGGCCTCGCGGCCGTCCTGCCGAAGAATGTCTTCCTCTATGTCGCGAGCATTCCCAACCTCGCGGCCCTCGGCTCGCGCTTCATCCTTCAGGGCGGCACGCAGAACAATCTCGCCGTCGTAAAAGCCGAAGTCGACTTCATTCGTAATAGCTTCCGTGCGGCGGGCAAACAGCCTGAGATCATCGTCCACGAACATTGCGGCGAATCCGGCGCCATCGGCGCGGGCGTCGAAGCCCTTCGCCTGTGGCGCAATGGAATGCGGACCACCTTCATCGGTCTCGAAGCCGTCCGCAAGATCGAATATCGCAGCACGCGCAACGAAGATACTCGCTGCAATTTCTGCAAGAACACCTGCCTGCGCACCTTCATCGACATCAAGACCGACATTCTCTTGCCCCTGCCCGTCACGCCCGCGAAGAAAAAGGTCACCAAGGTTCCCCTGGCGGCCAACGAGCAGCGCCTGATCATCGCCACCTGCGAAAAGGGCACCGTCGAAGACGTCAACGATATGAAGGGGATTAAGGCAGGGCTCGATCAGATTAAGGACGCCAACCCGAACTTTGTGGACATCGCCGCGCACGAAGTCTTCCGTCCCCGCAACTCCAAATCCGTCGCCGACCCAATTCCCGCGCGCGCCTGGACAAAGGCCGCGAAAGAGCGCATCGAACTGATGGAAGCCCGCACGGAGTTGCGCATCGGCATCCCCCGCGTCCTCAATGCCTATTCATACGCTCCTCTCTTCAACGCCTATTTCGAAGGCCTCGGCGTGCAGCCCGAAAACATCGTCTATTCCGACTACACCACGCCCGAGCTGTATCGCGCGGGCGCCAGCCGCGGCGCCATTGATCCTTGCTTCCCCGCGAAGATTGGAATCTCGCATGTCTACAACCTGATTCACGTCAAGCACCGCAAGAAGCCGCTCGACGCGATCTTCTTCCCCATGTACGACGTGCTCACTTCGCCGCTCGTGAAGCTCACCGGCACGAACGCCTGCCCCACGGTCACCGCCACTCCCGAAACCGTGAAGGCCGCGTTCACCAAGGAAAACAACATCTTCAAGGAGATCAACGTCAAGTACGTGGACCCGATCCTGAATTTCAAGGATCGCAAACTTTTCGCCTTCCAGATGTTCGAGGCCTGGAAGTCGATCCTCGGCCTGTCCCAGGAGGAAAACGACCGCGCCATCGAAGCCGGCTATCAGGCGCTCGAGGACTACGAGGCGGGCATTCGGAGGCGCGCCCGCGAGGTGCTCGACCAGCTCGAACGCGAGGATCGCATCGGCATCGTGATGCTCGGCCGCCCCTACCACCACGATCCGGGCTTGAATCACGAAATCCTCGAGGAGTTCCAGAAGCTCGGCTATCCGATCTTCTCGCAGAACACGCTTCCGCTCGATGAAGACATGCTCGATCGTCTGTTCGGGGAAGAAGTCCGTTCCGGCGTGGTTAGCCACGCGCTCGATATTTCCGACGCCTGGAAGAACTCCTACTCGTGCAGCACGAACAACAAAGTCTGGGCCGCGAAATTTACGGCCCGCCATCCGAACCTCGTCGCCCTCGAAATGTCGAGCTTCAAGTGCGGCCACGACGCGCCGATTTACGGCGTCATCGAAGGCATCATCGAAAACTCCGGCACGCCTTACTTCTGCTTCAAGGACCTCGACGAAAACAAGCCTTCGGGCTCGATCCGCATTCGTGTGGAAACGATCGATTACTTCCTGCGGCGCTACCGCGACCAGATCGTCAAGCGGCGCAAAGCGGTGGACGATATCGAAGCCCAGCTCGCGCAGTACGAAGCGCAGTTGCGTCGCGAAATGGAGCGCGGCGCCGGAATGGTCGCCGCCGACTAGGAGCGTATCCTTCAGTTGGGCGGCATCCAGATTGCCGGTGAAGATAACGTTCGCGCTACTGGTGATCTGCCCGCTGGTTGCTGGCGCAGCGACTTTCGCAATCGGGCTGCTGCAACGCCGAATGCACGTGCGGTATTGGAGCGCTCTTCGGCTTTACCGATATTCTCGTCGTCAGGCTGGCTCGCGCTCGCTCAATCATCTCCACCGTCGCCGCTCAGTTCGCCGTGCCTGAGCGCCCCCAGAGTTTCTTTGACGCGATCTTCGCGCCCTCCACCAGCGACCGCAGCTTCATCCAGCAGAACGCCGGGTACACCGGTCCGAATCCCGCGAACGTCCCGAACCCGCAGTCTGTTCCCGCGATCACGCGCTCGCGCCCGACCACGTTCGCATATCGCAGCAGCCTTTGCGCCACCACTTCCGGATGCTCCACGTAATTGGTGCTCGACGCTACCACGCCCGGCACCAGCACCTTGCCCTCCGGCAGCTTGATCCTCGTCCACGCTTCCCATTCGTGCTCGTGTCGCGGGTTCGCGCCTTCGATCAGCAGCGCCATCGGCTTCACCTTGATCGCGATCGGGAAAATCTTCATGCAATCCATGTCGTGGATGTGCGTGCCTTCGTAGTTGCCCCAGCAGACGTGCAGCCTCACGCGGTCCGCCGGCACGTTCGCCAGCGCGTGATTCAGCGCCTCCACCTGCATCTCGGCGTTTCGCAAAAACTCCTCGTCGCTCAAATTCTTGAACCGCGTGTGCCGGCCCATCGCCAGGTCCGGGCAATCGAGCTGCAGCAGCAGCCCTGACTTCACGATCATTTCGTACTCCTCGCGCATCGCGTCCGCCAGCGCCCCGAGATACTTTTCGTGCGAGGGATAATATTCGTTCGGCTGGAACACCGCGATCGTTCCCGGCGAGACAGCGTTCATGAAGCCTTCGGTTACCTTCACCTTTGCCAGCGCCTCTTTCATTCGCGCGATGTCCTCTTCGACAGGCTTCAGGTTCTTGACCTTGATCGGCCCTTTGCACACCGGCCGCTTGTACGTTGCCGAATGTCCGGTCTTCACCAGCCGGTCGCGGTACTCCGGATAATCGTCCAGGTCCTGCGGCGTGGGCCGTGCCGAGTCGCCCTCGAATCCGGTCAGCCGGTGCCGGATGTACGTCGCGTAACTGATCTTGCTCGTCTCGCCGTCGCTCACGATGTCGACGCCGCACTCCGCTTGCCGGTTCACCGTGTCGCCTACCGCGCGCCGCATCGTCTCGTCGAATTTCGCCTGGTCGTAGGCGTCGCCCCGGTCCTGCGCGAACAGAAGATCGACCACGTCCTGCGGGCGCGGTAGGCTGCCGACGTGCGTCGTCAGAATTCGGTCCGTGCTCGTTTTCATCGGATCCCCCTTGAAACCCGAGCCTCGCTCGGGCAAACCGCGCAAGCATATCACGCCTTGCTGGTGTGACAGCCACGACTGCTCTTGTGGGTGGTGGGTCAGTCTGCGGCCGAATGCCAGCGGTCACTTCTCAGACTCCGTTTCTGGATCCGTATGAACTACTTGTCCGGTAATCCGACTAACCAGATGGGATGAGAAGGCCGGTCTCCAGCGGGATGCGATACGCTCCCAGTGAACGACGCGCTCGAGGCGCAAAGGAGACCGGCAATGAAGAAGATTAGCACTGTGGCGATAGAGAGAATCCAG
>Ga0187860_1000209_pt1 | contig 58321 bp, 52 predicted proteins | sample June2016WEW_10_4_FD_132981 | JGI IMG/M metagenome (GOLD analysis project Ga0187860, IMG submission 132981) | Peatland microbial communities from SPRUCE experiment site at the Marcell Experimental Forest, Minnesota, USA - June2016WEW_10_40 | ecosystem: Environmental > Terrestrial > Soil >...
GAACGGGGACCGGCAGCGAGCCGAGGACATCGTGCAGGAGACGCTGCTGCGGGCCTGGCTGCATCCCGAGGCCATCGCCGACCGCCCGGCGAGGCCCTGGCTGTTCGCGGTGGCCAGGAACCTTGCCTTCGACGCGCATCGGGCCAGGAAGGCGCGGCCGCACGAGGTGGCCGACAGCGCCCTCGAGCTGCTGCCGGGCGCAGACGAGACCGACCGAGTGCTGGAGTCCTGGGCGGTGGGGGATGCTCTGGCCTCGCTCCGGCCAGACCATCGCTGCGTCCTGCTGGAGACGTACTACCGGGGGAAGTCGGTGGCCGAGGCGGCAGCTACGCTCGGCATTCCCGCCGGGACCGTGAAATCGCGGACTTTCTACGCGCTGCGCGCGCTCAAGCTGGCACTGGAAGAACGGGGGCTCGCGCTATGAGCGACCCGTCATGCCGTGAGATCCGGCACCTGCTCGGCGTCTACGTCGTCGGCGCGATCGACCCGGCGGACCGGGCAGTCGTCGACCGGCACCTGGACCGGTGCGCTGACTGCCGGGAGGAACTGGCCGGGCTGGCGGCCCTGCCGGCCCTGCTGGGCCGGGTGCCGCTAGCTGATGCCGAGCGGCTGACGCTGGCCGGCGACTCGCAGGCCGAAGACGCGCTGCCGTCAGCGGAGCTGCTGCCGTCCCTGCTGCGCCGGGCGGCAGCCCGGCGCAAGATCAGCAGGTGGCGCGCGATAGCCGCGGCCGCGGCCGCGGCCGCCGTGCTGGCCGGCGGCGGGGCCGCGGTGGCCACGGCGGTCCAGTCGCACGGGCGGCCCTCGTCGGCCGTCCAGCAGGACACGGTCCGCGGCAGCAACGCGGCCACTCATGTCAGCGCGGTCGTCGCCTACTCGCCGACCGGCTGGGGGACCGCGATGCAGGTCCGGGTCGCCGGCGTGCCGACGGGTACGACCTGCAGGTTCTGGGTCGTGACGAGCGCCGGGCAGCGCCTGCTGGCCGGGACCTGGACGAGCACTGGCAGCTATGCCGGGACCTGGTACCCGGCAACGTCGCAGCTGGCACCCGGCAGCGTCCGCAGTTTCCAGCTCACCGCGCACGGGCAGGCGCTGCTGACTATTCCGGCTAGCTGAACCGGGAATGCCGCGGCGCGGCCTGATGCTGCACTGCATGTGACACCTGGCCTGATTACCTGCCTGGTCGCGCTGGCCGCCGCGGCCGGGATCGGGGCGATCTGGCGTAGCCGCAACGGGACGATGCGCGCGCCGAGACCGTCCACGGCCGCCCGCGGCGACGGCGGGGCCGCGACCGGTCAGCCTGGCCAGCGGAAGCCCGCGGCAGCGCGCAGGCTGACCAGCGCCGATATCGGCCAGCCGCTGGGCGCTCGCGCGACCCTGCTGCAGTTCTCCTCGGCCTTCTGCGCCCCGTGCCGTGCCACCAGGCGGATCCTGGCTGATGTGGCCGACATGACTGAGGGCGTCACGCATATCGAAATCGATGCCGAGTCGCGGCTGGACCTGGTCCGGGACCTGGGCGTCCTGCGCACCCCGACAGTCTTCGTGCTGGGGCCGGGCGGCGAGATAGCCCGGCGGGCGAGCGGGCAGCCGCGAAGGCCGGACGTGATCGCGGCGCTCGGGACGGCTATCCTGAAACCTGATGATTCCTATACATCAGGTCGGGAAAGCGGATAGTGACAGTGGGCCCGGTCACGCATACCATCGGCTACATGCCCGGGTGGACTTGCCGTATCCGGCAGACCGATCGTGCGCGGCTGCCGCGTACCGCCCTGACCAGGCGGCGTGCAGTGGACTTCTGCCGCGTCTCGACCGCCATCTGTTGGCCTGCACCGCCTGTGTGAGCGCTGTCAGCCACGCTGCGCCCGGGCCTGCGCCGGACCGGGCACGCCCGCGCGGCCCGAAGATGCCTGGCAGCGGCAGCCGCCCGGCCGGCCGGCTCCCGCACTGAGCAGCTCCAGCCAGCAGCATCAGGCCATCAGGTCTGCGTCGGCAGAACCGGAGGGATACCACAGATGGAGATCGATCCGAGGGGACCGCGCTTCGGCGCGCTGATCACCATGGTCGTCTTCGCGGTCGTGCTGATCCTCAGCAGCGGCTGGCTGCTGGCCGTGCAGGCGCTGGTGTTCGCCTGCGGCACGCTCTTCGGGATGCGGTACTCGCCGTACGGACTGCTGTACAGGTGGCTGGTCCGGCCGCATCTGGGCCCGCCGCGGGAGCTAGAGCCCGCGGCACCGCCGCGTTTCGCCCAGGGACTCGGGCTGGTGATCAGCATCATCGGCGTTATCGGCTACGCGGCGCACCTGCAGCCGCTGGGCATGGCCGCGGCTGCTGCCGGGCTCGCGGCGGCCTTCCTGAACGGCATCTTCGGCTTGTGCCTGGGCTGTGAGATGTACCTGCTCATCCGACGTATCTGGCCGGCCCGGCAGCCGCTGGCCGCCGACGCCAATAAGTAAGCCAATAAGCAAGCAAGGAGGTTTCGTTATGAGCCGTTCCGACGTCCTCGTGGACGCCGACTGGGTGGAGGCCCACGGGGAGGACCCCGGCGTGGTGCTCGTCGAGGTGGACGAGGACACCAGCGCCTATGACACGGGCCATATCCAGGGTGCGGTCAAGATCGACTGGAAGAAGGACCTGCAGGACCCGGTACGCCGTGACTTCGTCGACAGGGCGGGCTTCGAGGCGCTGCTGTCGGAGCGCGGGATCAGCAACGACGACACGGTCATCCTGTACGGCGGTAACAACAACTGGTTCGCGGCGTACGCGTACTGGTACTTCAGGCTCTACGGTCACCAGGACGTCAAGCTGCTGGACGGCGGCCGCAAGCGCTGGGAGCTGGACTCGCGCAAGCTGGTCACCGAGGTGCCGCAGCGGCCCGGGACGAGCTACACCGCCCGCGAGCAGGACTCCTCGATCCGCGCGTTCCGGGACGAGGTCGTGGCGGCCATCGGCCAGCAGAACCTGGTCGACGTGCGCTCGCCGGACGAGTTCGCCGGCCGGCTGCTCGCGCCGGCGCACCTGCCGCAGGAGCAGGCGCAGCGCGGCGGGCACATCCCGACCGCGCGGAACATCCCCTGGTCCAAGGCGGCCGAGGAAGACGGCACGTTCAAGTCCGATGACGCGCTCCGCGCGCTGTACGGCGACGCGGGCGTGGACTTCGGCACCGACACGATCGCGTACTGCCGGATCGGCGAGCGGTCGGCGCACACCTGGTTCGTCCTGCACGAGCTGCTGGGCCAGCCGAACGTGAAGAACTACGACGGCTCGTGGACCGAGTACGGCTCCCTGGTCGGCGTCCCCATCGAGATCGGGGATGGCGCATGAGCGACGACGGCTGCGGCGCGCCGCGCGGCGGCGTGACGGTCTCCGAGGCGGGCAGCCAGGCCGTGGTGCAAGGGCGTGTTACCCAGAACGGCACGGCGGTGCCGGTCGGGTACGCGCGGCTGCTCAACTCCGATGGTGAATTCGTGGCCGAGGTCCCGCTCGGCGAGGATGGCGGCTTCCGGTTCTTCGCGGCGCCCGGTAACTGGACGCTGCGGGTGCTCGCGCCGGGCGATCTGCGCGCTGAGCGCGCCGTCGTGGCCTCCACCGGCAAGGTTGCCGAGATCGACGTAGCAGTCTGACGCCGGGCTGCCAGCTTTATCCGGACCTGGGCGGCTTTCCGCATATATGCGGAAAGCCGCCCGCGGTCGTTTCGCGGGTCCTTCCTGGCCAGGTCGCCGCCCAAACAGCATTTCCCTATTTGACCCCGTGCCTTCACCTTCAGATACACCTTCCGTTCATCTGCTCTTTACCTGGACCCCTTAGACAGGTGGCAGTGGTTGCAGAGCGAACCGCGCAGCGGTCCGAGCGCAGCAAGGGTGAGGCGAAAGAATGTCGATCGAGGCGGATCCCGCCGGTACCGGGGCAGGGGCGAAGTCCGTGGTAACGGCGACGAGCACGAACGGGACCAGCACGGCGGCACCGGGCTCGCCGGATGGCACGGTGGCGCTGAGCGCCGTGGACCTGACTCTGAGCTTCGGGACACGGGCCATCTTGTCGAATATCTCCGTTGATGTGCACCGCGGCGCGGTGACCGCGCTGATCGGCCCTACCGGCTCGGGCAAGACGACGCTGCTGCGCACGTTCAACCGGATGAATGACAAGGTGACGGGGTACCGGCACGACGGCGACGTACTGCTCGACGGGCGCAGCATCTTCGGCGCCCACGTCCAGCTGATGTCGCTGCGGCGCCGGGTGGGCATGCTGTTCCAGCGGCCGAACCCGTTCCCGATGTCGATCCTGGACAACGTCACCGCGGGCGCGCGGGCGCACAAGATGGCCAGCAAGTCCGGGCTGAAGGAGATCGCGGAGCACCGGCTCACCGAAGTCGGGCTGTGGCATGCGGTGAAGGACCGGCTGAAGGACTCGCCGTTCCGGCTCTCCGGCGGCCAGCAGCAGTTGCTCTGCCTGGCCCGCGCGCTGGCGATCAGCCCGGAGGTACTGCTCCTCGACGAGCCGACGTCATCCCTGGACCCGGTCGCGACCGAGTCCATCGAGAAGCTGGTCCGCACACTGATCCCGGACCTGACCGTCATCATCGTCACGCACAACCTGGCCCAGGCCAGCCGGATCGCGGACCGGACCATCTTCCTCAACGCCGGGCGGATGGTCGAGCACGGTGATACCCGGCAGCTATTCGATCACCCGGCCCAGGAAGAAACCGCTCGCTACGTCGGCGGCCACTTCGGCTGACCCAGACCACCCGCGCGGGAGACTCCTTGCCTGCGCGGGCGCAGGAACCGCGCGCAAGCGCGGCACTCAACTCATCGCGCGCGCCCGCGCGCGGACCGGATTCTGCGCGCTGAAACGCACAGGAAAAACAAAGGAGTATGTCCCGGTGGCCAAGAGAATTCGCCTGGTCTGCACGGCGGCCGCCATGGTTCCGCTAACTGTGCTCGCTGCGGCCTGTGGCAGCTCAAGTAGTTCCTCCTCGTCGTCTTCGCCGAAGGCGACGTCCTCGTCCGCCGCCTCGTCCGCCGCCGCGCTCACCGAGACCGGCAGCACGCTGATGTTCCCGCTGTTCGGCGCGTGGGCGACCGGGTACAAGTCGGTCGCGCCGAAGGTCACTATCACCACGGCGGGCACCGGCTCGGGAACCGGCATCGCGGATGCCGCCACGGGCACGGTGACGATAGGTGCCTCTGATGCCTACCTGTCCAGTGCCGACATGACCCAGTACCCGGGGCTGCTGAACATCCCGACGACCGTGGCGGCGGTCATGGTCAACTATAACGTCAGCGGGGTCAAGTCGCTGAAACTGAACGGCACCGTGCTCGCCGAGATCTACTCGGGGAAGATCACGACCTGGAACGACCCGGCCATCGCCGCCCTGAACCCCGGCGTGACGCTGCCGGCCGAGAAGATTATCGCGCTGCACCGCGCGGACAGCTCGGGCAGCACCTTCCTGTTCACCTCCTACATGAACTCCCAGGACCCCAGCCTGTGGCCAGCGACCAACGTCAACACCACGGTGAGCTGGCCGACCAAGGCCGACTCGCTGGCCGAGACTGGCAGCGGCGGGATGGTGACGGGCTGCGGAGCCAACAAGGGCTGCATCGCGTATATCGGGATCAGCTACCTGTCCAAGACCAGCGCGGCTGGCCTGGGCGAGGCATCGCTGGAGAACAAGGCAGACAAGTACACCCAGCCGACCTCGTCGACCATTGGCGCCGCGCTGGCCAGCTTCGCCCCCGCGACCCCGGCATCGGGGTCGCAGTCGCTGATCGACACCTCGGCGGCCGGCGGCTACCCGATCATCAACTATGAGTACGTGATCGTGAAGAAGTCCCAGCCGAGCGCGAATACCGCGACCGCGCTGAAGGCGTTCCTGGACTGGGCCGTCACGTCGGGCTCCAGCTCGACATACCTGGGGCCGGTCGGCTTCCAGCCGCTGCCGTCGAGCGTGGTGACAACGGCCAAGACCCTGATCAGCTCGATCAGCGGCTGAGTTCATGACCACCTCGGCACCGACTGCTCCGGACGGGGGGGCGGGCTCCCGGCCCGCCCGCCCGGCCGGCGGAGCGCTGCGCGCCTGGACGAGCGGCGGCGGCCTGATCCGCTGGCTTGGCCGGGTCGGCGCGGTAGTCCCGCTGCTCATGCTGGGATTCGTTTTCATCACGCTGGTCGTGCAGGCGATCCCTGCGCTTAAGTTCAACGGCTGGAGCTTCTTCACCAGCAGCATCTGGACCTTCGGCGCCGGCTACGGCGTGCCGGTCACCACCGACGGTCTCACTCATCTGCCAGGGGAGGCGTTCGGCGCGCTGCCGCAGATCGTCGGCACGCTGGCAACCTCCGCCATTGCCCTGATCATCGCGATCCCGGTGTCGGTCGGCGCGGCCCTGATGATCGTCGAGCGGCTGCCGCGGCAGATAGCCAGCATCATCGGCGGGTTTCTCGAGCTGCTGGCCGGGATCCCGAGCGTGATCATCGGCCTGTGGGGGGCGCTCACATTCGGGCCTTTCCTCGCGCACCACATCACCCCGTGGATCGCCAGCCACATGCCTGACGTGCCAGTGCTGAGATTCTTCCGCGGTGACACCGGCAATGGCCAGGGCCTGCTGACCTCCGGGCTGATTCTCGCGATCATGGTGATCCCGATCATCGCCGCCACGGCGCGGGACCTGATCCGCCAGGTGCCGATCCTGCCCCGCGAGGGTGCCATAGCGCTGGGCATGTCCGACTTTGAGTGCGCGCGGCGGGTGACCCTGCCGTGGGTCAACAGCGGCATCATCGGCGCCGCGGTTCTCGGTCTCGGCCGCGCGCTCGGCGAGACGATCGCCGTCGCCATGGTCTGCGGGGCCGCACTGGGGACCATACCCACCAACATCTACCAGACAATGATCACCATCGCCGCCGACATCGTGCTGCACCTCGACGACGCGATCACCAGCCAGCTGGGCGTCAAGACCTACTGCGAGCTCGGGCTGGTCCTCATGATCATCACGCTGCTGGCCAACGTCCTCGCCCGGCTGCTGGTCCGGCGGACCTCCGGAACCGCCCTTCCCGTCGGCAGGGGGCTTTAGCATGAGCGCCGGCAGCACTGGCAATACGGGCAGCACTGGCAATACCGGCAGCACTGGCAATACCGGCAGCACTGGCAATACCGGCAGCAACACGCCGTCCGCCGCGGCCAGGCCGCCGGGTTCGGCAACGGCTGGCCTTGGCGTGGGCGAGTGGCCGCGCGTGCCGGTCGGCCGGAAGATCGCCAATGGCGTGTTCTGGGTCCTGTGCGCTCTCTGCCTGCTCGTGATCGTCGTCCCGACGGTCTGGCTGGCGGGCGGCATCATCGCCCGTGCCGTGCCGAGCTTCCACTGGAGCGTGCTCACCACTGACACCACCGGAACGGGCGGCGGCCTGGAGAACGCCATCCTCGGCACCTTCGCGATCACGCTCGGCGTGCTGCTCATCGGCGGCACGATCAGCATCCTGACCGGCCTGTACCTGTCCGAGTTCGCCGTCGGCAGGCACCGCGGCATCCTGCGCGGCGCGTATGAGGTGCTAGCCGGGATACCGTCGATCGTGCTGGGCCTGGTCGGGTACCTCACCCTCGTGGTGGGCCTGCACTGGGGCTTCGGCCTGCTGCCCGCCGTGCTGGTCATGTCGGTGATCGTGGTCCCGTACATCGCCAAGGCAACGGAAACCTCGCTGGGCCAGGTGCCCAGCCCGTACCGCGATGGCGCGGAGGCGCTCGGCATCCCGCCATCCTGGACGCTGCGGAAAATCGTGCTGAAGTCAGCGCTGCCCGGCATCGTCACGGGCCTGCTGATCGCCATCGCGATCTCTGTCGGCGAGACCGCGCCGCTGCTGTACACAGCCGGGTGGAACGAGACGAATCCCTCTGCTCAGGTCACCCATAACGCGATCGGCTTCCTGACGTATCCCGTGTGGAGCTTCTTTGACAGCCCGGTGCACTCGCTGCAGATCCTCTCCTACGACGCGGCACTGCTCCTGTTCGTATTCGTTCTCCTGATCATCATCGCGGGACGGTTCATCATCGCCTGGTCCCGGCGTCACGCAGAGTGAGCGGCCATGGGGTCAGCAGGCCTCCCTCTCCCGCCCGGGTACCCGGAGCCCAGCTCCGGGGAGAGAAGCCGGTCGATGGCCGCCGGGCACGCTGACACCAGCGGGCTGACCCGGGCCAGGTCCGCGACCAGGCCCGCCGTCGGCGTACTGGCTGACCGGCTCGCGGCCGCCCTGGTGCACCACGAGCCGGGCTGGCGGCTGCCCCGGCACACCGCGCTGGCCCGCCGCTACAACGTCAGCGCCGCGGAGATTGACGCCGCGCTGGAGGAACTGGCCAGCAGGCACCTGATCCGCCGCCTCGCCGACGGCCAGGTGTACCGGGCCAGCCCGGCGGAGTACCTGATCCCGCTGGAGGGCGTCGCCGGCCTTGAGTCCTTTATCGACCCGATGGGCGGGGAGATCGCCTGCCAGAGCCGGCAGGTTTCCTGGCGCCGGGTGCCCGAGGACATCGGCTGGGCGCTCGAGGTAACCGGGCCCGAGCCGATCTGCGTGGTCAGGTTCCTGTGGACGGCGGGCGGCGAGCCGGCCGCACTCTCCACCACCTACCTGGCCGGCGAGCTAGGGGCACAGCTGAACGGGCAGACCGGATCCGGGCTTCCCGCGACGCTGAGCCTCCTTCCGCTGGCGGCGCCCGCAGAGTCGGGCGCCGACCGGGCCGACTTCGTGCCGGCCGGCCGGCCAAGCTCGCTGCATATCGAGATGCAGCAGCCGCCGCCCGCAGTGGCCCGCAGCCTGCGGCTGTCGGTGGGACAGCCCGCCGCGATCGTGACCGTGCGGTTCGACGATCCGGCAGGCGCCCGGCCAGTCGCGCTCACAGTGGCGGTGCTGCGTCCTGACCTGTTCCGCGTCGTCGTGCAGACGGGAGATCCGCCGCTGCCAGGCTGCGAGCAGCACCCTCCGTCCGGGGCCTGGGCGCACGCGATGGAGGACTGGGAGTCCTGATCGGCCCGGCCGCCGTGTCATCCGCCCTGGCCCCTGCCGCGACCCGGAGAATCACGGCTGCGCGCGGTGACGAGCTCAAGGGGGCCGGCGCCGCCCGCTCCGCGGCCTATGCCCGGTTTCCTGCGGTTGCCAGGAGTCGCGCGGGCGGAAGGCCGTCATTGACGGGCCGTTAGTCCCTGGCGCACCGCAGCCCGTCGCGATGGCCTGGACAGGTGAGGAATCGCATAGGGCTGATGCACCAGCTGCGCTGCATGCGCGCGGCCGTCAGCGTCGGGGACCTCCAGGGAAGGCAGCGCCAGTCATGAGCGGAACTGTATGGGTCGGCATCGTCACCCCGATCATCGCCCTGCTCTGCCTCGGGACGTGGCTCGGCATGGTCTACTGGGCCGATGCCCACCCGGCGCTCAGGGTCCATGGCGGGGCGCCCGAGCCCGAGGCCCGCGAGACAGCCTCCCTGACCACGTCGCAGCAGGCCGCCCTGACCGAGAGCGCCGGTGTGTCAGCCAGCGCGACGGCCGGCGCACATGACGACAGCGAGCTCGTGCCCTCGCCGTCAGCCGGGCGGGTCGTGTAGGCGCGACCGGCGCGGTCCCCGCCACGGGCGGACGTTCAGGGCGGGCGCGGAGCCGGGCGATGAGCCCAGTCGACGCTGCGCCAGCGCTTACCACAATCCCAGCAGCGAGCCCAGCACCCTGGCGGCCTGGCCGCCGCTGTGATCTTCCGCGATGCGCAGGGCGGCCGGCACGTCGAGATCACTGGCCAGCGCGGCGCGGACAGCTGTCACCGCGGCGCCGCCCGCGCCCGCCGCGGCGCGATCGGGCCGCCCGGCCGCCGCCTGCAGCCGCTCCAGCCGCGCCGCCGCGCCCTCCAGGGCGGCCGGGTGGTATTCCCAGTCCTGGTCCCACCGGCGGTCCAGGATCAGCAGCCGCAGGGCCGCAGCGGGGTAGTCCTCGAGCAGGTCACTGACCAGGACGAGATTGCCCGCCGACTTGGCCATCTTGGCCCCAGCGATGCTGACCACGCCGACCTGGAACCGGGCCCGGGCGAACGGGGTGACCCTGGTGAACGCCTCGGCGAGCGCGGACTGGTAGGCGTGATGCGGAAACCTCAGGTCACCGCCGCCAGCGTGGACGTCGACCGCGGGGCCGAACTCGTGCAGGGCCATCGCCGCGCACTCGGCATGCCAGCCGGGGCGGCCAGGGCCCCACGGGCTGTCCCAGGCCGGCTGGTCCCCGCGCGACGCCTGCCACACCGCGACGTCGAACGGGTCGTCCTTCCGCGAGTCGTCCGGGCGATCACCGTACTCGGCCGCGAGCCGCAGCGCCGCGTCGCGGCTCAGCGCCGCCCGCCGGGCGGCGCCTTCCCCGCGGAAGTAGACATGGCCATCTCGCAGGTAAGCCGCGTCGCGCGCCAGCAGGCCGACGGCCAGCGCGATCACCTGCCCGATGTAGGCGTGCGCCCGCGGCTGGAGGGCCGGCGGCCGGACGCCGAGCGCCGCCATGTCCCGGTCGAAATAGAACTGCTGGATCACCGCGAACCGGCTGTACGGCGAACCGTCCCGGCTCGCCGCGGCCAGCAGTACGTCGTCGACGTCGGTCACGTTGCGGCACACCAGCACCTCGGAGCCATCGGCATGCAGCACCCGGGCCAGCGTGTCGACCCAGACGAACGTGGCGGCGTGGCCGAGATGGGTCACGTCATAGGGCGTGATGCCGCACGCGTATACCCGTGCGCGCCGCGCCAGCGGAAGCGCGGTCCCGCCCAGCGTCGCGACCCGGGGCAGGTCAGCAGCGGCCAGCATCTGATTCATCGGCCCCCTCCCGGCCTTCGCCTCAAGGCCGAGGCGTCTGCCTTGCCCGAGGCTATACGGGCGGCGGCGGCTCGCGCCTCCGGCGGCCCCGCGCGCCGGCCGGGTCCGCGGATGATCGCCGGAGTTGCTGTCCCGTGCGGCGCGGCCAGCGCAGGTGCTCAGCTGGCTGGCGATCGCGGCGGGCAGGGTCCACGCGAGTACGGGCAGTCCCGCGGGCGCCGCTCGCAGGGCTGCCTGGCTGGCCGCATCGACCCGCGGCGGCTGACTGCCGCGTTCACCGTCCTGATCGTCGCCGTCGCCGGGTACACCCTGACGCGCAGCCTGCCCGGACTCCTCTGACCGGCACACCTATACCCTGCAGGGTATGATTGGCACGGGCGACGGGAGGGGGATGACGATGCAGATCGACGAGCAGGCGACGGGAGCTGTGCTCAACCGGCTGCGCCGGGCCCAGGGACAGCTAGCCGGGGTGATCGCGATGATCGAGACCGGACGTGACTGCGCGGAGGTGGTCACCCAGCTCGCCGCGGTGTCGCGCGCCCTGGACCGGGCCGGGTTCAAGATCGTAGCCAGCGGGATGCGGCAGTGCCTAGCCGCTGACGGCGACGCCCCGATGACCGAGGAGCAGATGGAGAAGATGTTCCTCACGCTCGCCTGACAGGCGGGCGCGGCACTTGAGTGGCGGTCGCCGGGCAGCCGGCGCTCCAGCCTGTGGCTGACGACGCAGCCGCGAGGATCAGGGCCGCACTCGACTCACTGCGCGAACCGGGCTGATCGGCGTCCGCCACCGCGAGCGGAATGCCGCGCCGGCCTGCCGCCCGGCCTCCGGCCGGGACCAAAGGCCCGAACAGAGATGACTATCGCACCTGCTCGATTTACCCCCTAGGGTATCCTGTAGAGGGAACATAGGCGGCCAGAGGAGCGCAGACATGGAGCAGGTACAGGTAGCTGAACGGCCCGTCGGCGCCGATGCTCACCAGATGGACGTGCGGTACCTATCGGGGGAGTCCTACGAGGTTTCGGTGCGCGGGCACCGGGTGCTGGTGGACCAGCCAGCCGAAGCCGGCGGCCTGGACACCGCGCCGACCCCCACCGAGCTGTTTGTCGCATCGCTGGCCACCTGCGTGGCTTTCTACGCGGGCCGGTACCTGACGCGTCATGGGTACGGCCGTGACGGGCTGGCTGTGTCGGCCGACTTCGATATGGCCAGTGATCGTCCGGCGCGGGTCAGCGGCGTCCGCCTCACCGTCCGGGCGCCGGCCGAGCTGCCGGCCGACCGCCGGCCGGCGCTGCACGCGGTGGTCTCGCATTGCACCGTGCATAACAGCCTGACCTCGCCGCCGTCTGTCGCCATCGAGCTGATCTGAGAAGTACCCCGACGGCGCACGATGGCGACAGGACGGGAAGCGCGCCGGTGACGACTTCCCTGGTCGGCACTGCGGCGCAGCCCGCCGCCGACATTTCCTGCGCCGCTGACGGCACGATGAAAAGTCCCGTCCGCCGCGGCCATGACCGCGGGCCGCAAGGGGGGCCGCCCTCGCAGTTGGCCGGGCGCCTGGACACATCAGGTACGGTCCTGGGAACCTTGACCCGGTATGCCTGCCTCCATGGCCGGCCTGACCGGACGCGCACCGCGGCGCTTCCGTTCCTTAGCCCCGGCCGCCTCCCGGCGCGGTGAGCTGGCCGCTGCGCTCGGCGTCGCCGTGCTGCTCGCGCATCTGCTGTTCGCCCAGCTCACGCTCGTGCTGGCCGTCGCGTTCCTGGCCGTCGGCCGGGTCAGCCGCTGGCACCGGTTGTGGCTGGCGGTCCCGGCTTTCGCCGGGCTGGCCTGGGTCCTCGCGATCGGGCCCGCCACGGCCGCGGCCGGGTTCACCGCGGGCCCCGGACGCGTCTGGGCGTACCTGGCCGGAGCCGGGCACCAGCCCGGCCGGGTACTGCACCTGCTGGCCGGCTACGGCGGCGCGGCGCAGTGGCTGCCACGCCAGCTTCCGTTCGCGCTGATGGCCGCGGCCGCCGAGGCGGCCATCCTGGGCTGGCTGAGCCAGCCTGGCGACTCGCGCCAGGGCGCCCCCGGCCACCGGGCCGGGCTCATCGTGGCCGTCCGCAGCCGTCTGAGCAGGGCAGCCATGGCCGATGGTTGCGCTGTTACCAGGGATGGCTGCGGCGTGGGCCTCGAGCTGGCCTCAGGCCGGCTCGCCGGGATCTGCTGGCCGGAGGCGGCGGGCGGAGTGCTCGCCGTGGCCGCCGACGAGGAACGCGCCACCGAGCTGGCCATGCCGGTCGCCGCCGCCGCGATCCGCCGCCGCAAGGCGGTACTGATCATTGACCTGTCCGAGGCTGCCGCCGTCACCGCCGCGGTCACCGCGGCCTGCGCGCTCGCGGATGCTCCGCTGACCGTGTTCTCCGCCGGCGCGGCCGCCCGTTACGAGCCGTTCCTGGACCGTCAGCTCGGCCAGGCAGCGCGGCTGCTGGCTGAGATGATCGACTGGGGCGGCGTCAGCGGGCAGCAGCGGCAGGCAGCACAGCGCTACCTGTCCGCCGCGCTGGCCGTCCTGGCCGCCGGAACGTCCGCCGGCGAGGACATTCTGGCTGGCCTCGGTGGCGTCCTGCAGCCGTCAGGCCTGCGCGCGAGAGCGTCCGCGCTGCCTGCCGGTGACCCGCGCCGGGTCGGGCTGGGCCAGCAGGCTGACACCGCCGCCGGCCTGCTGGAAGCCGACCCTGACCTGGCTGCTCTGCTCGCAGCCCAGCTCCCGGTGCTCAGCGCCTCGCCGCTCGGGCGCGGGCTGTGGCCGTCCGCGCGCGGCGCTGCGGCCGGCTCCGGAGGCACGGCCTCGCCGCAGCCAGGCCCGCCGGCCACGGCAGCAGCGGCTATCCGGCTCGGTCACGCAGTCCGGGACCGGCAGGTCGTCCTGTTCTCGCTCGACCACCCGCGCCAGGGCCGCGCCGCCGCGATGGTGGCACGGCTGGTGCTGGCGGATCTGACCGCCGTGCTGGGCCGCCTGCGCCACCGCGACCTGAGCGGTGACAGCCTGGTCTGGGTCAACGGCATCGAATGGGTCAGCCCGCGCGCCCTGGCCGGCCTGCTCGCTCCCGCGCCCGCCACCGGCACGGCCGTGCTGCTGAGCACCGCCCGGCCGGAGGCCGCCGCGGGCCTGGCTCCGGCCGCACGCGTCATCCTGGCCGCCGGCCCGGCCGGCGCTGATCTCGCCCGGCTGCTAGCCAGCCTGGCCGGCCCCGCAGGGCCGGGGCTGCTGGCCGGGGCGAGGCCGCCCGCCGGTCGTGGCACGCTGGCCGGTCCTGGCCCGGTAGCCGCGCCCGGCTCTCACCCGCTGGCCGTGGCGGGACCAGCAGCCGGGGGCAGCGGAGTATCCGGCGGAGCCAGGGCAGGCGAGGTCTTCACGCGGCCAGGCGAAGAACCGGGCCGGCCGCTGGCGGACCTGCTGATGCGGCAGCCGGACCGCGGATTCACCCTGATCGCGCGGGGCGACCGGGCGCGGGTGCTGCCAGGGTGCCTGACGATTCCGGCCGGGCCGGGCGGGCGGCCGTGACCAGCATCGGCGCCGCGGACCAGCTCCCGCGCCGCGACGACCAGTTCCGCGCCGACCGCATCTACCTCGGCTGGCAGTACGCGCTGCGGCAGCCCGATCCCGGCCCGATGCCCAGGGCCCCCGTGCCCGCCGTGCCCGATCAGGTCAGCGAGAGCTGGCTGGCGGCGCAGCACCGGGAGGAAGCCAGGCTGGCCAGACCGGCCACGCTGACACTAGCGACTGCCGTCATCGCGGCAGGCGGCGTCGCGGCGGGAGCCGCGGCGGGGGCGCTGAGCGCGGGAATCGTCGCGCTCGGCTGGGTCTGCTGCGCCGCCGCCGCAGGCTGGAGCGTGCGCGCGCGCTGGCGCGGCCGACGCGGCCTGCGTGACCTGGTGGTCGCCGAGGAGCAGCGGATAGCGAAGATCAACGCCGTGCAGCAGGGCCAGCTGGCCGCACAGCAGGAGGCGCATGCGCGTCAGCTGCGCGGCTGGCAGCAGGCCGCGGCGGCGTTCCGGCGGCAGCCGCGCTGGTATGCGGTATCGCTGCCCAGCGCACTGCACCGGATCGACATCGCCGGCGGGACCCTGGCCGGCTGGTCTGCCCTGCTGACCATGATCGCCGCTCCGCGGCTGGCCGCCGGCGGCGATGTCACGGTGCTGGACCTGACCGAGGGCGGCGTCGCCGCCGACCTGCTGGCGCTGGCCGGCAAGTCCGGTATCGATCCGCTCGTGTGGGTGCTGCCCGGCGACCTGCCGCGGCTGGACCTGGGCGCGGGCCTGGACATCCCCGCGCTGTCGGACGTGCTGGCCCTGACGGTCAGCGCCAGCGACGAGCCAGCTGCCCAGGCCGATCAGGCGCGCGATGCGGCCTTGCTCAGCCGCGTGCTGGAGGTGCTGGGCAGCAGCGCCAGGATCGCTCAGGTGACAGCGGCCCTGCGGGCGCTGGCCGAGATAGGCGACCCGCGGGCGGACATCCGTTCCGGGCTGCTGACGACCGGCCAGCTGGAACGGCTGCGGACGCTCTTCGGCCGCGGCGCGTCCGAGCGCGTCGTGATCGACCGGGCCTGGGCGATGGAAGCCCGGCTGCGGGCGCTCGACCCGCTGGGCTCGGCGCCGGGCGGCAGCGGTCCGAGCAGGCTGCGGGTGGCCTGGCTGGACCGGCGGTCGGCCGCGATCGGCAACAAGGTGCTCGGCACCTACATCGCGGTGGCGCTGACGCACATGCTGCGCGAGGCTGCACCGGGCCCGCCCTGGCAGCGCACCCTCTGCGTGCTGGGCGCGGAGCGCCTCCGCGGTGACGTGCTCGACCGGCTCTGCGATGCGGCGGAGATCTCCGGGACCGGGCTCGTCGTCGGCTACCGGTCGATCCCGGCTCCGGTCCGGGAGCGGCTGGGCCGGGGTCATGCCGCAGTCGCCTTCATGCGGCTGGGAAACGCCGAGGACGCCCGCGCGGCCGCCGAGCAGATCGGGACCGAGCACCGCCTCGTGCTCAGCCAGCTGACCGACACGATCGGGCTGGCCGTGACCGATACGGTCGGCGACTCGTACACCAGCACACTCGGCACCGCGGACTCGGCGGCCGCGTCGGTCTCGGCCACCGGCACGTCCGGCCGCAGCACTGGCCGCGGCCGGACCCGGCACGGAGTCTTGGCGCCGTTCGGCGACTTCACCGGCTCGTCCAGCCGCGACGCCAGCGAGTCGAGCGCCTGGTCCGATTCGCTCTCGCTGACCGAGGGAATCAGCTCCAGCACCGCCTGGGGCCTGAGCACGTCCCGCGCGACCGGCAGCAACGCCTCGCTCGGCCGGACGGCGCAGCGCTCCCGCGAATTCCTGGTCGAGCAGCACGAGCTGCAGCATCTGCCGACCAGCGCGGTGATCGTGACGTACTCGTCGGCGGCCGGCCGGCAGGTGGTGCTGGCGGACGCCAACCCGGGGATCATCGCTCTGCCCACCGCGACGCTGCTGACTCCGGATGAGGCAGCGGCGGCCGCGGCCGGCCAGCGTCCGGGCCCGGACGGTCCGGATGGCCCGGGCGCGCCGGCCGGGGAACCGCCGCCCTCGTGGCGGCCGGGTCAGCGGCCGCGGCGGTAACCGGTTGACGCCGCTATCCCGGTGCCCCGTCCTTGCGGGCCAGGTTACGAGCCCCAGCGTCCCGGCCCGGGCCTGGCAGGCCGGTCTGCCGCCGCGCCATCGCGGCCAGCCGGGCCGCGCTGGCTGCGGGTCAGGCTCCGGCGGCCGCCCGGGCGAGCCGGACAGCGCCGGCCACCGGCGGCTGGCGCAGGACGGTCACCGCGCTGCCGGGCAGCGTACGGGCCAGCTCGGACCGGACGGCGGCGCGCAGTGCCGGGTGCCTGATCAGGCCGCCCGCCAGGGCCACCGGCAGGGACCCGGCGGAGGGCAGCCGCTCCGCCACGGTCACCGCCAGCGCCGCCAGCGCCCGGGCGGCCGAGCTGACGAGCGGCCCGGCCGCCGGGTCGCGGCTGTCGAGCACCACCGGAGCGTAACTGGCCCAGTGCCGGGGCTGCGGCTGGTCAAAGAAGCGCTGCGCGAGGGCGTCAGCGTTCCCCGCCCCGGCCGCCGGCCGTCCGTCGCCCGCGCTGCCCGCGCTGCCGGCCGCCCGCTGGTGCCGGCTATTGCGCCGTGCCACACTCGGTGCTGTGCAGCGTCAGTTCCGGCAGGTGGACGTCTTCACCGAGACGCCCTACCGCGGCAACCCGGTCGCGGTCGTGCTCGACGCGGACGGCCTGACTGACGAGCAGATGCAGCGGTTCGCGCACTGGACCAACCTGTCGGAGACCACCTTCGTGCTGCCGCCCGACGAGGCGGGAGCCGATTACCGGGTCCGCATCTTCATGCCCGGCGGCGAGCTGCCCTTCGCCGGGCACCCGACGCTCGGGACCTGTCACGCGTGGCTGGAGGCGGGCGGTCAGCCGGCCCGGGCCGGGGTGGTCACGCAGCAGTGCGCAGCCGGCCTGATCGCCATCCGGCAGACGGAGGCCGGGCTGGCCTTCGCGGCCCCCCCGCTGCTGCGCGCCGGGCCGGTGGACGAGTCCCTGCTCCTGCGCATCGCGTCGGTGCTCGGCATCAGCCGGGGCGACGTCGTCGATGCCCAGTGGGCCGACAACGGGCCCGGCTGGGTTGCCGTCCTGCTGTCCAGCGCGGACGCGGTGCTGGCCCTGCAGCCGGGGCTGGTTGACCTGGACCTGGGGGTGGCCGGCCTGTATCCGCCGGGCTCGCCGCAGGCGCTGGAGGTGCGGGCCTTCTTCCCCAAGGACGGCGCGACGGCTGAGGATCCCGTGACCGGCAGCCTGAACGCGTCTCTGGCCCAGTGGCTGCTGGGCAGCGGGCAGCTCACGGCGCCGTACTCGGTCAGCCAGGGAACCGCACTCGGCCGCCGGGGCCGGGTTCACGTCAGCCAGGACCCGGACGGGGCGATCTGGGTCGGCGGCGGGACAGTGACCTGCGTGTACGGGCTGGCCGACCTCTAGCACCGGCCCGGCGGCGCGGCAGCCATCCGCCGGGACCGGGCGCCGGGACCAGGCGCCGGACGGCGTCCGCCGCTGCCGGGCCAGCCGCCGTCCCTTGCGTCACAATCGGGACCAACCAGGTAGCAGCGCCGTCGCTGGCCTGATATGCACGCAACATGAGCGGGACACCGGGCATCGGCGGGGGCGCGGCCGGGCCGTGGTACCGCGTCCAGGCGATCAGCGCCAGCTGCCTCGGCGGCACGGCCGACCGCGACTACGCCTCCGTGCTGCCCGCGGCGCTGAACGCCGCCGCCTGCCGGCGGCCCTTCATCGCCGGGTGGCTCTCGCGCGGCGCCGGAGCCCCGCTCGAACTGATCACCAACGCCGGGCCGCTGCCCGGACAGCCCGCCGCGCCAGAGGGCCCGGGCAGCCTGGGCGGGCCGGGCGGCCTGGGCGGCCCAGTGGACACGGACGACCGCACCGCACGCGGCGAGCACGCTGCGGCCCTGGCCGCTGCCGCCGGGCCCGCCGCCGCCCCGGCCGCCGCCGCCGGGCCGGCCGAGACGGCGGCCAGCGCGCAGCAGCGCCCGGCGGCGGGCCAGCCCGGTGACCAGCCCAGTGAGCTGCTGTTCCCGTGGGGAGCCCGCGGGGAGGTCATGACCGGCAGCCTGCTGGCCGACCTGGACCGCCTGGTCTGGGCACCGTGCCCGGGCCGGCAGGCTCCGGTGCAGCCTGCCGCGCCCGGCCCGGACAGCTCGGGCCGGGCAGACAGCGCCGGGCAGTACGGCGCGCTCGCACCCGGCCAGCAGGCTCCGGCGAGCGCGTTCGAGTCTGCCCTGCAGACGCTGCTGGACAGGCCGTTCGGCTGGCTGGTGGTGGCCGACCCGTCCGACCTGATCGATGCCGAGACGGCTGAGCTGCGCACGCAGCTGAACGTGATCGGCCGGTACGAGGAGGAGCACGCCAGATTCGACGCCGACCGGGCCCAGCGCCGCCTGGCCGAGTTGGATGCCTATCGCGAGGCCGGGCTGTGGAACGTGCGCGTGCTGGTCGGCGCCGCCACCGAGCAGGACCTCGCGCTCATCGCCCCCGTCCTGGTCGGGGCGGCCGACCTGCGCTCGCATCCGTACCGGTTGCGCAGCGCCGAGGGCGCGCGGGATTTCGCTGACGCGCTGGCTGCCAAGGCCGCCGACCCCGGGGACGGGTCCTGCGTGCCGTTCGCGGTGACCGCCGGAGCGCTGGCGGCGCTGACCGGGCTACCGCGCCGCGAGGTACCGGGCGTGCGGGTGCTGGAGCCCGGTTACTTCGACGTCACCAGCGAGGTCGGGGGGGAGTCGGCAATCGGCCTCGGCGCCATCCTGGACGGCCAGGACCGCCCGGTCGGCCAGTTCCGGGTGCCGCTCGCCACGCTGAACCGGCACGCGTTCGTGACCGGCGCGACCGGCGCCGGCAAGTCTCAGACGGTCCGGCACATGCTGGAGCAGCTGACCGCGGCCGGCATCAGCTGGCTGGCCGTCGAGCCGGTCAAGTCCGAGTACGCGGCCATGGCGGCTCGGCTGGCCGGCACCGCCCAGGTCACGGTCATCAACCCGGCGGACCCCGCGGCCGTGCCGCTGTCGGTGAGCCCGCTGGCGCCCGAGCCCGGATACCCCGTGCAGGCGCACATCGACATGGTCCGGGCGCTGTTCCTGGCCGCCTTCGAGGCCCGCGAGCCGTTCCCGCAGATCATCTCCCAGGCCCTGCAGCGCGCCTACGCCGAGTGCGGCTGGGATCCGGTCACCGGGGCCGGCCAGCCGGGCGCGGCGGCGCCCCCCTCGGTCCCCACCCTGGCCCGGCTGCAGGCGGCGGCCCTGCAGGTGATCGAGGACGTGGGCTACGGCCGGGAGCTGCAGGCTGACGTGCGCGGGTTCGTGGACGTCCGGCTGCGGTCGCTGCGCACGGGCTCAGCGGGCCGGTTCTTCGAGGGCGGCCACCCGGTCGGCATCGGCGAGCTGCTGGCCAGGAACGTCGTGCTGGCCATTGAGGACGTGGCCAACGACGAGGATAAGGCGTTCCTCATCGGCACCCTGATCATCAGGATCGTCGAGCACCTGCGGCTGCGGGCCAGGAGCGAGCCAGCCGACGGCCTGCGGCACGTCATCGTGATCGAGGAGGCTCACCGGCTGCTGCGGGCCAGCCGCGAGGGTGCGAGCGCGCACGCCGTCGAGCTGTTCGCGAGCATGCTCGCCGAGATCCGTGCGTACGGCGAGGGCCTGATCGTGGCCGAGCAGATCCCGGCCAAGCTCGTGGCCGACGTGGTCAAGAACACCGCGCTGAAGGTGCTGCACCGGCTCCCGGCCAGCGATGACCGGCAAGTGGTCGGGGCGGCCATGAACCTGGATCCCGAGCAGTCGCGGCAGGTCGTGTCGCTGCGGCCGGGAGTGGCCGCGGTCTTCGCCGACGGGATGGACCGGCCGCTGCGGATCCTGGTGCCGTTCGGCGGTGACCGGGAGCGAGCCGGGCCAGTGCCCCGGCTCGACCCGCCGGTCGCGGAACGCCGGTCAGCGGCCTGCGGCCCTGCCTGCACGGGCGGGCGTCCCTGCACCCTGCTCCAGCTGCGCGCGGCTGACTTGCTGGCCGATGCCCCGGAGGATGCCTGGCTGCGCGTCTGGACCGAGGCGCTGGTGCTGGCCCACCTGGTCAACCGGCCGCTGCCGCGGATCCCGGCCCAGCTGCGGCAGCGGTGGCTGGAGCTGGACGGACGGCTCCGCGACTGCCTGCTCGCGACTACCGTGGACCGGGCGCTGCACGGCCGCGCCCTGGCCGTGCGCGCTTACCTCGATCCGGGGCTTCTCGCCGCGGCCTGCGCCGGTGCCGGACGGCAGATGCTGGACAGCGGGAAAGGGGCCGGCGGCCTCGTCGGGCCGGGATGGGTCATCCCGCAGCTGCAGTGGCTGCATGAGATCGAGCGGGCCTGTCCGCTGGACGGGCCGCCGCCGGATCCGTTCGCGGTCGCCCCGCCGCTGGACTACGCACTGGCCGGGCTCTCCGACCGGCCCGACGTCCGGATCGGCCAGCGGGTCAGCGGGCTGCGCCGCCATCCGCTGTCGATGGAACTGGACCGTAACCGGCTGCCGGCCTGGACCGCGCTACTCGGCGAGGACGATCAGCGCGGCTTCATCGAGGACCTGTCCGCCGTGGCCATCGGGGTCAGCCATCGCGGCCAGCTGCGCAAGGCGGCGGGCGAGATGGGCATTACCGGCTGGCTCGAGGCCGTCCTTTCCTGGCCGCGCCGGTTCATCGTCGGCGCGGATTACCAGGTTGCGCGCGCCATGCCCGGCCAGCCGGGCCGCGTGGCCGGATAGCATCGGCTGCCATGGGCAAGCTTCCGCTGCGCGCGCGCATCGCCACGAGCGTCGGCGGGGCGGCCGGGCGGGCGTCCCGGCTGGCCGGCCGCGGCGACGGGTCAGTGATCGGCGGGGTCGTGGGGCTGCGGGTCGAGCCCAACCTGGTCGGCCTGCTGGCGGCCGGGCGCCAGGTCGTCCTGGTGACCGGGACGAATGGCAAGACCACGACCACGCGCCTGATCACCGCGGCGATCGGCGCGCTCGGCCAGGAAGTGGCCTCCAATGCATTCGGCGCCAATATGGAGGCCGGTCTCGCGTCCGCGCTCGGCCGGGCGCCCGACGCGCCCTACGCCGTGCTGGAAGTCGACGAGCGGTACCTCCCCGCAATCATGAAGACGACCAGTCCGCGGGTGGTTGCCCTGCTCAACCTCAGCCGGGATCAGATGGACCGCGCGGCGGAGATCTGGCTGGTCGCCCGTCGCTGGCGGGATGCCCTGGCCGCGGCGCCGTCCTGCCAGGTCATCGCCAACGCGGACGATCCGCTGATCGCCTGGGCGGCGGGGGCCGCCCGGCAGGTGACCTGGGTGGCAGCCGGCCAGCGCTGGCACGAGGACTCGTGGTGCTGCCCGGAGTGCGGATCGCACCTGCGCCGGGACGAGCTGGGCTGGCGCTGCGGCGAGTGCACGTTCGCCCGCCCGCAGACCCGCTGGGTGCTGGACGACGACACGGTCATTGACGCGCACGGGCGGGTCCGGGAACTGGCCCTGGCCCTGCCGGGCCGGGCGAACCGGTCAAACGCCGTGATGGCCATGGCCATCGGCGATTTCTTCGGCGCCGATGCCGACCAGACCCTGCCCAGGCTGCGCGAGGTCACTTCGGTGGCCGGCCGCTACACGCAGGTGCGCTGGCACGGGCGGCAGCTCAGGCTGCTGCTGGCGAAGAACCCGGCCGGGTGGCTCGAGGCATTCGACGTCCTCGCCCCCGCGCCTGGCCCGGTGCTGCTCGCGGTCAACGCCCAGGTGCCGGACGGCCGGGACACCTCCTGGCTGTGGGACGTGGACTACCGCGTGCTGCGCGGGCGGCTGGTGCTGGTGACCGGCGAGCGGCGGCTGGACCTGGCGGTGCGGCTCGAAGCCGACCGGGTGGACTTCGAGCTGACGGCGGAGCTGGCTGACGCGGTCCGCCGCGTCCCGGCCGGGGAGAAGCTGGACGTGATCGCGAACTACACGGCATTCCAGCACATCCGCGCGGCCGTAGGGCGGGCCGAATGAGGCCGGCTGAGGAGGTGGCCTGCCGGTGACTGAGCATCGGCCGCGGCACGCCGCGCCTGACCCCGCGAGCCGCCGGGCCCGGGGCGGGGGCGGCAGGCTGCGGATCGTCTGGGTCTATCCCGACCTGCTGAGCACCTACGGGGATCGCGGGAACATGCTCGTGCTGCAGCGGCGGGCCAGGCTGCGCGGCATCGCCGCCGAGGCGGTCGAGGTCAACGCCGACCAGCCAGTGCCCACGCAGGGGGACATTTACCTGCTGGGCGGCGGAGAGGACCTGCCGCAGATTCTCGCCGCGCGCCGGCTCGCCGCCGACGGCGGCCTGTCATTCGCCGCTGACCACGGTGCCGTGGTGTTCGCCGTCTGCGCCGGCTACCAGGTCATCGGCAGCCAGTTCGGCGGCGTGGAGGGCGAGCCGGTGACCGGCCTGGGCATCCTGGACATCAGCAGCGGCCGCGGTGAGCGGCGCGGCGTCGGCGAGATCGTGGCCGACGTCGACCCCGAGCTCGGCGTGCCCGTGCTCACCGGGTTCGAGAACCACCAGGGCGTGACCGCCATCGGGCCGCAGGCGCGCCCGCTGGCCCGGCTGAGGCTCGGGGTCGGGAACGGCGACGGCACCGAGGGCGCCTACGCGGGCAAGGTGCTGGGTACCTACCTGCACGGCCCCGCGCTGGCCCGCAATCCCGGCCTGGCCGACCTCCTACTGACCTGGGCCGCGGGCCCGCTCGACCCGCTCGATGACGCGGCCGAGAGCTGGGTCAGCCAGCTGCGGGAGGAACGGCTCGCCGCCACCGCGGTGCCCTGACAGGCCGCGGCATGCCGCGGGCGAGCATGCACCCGGCCGCGCGGCTCAGCCGCCGGGCTCCGGATCGTCAGTAGACCAGTGCCCTGGCCTCGTCGGCCAGCACCTCGGCGACGAAGGTGGCCGCGCCGGCCATGCGCACCCCGCTGATCAGGTCGTCCTCGCTGATCTGCCTGCGCGCCGCGCACTGGGTGCAGATGGTCACGGTCCCGGCGGCCATGATCGTGGCCAGCAGCTGGGTGAACGGCATGCCGTGCGGCAGGGCGATGTCATCGGTGCGGCCGGGCAGGGCGAACCAGGACGCCTCGCCAGTCAGCCAGAGCGAGACCCGGACATCGCTGGCCGCCGCGGTCGCCGCGACCGTGAGGGCCTGGTTACAGCGCTCCAGGTCGTCCTGGCCGGCCGTCACCTTGACCACGAGGGTGCGGGAGGTCATGCCCGCACCCTAGCGCCCGCAGGCCGGCCAGCCGCGCCAGACGTCAGATACAGCCCGCCAGACGTCAGATACAGCCCGCCAGCAGGCCGGTTTCGCCCGGCGTGGCGCGAGGCGGCCGGCCCCCTCGCTGCTTACGCTTGCCGGTCATGAGCTCGCTCCTCAGCGGCTGGATCCTGGTGGCGGTTTTCGGCGCGGTGGCGGTCTCCGGGGCGGTACTGGCCGTGCTGCTCGGCCGGGCGGCCGCGCGAGCGCGCCGCCCGCCGGGGAGCCAGGCGGCCAGGCGCTGAACCGTACCCTTGACCGCATGGATACCGAGCAGATGCCGCCGGACGAGCCGGATCGCGGCGCCGCGCCCAGCCAGAGCACGGACCCGTCGCCTGATCAGCCTGCGGGACAGGCGCTGCATGCCAGCCTGAGCCCGCTGCGTTTCCTGGTCGGCCGGTGGGAGGGAGCCGGAGTGGTCGGCTATCCCACCATCGAGAGCGCTCATTTCGGTCAGGAAGTCTCGTTCAGCCATAACGGCAAGCCATTCCTGAGCTATGCCAGCCGGACCTGGCTGCTGGACAGCGACGGCCGGATCGGCCGCCCGCTGGCCTCCGAAAGCGGCTTCTGGCGGCTGCAGGAGGACGGGACGCTGGAGGTCATGCTCGCGCACCCGACCGGGATCGTGGAGATCTACATCGGCGAGGTGACCGGCACGAAGATCGAGATGGCGACCGACGTGATCGTCCGCACGGCGACCGCCAAGGAGGTCACGGCCGGCCGGCGGCTCTACGGGCTGATCGGGACCGACCTGGGCTATGCGTACGACATGGCCGCGATGGGCCAGCCGCTGCAGGCGCACGTGTCAGCCCAGCTGAAGCGCACCGGCTGACAGCGGGCCGCGCTGACCTGACCTGATCGTGGAGGATTAGCCGCCACCGGTGGCGCAGATCCTCCGCGATCAGCGGATCGCTCCTCGAGCGGGCAAGAAGAAGCCCCCGGGCGCCTCCCGTGCTGCCCGCCGGGTGCGGGTAAGCACGGGGACCGGCTGGACAAGGCCGGTCAGCCCGGGGGTCCGGTGTCTGCCGTGTATTCGCCGGCCGCCGCCGTTTCAGCAACCGGGCCGCTGCCATGCAGGCAGCTGGGCTGCGGGCGGCCGGTGATGCGCAGCGCGGCGTGCCGCGGCGTGCGCTCCACGCAGGCGGCGGCTAGCGGACAGCCACCTCGCGAGTCCGACATCTATGCATACTGTTGGACCACCTCCTTTCCCGCGTTAGCCGCCACGCTATGTCAGGCCGGCGGCCCGAGGCAAGCACGTTTCCCGCGCGCACCGCTGCTGTTCGCCTCGCGTTCGCCGCCGGCGGCCAGCCGTCCGCAGGAGGGTCATCGCCGGCGCCCTGGCCACTAGACTCGGGTCATGTCGCAGGCGTGGGATGACACGCTGCGGGCCAGCGGTTACCGCGTCACCCCACAGCGCCAGCTGGTGCTGGAGGCTGTCACCCGGCTGGAGCACGCCACCCCGGAAGAGATCTTCGCCGAGGTGCGGAACACGGCACGCGGCGTGAATGTCTCCACCATCTACCGCACGCTCGAGCTGCTGGAGGACCTCGGCCTGGTGACCCACACGCACCTCGGCCATGGCGCGCCGAGCTATCACCCGGCTGCTGAGGCCCAGCATGTGCACCTGGTGTGCCGGCAGTGCGAGCAGGTCACGCAGGTGGACCCGGCTGCCGTGCGGCCGCTGGTGAGCGCGCTCGAGACCGATTACGGCTTCGAGACCGACGTCGGCCACCTGACGGTGTTCGGCCGGTGCGCGAGCTGCCGGGCGGCCGGCCGGCCGGCGCCGAGCGCATAGCCTGCCGAGCGCATAGCCTGAGGATTATGCAGAGCCCGCTTCTCGCCGAGCCAGGCGCCGTGCCAGCCGAAGGGCCGGACGCCGGGGTGGCGGCCCACTACGGAGATCCCTACGCCGAGCAGCGCGCGCTGGTCAGTGGCTGGGGGGTGGTGGACAGGTCGCATCGCGACGTGATCCGGATTACCGGCCCTGACCGGCTGTCCTGGCTGCACAGCCTGACCACCCAGCACCTTGAGCAGCTGCCGGCCGGCACCGCGGCCGAGGCGCTGATCCTGAGCCCGCAGGGGCACGTCGAGCATCACCTGACGCTGGCCGACGACGGCACCGCGACCTGGGCGCACGTGGAGCCGGGCACGGCAGCCGGGCTGCTGGCCTTCCTGGAGTCGATGCGCTTCATGCTGCGGGTCGAGCCCGCGGACGTCAGCGGCGACTACGCCGTGCTCACCGTCATGGGGCCCGGCGCCGACCCGAGGGCGGCGGGCGAGGCGGCAGTGAGCATGGCCGGTCCGTTCGGAACCGATGTTGTCGTGCCGCGCGGGCAGCTCATGTCTCAGGTGGCGGCGCTGCGGGCGGGCGGGGCCGCTCTGGCGGGCAGCTGGGCGCACGAGGCGCTGCGGATCGCGGCCGGCCGCCCCCGGTTCGGCCTGGATACCGATCACCGGACGATCCCGCATGAGGTGGGCTGGATCGAGACCGCCGTGCACCTGAGCAAGGGCTGCTACCGGGGCCAGGAGACGGTGGCCCGGGTGCACAACCTCGGCCACCCGCCCCGCCGCCTTGTGCTGCTGCACCTGGACGGGAGCGAGGACCGGCTGCCCGGCCGCGGCGACCCGGTCGAGCTGGAGGGAGCCGCGGTCGGCTTCGTCGGCTCGGCGGCGCGTCATTACGAGCTCGGGCCGATCGCGCTCGGGCTGGTGAAGCGGACGGTGCCGGTGGCGGCGCCGCTGCTGGCGGGCGGCATCCCGGCGGCGCAGGAGGTCATCGTCTCGCCCGATGCCGGGGCGAACGTGCAGGTCACCCTCAGAAGGCCGCGAGGCGGCCTGACCGGCCGCCGGGGCGGCTGAGCCGCCGGAGCGAGGACGCCGGCGTCCGGATAACCTGAGCCGGCAGGAAACAACGACGTTGCCTGGAGGGTCCCGCATTGCTGCGTCGAACGCTGCTGGCCGCCTCGGCCAGCACCCGGCTCCGTGAGCTCATCACCACCGCGCCGCTCACCCGTGACGTTGTCTCGCGCTTCGTGGCCGGCGACGGCCTGCAGGACGCGCTGCGGGTCACCGAGCGGCTGATCGCCGATGGCCTGCTCGTCAGCCTGGACTACCTGGGCGAGGACACGACCGATCCGCAGCAGGCGGCCGCGGTCACCGAGGAGTACGTCCGCCTGCTCGGCCGGCTCGGCGAGGCCGGGCTGGCCGCCGGCGGGCGGGCCGAGGTGTCGGTCAAGCCGACCGCGGTGGGCCTGGGGCTCGCCGATCACGGCGAGAAGACCGCGGTGGAGAACCTGGCCAGGATCGCCACCGCCGCCAGGAACGCCGGCACCACGGTCACGGTGGACATGGAAGATCACACCAGGATCGAGCAGACGCTGCGCATCGTCGCCGGCCTGCGGGCCGATTTCCCCGACCTTGGCTGCGTGGTCCAGGCGTACCTGCGGCGCAGCGCCGGCGACTGCGCGGCGCTGGCGGCCGCGGGATCGCGAGTGCGGCTGTGCAAGGGCGCCTACAGCGCGCCGGAGGACGTGGCCTTCGCGCGGAAGGCCGACGTGGACCGGTCGTATGCCCGGTGCATGCGGATCCTGCTGGAGGGGCCCGGTTACCCGATGCTGGCCACCCACGATCCGCGGCTGGTCGAGATAGCCAGCATGAAGGCCGGCATCGCCGGCCGCGACCCGGCCAGCTACGAGTTCCAGCTGCTGTACGGCATCAGGCCAGATGAGCAGCTGCGGCTGGCCGGCAGCGGCGCTCAGGTCAGGGTCTACGTGCCCTACGGCATCGACTGGTACGGCTACCTGGTCAGGCGGCTCGCGGAACGGCCGGCCAACCTGGCATTCTTCCTGCGCTCCCTCGGGTCGCGCGGCTAGGCAGCGGCGTGGCGGCGGCGTGGCGGCGGCTGCGCTGCGGCGGGGGCCGGCCGGCTCGGGATAGGCTCCGTGGCGTGATTGCCGTACTGGGCGCAGGGAAGATGGGGGAGGCGCTGATCTCGGGGCTGCTCCGGGCTGGTGCCTCGCCCGCGGAGGTGGTGGCCGCCGCCCGCCGCAGCGAGCGGGCCTGTCAGCTGCGGGACGCCTACGGGATCGAGGTGCTCGGCGCCGCCGAGGCCGCGCGCCGGGCGCAGACGCTCGTCATCACCGTGAAGCCGCAGGACATGGCGGCGCTGCTGGAGGAGATCGCGCCCGGCTTCCCGGCCGCGAAGCTGGTGATCTCGGTGGCGGCCGGCATCACCACGTCCTTCATCGAGCGCCGCCTGGCCGGGGAGGTGCCAGTCGTCCGGGTGATGTCCAACACCCCGGTGCTCGTGGATGAGGCGATGAGCGTCATCTCGGCGGGCACGCATGCGACCGAGGAGCACCTGCGCCGCGCCGAGGAGCTGCTCAGCCCGGTCGGCAAGGTGCTGCGGATACCCGAGTCGCAGCAGGACGCGGCGACGGCCCTGTCCGGCAGCGGCCCCGCCTACGTCTATTTCCTCGTGGAGGCCATGGTCGACGCCGGGATCCTGCTGGGAATGCCGCGAGCCAACGCGCTGGAAATGGTCAAGCAGGCCGTTTACGGCGCGGCCACCATGCTGCGCGAATCAGGCGAGCATCCGGTGATCCTGCGCGAGGCCGTCACCTCGCCGGGCGGGACGACGATCAACGCGATCAGGGAGCTGGAGCGGCACGGCGTCCGGGCGGCGTTCCTGGCTGCGATCGAGGCGGCCAGGGACCGGGGCCGCGAGCTGGGCAGCGGCTAGCCTGGCCGCCGCCGATTGCCAGTAACGGCAAAGTATCCGGCAGGCCACATTCCTCACCAGCAGGCGGGCAGCCGCTCCCGCGGCGTTACTGAATTGAGCACGCTCGCCGGGGTTGCCCTTTTCTGCACAGGACTTACGCTGGAGACGGGCGTGACTGGTGCGCTGATCTCGTTGACGTGTCAGCTCGGCCGGGAGAGGGCTATCAATGGCAGCAGAAGTTACTCCGCTTAGTGATGTGAGATTCCTGACCGTGGCCGAAGTGGCCACGATCATGCGCGTTTCCAAGATGACCGTCTACCGCCTGGTGCATTCTGGCGAGCTGGAGGCTATCCGGGTCGGCCGCTCGTTCCGGGTACCGGAGCAGGCAGTCAACCAGTACCTGCGGGACGCCTTTGTCGCGTCAGACTGACGGTCCCGAGCGGGCGCGGCCACGCCGCCGGCCGCCGGCAGCGGCCCGGGGCGAAGCGGTCGGCTGGCTGCGCCCGCAGCTTCCCGGCGGGTGAGCGCTGGGACCGCGGGGGTTTCCGGGGAACGGCAAGGCCGGCCGCGCTGCCGGACCAGGCGGCGGCGGAGGTACGCTGTGGCGTTGGCGTGTGCCTAGCCGCCCTGGTCCGGTGGGCGTGCGCGAGGCATGTTCGTCGGACAGTTAATCGAGCGAGGGTGGTTTCGTGGGCTCAGTCATCAAGAAGCGTCGCAAGCGGATGGCCAAGAAGAAGCACCGCAAGCTCCTGCGGAAGACACGCGTCCAGCGCAGGAACAAGAAGTAGCGCCCTGGCGCGTGCGGGCCGCGCCGACCCGCCCGCCGCGACGCGCGTCAGGATGGCGATGATTCCCGCTGCATCGATAACCGGACCTGCAGTCCCGCCTGCTGCGCCGGCGGCCGGCGGGGCCGCGGCGCCGTGAGCGGCGGCGAGCCGGGGCAGCCGCCCGGAGCGGACTGGCTGGCCCGTGCGGCCGGGTTCATCCAGCGCCGGCTGGACGGCGATTACCGGGTCGACGAGTTCGGGTTTGACCCTGAGTTCAATTCCGCCGTCGTGATGCCGCTGGCCCTGGCGTTGTACCGGCACTGGTTCCGGGTCAGGATGCGCGGCCTGCGGAACGTGCCCGATTCGGGTGCCGCGCTCGTTGTGGCCAACCATTCCGGCGTGCTGCCGCTGGATGCGCTGATGCTGCAGGCAGGCATTTATGCCGAGCATCAGGCCCGCCGGCACATCCGCCTGCTCGGGGCCGACCTGGTCTGGGCGGTGCCCGTGCTGGCCGACGTGGCCCGGCGCAGCGGGCATACCCGCGCGGCACCGGAGGAAGCGCACCGGCTGCTGCAGGCCGGCAAGCTGGTCGGGGTGTTCCCCGAAGGCTTCAAGGGGATCGGCAAGCCCTTCAGCGAGCGCTACCAGCTGCAGCGATTCGGCCGCGGCGGATTCGCCCACACCGCGCTGCGCGCGGGCGTCCCGATCGTCCCCTGCGCCATTGTCGGAGCCGAGGAGATCTATCCCATGATCCGGAATTCGGCCACGATGGCGCGCCTGCTCAGGCTGCCGTACTTCCCGGTGACGCCGTTGTTCCCGTGGCTGGGCCCGATCGGCGCCGTCCCGCTGCCGTCCAACTGGATCATCGAGTTCAGCGAGCCGGTGCCGACGGCCGGCTATACCGCGGCGCAGCGCGACGATCACGAGGTCATCGCCGCGCTCGCGGATCAGGTCCGGACCATCATCCAGGACAGGATCGACAAGCTCGTGGCAGAACGAGGCCCCGCATTCGGCTAGCGGGCCCGTTGCCGCAGCGCAGCCCAGCCGCGGGCAACCAGCCGCGGGCAGCACGGCGCAGGCAGCGCGGCCGCAGACAGCACGGCCGCAGACAGCACGGCCGAGGCGTGCGGGCCTGCTCCCCGGCCGGCCCGCTAGCTGGCCGGTGCTAGCTGGCCGGTGCTAGCTGGCCGCGCGGCGCCGGTGCAGTGCCACGCCCGCCGCCATTCCGCCGGCCAGCGCGCCGGCGCCCGCCGCCACCGGCAGGGCGATCATGGTGGCACGCCGCCCCGAGCGGAAGTCGTAGACGGGCCAGTCCCGGCGCCTGGCCTCGCCGCGCAGCTGGAAGTCGGGATTGACCACGCTCGGGTGGCCGACGAGCAGCAGCATCGGCAGGTCGTTGGCCGAGTCGCTGTAGGCGCTGCAGCGAGACAGGTCGAGGCCCTCACGGTCGGCCAGTGCCTGGATGGCCGCCGCCTTGGCATTCCCGTGCAGCAGGCCGCCGACCAGGCGGCCGGTATAGACGCCGTCGACGGTCTCCGCGACGGTACCGAGGGCGCCGGTCAGGCCGAGCCGCCGGGCCAGGATGTTCGCCAGCTCGACCGGTGTCGCCGTGACCAGCCAGACCCGCTGGCCCGCCTCCAGGTGCCGGCGCGTCAGCTCGCTGGTCCCGGCCCAGATGCGGTCGGCCATCGTCTCGTCGTAGATCTCCTCGCCCAGCCGGACGACATCCGAGACCCGCAGGCCGGCGACGAACGCGAGCGCCGCGTCTCTGGCCGCGTCGATGTGGCCGGAGTTCTCGGTTCCGCGCAGCCGGAACGCGAGCTGGCTCCAGCTGAGGCGCACCAGGTCGCGCGGCCCGAACATCTTGCGGGCGGCCAGGCCGCGGGCGAAATGATAGATGGACGCACCGCGCATCAGCGTGTTGTCGACATCGAAGAAGGCTCCGGCCAGCGGATCGGGAACCGCGGGCGTGCGCTCGACGTCGGCGGCCGCGGCGGCTGCCGCTCCGGCGACGGCGTCCCGGTTCCGCCGGATCCCGCCGGCCAGCCGGCGGGCTAGCGACGGGCTCTGGCCGGGCTCCTCAGGCGGTTCCGCCGGATCAGCCGCATGACTGGGCCCGCTGGTGCCGGGAAGCCCCTGATCCGCCGGGTTCACGGCGCGATGGCCAGCGGACGGGAGCCCTCCTCGCAGCCGCCTCATGGTTCTCAGCCTACCGGCGGCCCGCTCGCGGCACTGTGGTCGCATCACTGCCCGATGTCGGGCACCATAGTGCTGCGATGTCTACGTCCCTGCTCGTCTCGGCGGCCGGCGTCCTGGTGGCGGTGGCCGCTGCCGGCGTGCTCCTGGCCAGGGTGTCACGTGCCCCGCGCATCGACCTGATCGCCTGGTCGGTGGCGCTGCTCGGGCTGGTCGTGGCGCTGGGTGCGCAGACCCTCGGGCACCTGCACGGGTTCGGTCCGCCCACCTTCCGCGCGATGGAGATCGGCGCGCTGGAGATCGCGCCGCTGGCGCTGGTGCTGGGCATGTGCGAGATCGTCGGCAAGAGCCTGCCCGCCCGCTTCGCGGCCCGGCTGTTCATCCCGGCTCTGGCCATCACGCCGCTGGTGATCCTCTCCACCGATCCGCTCAGCAGCACCGCGTTCACCAAGGCCACCCCGGCCGTGACGGCGTATTACGAGCTGCCCGCGGTTTACGCCGTCAAGCTCGGCCTCGCCCCGCTGACGGCGCTGGTGGCGCTGGTCGCCATGGGGGTGGCCGGCTACCGGCTGCTGGCCGCCGGGCCGCCGTGGCGTGATGCGTTCCTGCCTGTCGTCGCGGCCGGGGTAGCGGCGCTCGCGCTGGCGCTGCCGGGCCTGGCGATTGATGCCGGCGCAGACCTGGGCGGCAGCTCGCCGTCGACCTCGCTGCTGCCGGTGCTCTGCCTGCTGGCGGCTGCGCTGACCGGATTCGCTGGGCTGCGGGCCGGCCGGCTGCGCCTGGATCTGCTCCGCGGGCAGGGACCCGGCCGGGCCAGGGATGAGCGGCGCGGCGACCAGTGGGACCGCGACGACCACTGGGACCGCAGTGGCCAGTGGGAACGGGACGACGAGCGGAGCCGCGACGATCGGTGGCCGCGCCCCGATCAGACCGGCGGCTACGAGCCGGTCAGCGATGCGGGCGGCCAGGGCGTTTACCGGGATGGCGGGCTGTACCGGCCCGGCCCGGCCTACGGCGAGGCGGACCCGGGCGGGGAGCGGGATAGGCCCGGCTACGACTGGCAGGACGAGGACGCGGCCGGCCGCACCACGGGGTACGGCGAGGCCGGCTATTACGGGAACGGCGAGCAGGCCGGCCCCGGCGATGGCTACCCGCCCGCAGGCGGCAAGGTCCCGGCCGGCTATGACACCGGCGACCTGAGCTATGCCCGGCAGGGTCAGCCTGGCTACGGGGCCGGGCCGTACGGTCCGGCTGGCTACGAGCCTGATGGCCTGGGTAACGATGCCCGTGGCGGCGAGGAGCCGGGGAGTGGCCAGCGGGCCGGAGCGAGCCGCCTGCCCGGGAGCGACCAGCCGGCCCGCTCGGAGCTCTACGGCCAGATCGCGATCTACACGCTGCTCGAGGACCGGGTGGCGGAGTTCGACCGGCTGAGCGAGCGCGTCGTCGAGCAGGTCCGGGCCGACGAGCCGGAGACGCTCGTCTATATCGTGCACGCCGTCCCCTCGGCGCCGATGCAGCGGATCCTGTACGAGGTGTACCGGGACCGGGCGGCCTACGAGGAGCACCGGCACCAGCCCTACGTGGCGAAGTTTGACATCGACCGGCGGCCGTATGTGCTCGCGACCAACGTGATCGAGCTCGGGCTGCAGCAGGCGAAGGTGTCGCCGTTCCCCTCGGTCGCCGAGCTTCTCGGCGAGCCCGCCTTCGACACCTCCGGCTTCGAGCGGCCGGATTACCTGCGCGACTACGGCAAGTCAGCCTCGGCCCGTGACGCCAGCCGCTCGCGGGACCGCAGGTGACCACGCGATCGCAGCCGCACCCGGTGCCCGGCCGGGCATGGTCCCGCCCGGCTGGCATCCGGTGAGCGGCGATCCGAAGCCAGGCCGAGGCGGCCCGCCGCACCGGATCACGCTGCTCTCCCGGCCCGGCTGCCACCTCTGCGACGACGCCCGCGTCGTCATTGCCCGGGTCGCTGGCGAACTGGGCGCCGCATGGGAGGAACGGGATATCACGCTGTCCGCCGCCGATCTCGCGCGGTACTCGGAGATGGTCCCGGTGACGCTCGTTGACGGCGTGCAGCATGACTTCTGGAGGGTCAGCGAGGATCGGCTCCGGGCCGCCCTGCGCGGCTAGCGGCAGCTCTCCGGGGCCGCGCGGCAGGTCAGGCCGGAATGCCGCGGCCTGCCCGCTGCGGCAGTCAAGGGCGGGTAAAGCCCCGGTCGGCGCCGGTCGACTGGAAGATGGCCGACTTTGTGCAAACGTTCACAAGGGCGTAGCGTAAATCCGAAAACATCAGGGGGCACACGCTGGTCCCGTGCGCCCGCCGCATCTGATCCCCCAGGAGTTGCCGGCGTATGCCTCGCCGTTCGATCTCAGCCAACGGCCACCACGGCATCCCGGAGGCGACCATCGCTCGTCTGCCGGTCTACTTGCGTGCCCTGTACGCGCTGGCAGACCGGGACATTGCCACCGTGTCGAGCGAGGAACTCGCGGCGGCCGCCGGGGTGAACTCGGCCAAGCTCCGCAAGGATCTGTCGCACCTCGGCTCGTATGGCACCCGCGGCGTCGGCTACGACGTGGACTATCTCGTTTACCAGGTATCCCGCGAGCTCGGGCTGACCCAGGACTGGCCGGTGGTGATCATCGGAGCCGGTAACCTCGGCCGGGCGCTGGCCAACTACGGCGGCTTCGCCTCCCGTGGCTTCCGGATCGCGGCGCTGCTGGACAGCGACCCGGCCATGGTCGGGACGGTGATCGCCCGGCATACCGTGCGCAGCGTGGCCGAGCTGGAGGATGTCGTGGCCAGCCATGGCGTGTCGATCGGCGTCATCGCGGCCCCGGCCGCCGCGGCGCAGGGAGTCTGCGACCGGCTCGTGGCCGCCGGCGTGACGAGCATCCTGAACTTCGCCCCGGTCGTGCTCAGCGTGCCTTCTGGGGTCGACGTGCGTAAGGTCGACCTGTCGATTGAGTTGCAGATCCTCGCGTTCCATGCGCAGCGGCGCGCCGTGGTCCGCATCGCGGATCAGGCGGAGCATCGCTGGCCGGCCCGGACGCGGTCCGGGCACGAGATGATGGCCGTCAGCGGCCTGGACCCGGGCGGACTGCTGACGCTGAACGGTGATAGCGGGATGGGGGCTCAGGCGGTAGGGACATGAGCGTTCTGGCAGTCGGTCTCAGCCATAAGAGCGCGCCAGTGGCGACGCTGGAGCGTGCCGTGCTGACCGGAGACGGCGTCGCCAAGCTGCTGCGCGACGCCTACCAGGGCGACGAGGTGGCCGGGGCGATCCTCGTCAGCACCTGCAACCGGGTCGAGGTGTACGCCGAGGTCGGTACCTTCCACGGCGGCGTGGCCGCGATCTGCGAGCTGCTGGTCCGGCACTCGGGCATGCCGCTAACCGAGCTCACGCCGCACCTGTACGTGCACTACGAGGATCGCGCGGTGCAGCACCTGCTGGCCGTGGCCTGCGGGCTCGACTCCATGGTGGTCGGCGAGAGCCAGATACTCGGCCAGGTCAGGGAATCGCTCAGGCTGGCCCGCGAGCAGGGCACCCTCAGCCGGGGACTGGCCGACCTCGGCCGGCTGGCCCTGCACGCGGGCAAGCGCGCGCATGCGGAGACCGGCATCGGCAGGGCCGGCGCGAGCCTGGTCAGCGTCGGGCTGACGGCAGCCGCAGAGCAGCTGGGCGCGGCGGCCGGGCCTGCCGGCCTGCTGGACGGGCGCTCGGTGCTGGTGGTGGGGGCCGGATCTATGAGCTCGCTGGCGGTATCGGCGGCCGCAGCGGCCGGCGCGGCCAGGATCGGCGTCGCGAACCGTACCCCGCAGCACGCCAGGCTGCTGGCCGACACCGTGAGCGGCACCTCAGCCGACCTGACCGCGCTGCCCGGCCTGATCGCGGATGCGGACCTGGTCATCTCCTGTACCGGCTCGGCCGGGCATGTCATCGGCGCCGGCATCGTGGGCAGCGCGCTGTCGCTGCGCGAGCCCGCGGGCCGGCCGCTCGTCTTCCTCGACCTGGCGCTGCCCAGGGACGTCGATGCGGCCGTTGCCCAGCTGCCCGGCGTGGCCGTGATCGACCTGGAGAGCATGTCCGAGCCAGGGCCGGATGGCGGCGCGCTGCGCCAGGACGCGGTCGTCTCCGCCGACGTGGCGGCCGTCCGCCGGATCGTCGCCGACGAGTTCGCTGCGCACGTGGCGGCTCACCGCGCTGCCCGGGTGGCGCCCACCGTCGTGGCCCTGCGGGCCAAGGCAGCGGGGGTGGTCGACGCGGAGCTGAGCCGGCTGGCCGCCCGCCTCGGCGGCCTGGAGCCCGGTGCGCTCGACGAGGTAGCCCGGTCCATGCGGCGGATCACCGACAAGCTGCTGCACGCGCCGACGGTCCGGGTCAAGGAACTAGCGGGCTCGCCAGGCGCGGAATCCTACGAGGATGCCCTGCGGGTGCTGTTCGACCTGGATCCCGAGGCGGTCCAGGCGGTCACCCGGGCCGACGCCGAGCTGGCCGGCTGGCCGGATCAGGAGGCAGCACCGTGACATCCAGCCTGGCCCGCCCGCTCCGGCTGGGCACCAGGAAGAGCCCGATGGCGCTGGCCCAGTCCGGCCAGGTCGGCCGGGCCGTAACCGCCCGGACCGGCCGCGAGGTCGAGCTTGTCGGCATGACCACGCTCGGCGACGTCAGCCGGGAGCAGCTGGCCCAGATGGGCGGCACAGGCGTCTTCGTGAGCGGGCTCCGGCGCGCCCTGCTGGCCGGCGAGATCGATTTCGCCGTGCACTCGCTGAAGGACCTGCCCGCCGGCCAGGCCGCGGGGATCGTGCTGGCCGCCGTGCCGCCCAGGGATGACCCCAGGGATGCCCTGGTCGCCAGGGACGGCGCCAAGCTCGCCGACCTGCCTGCCGGCGCCAGGATCGGGACCGGCTCGCCGCGCCGGGCCGCCCAGCTGCTCATGCTGCGACGGGACCTGCGCCCGGTTCCCATCCGCGGCAACGCGGGCACCCGGCTGGCCAAGATCGGCGCCGGCGAGGTGGATGCGGTGGTGCTGGCCTGCGCCGGGCTGATGCGGCTCGGGCGGCAGGAAGTGATCACTCAGGTCTTCGAGCCCGACGAGATGCTGCCCGCTCCGGGCCAGGGCGCGCTCGCGGTGGAATGCCGGGCTGACCGGGACGACATGGCGGCACTGCTCGCGTGCGTCGATGACCCGGCCAGCCGGGCCGCGACAGCCGCCGAACGCAGCCTGCTCGACGCGCTGCAGGCAGGCTGCTCAGCGCCGGTCGGCGCGTATGCTGCCGGCACGGATGTTCTTCGGCTGCACGGTGCCGTGGTAGCAGCCGACGGGGGTATGGCGCTCCGCGCCAGCGTCGACGGCCCCGTGGCCGAGGCCGAGCGCCTTGGCCGCGACCTGGCCGCTGAACTGCTGCGTCGCGGAGCGGGACGATATATGGCCGTGTCCGGTGGACACATCAGCAGCGGGGACGATGACAGGTGAACCCCACATCAGCGACGCAGAAGTCGGACAAGAAGGACGGCAAGGCCGGCGGCAAGGCCGCCAGCCGCCAGGCGAAGCCCGCGGCCGGGTGGGTGGCACTCGTCGGCGCGGGACCCGGTGATGAGGGCCTGCTCACGGTCAGGGCGGCGCAGCTGCTGGCCCAGGCGGACCTGGTCGTCGCCGCGCCCTCGATCAGCGAGCGGGTTGCGCACCTGATCCGGCCGGATGCGACCGTGGCCGATTCCGAGCCGTTCAGCCAGGACCCGCGGCTGCTCGTCAAGGCAGCCAGGGCCGGGCAGGCCGTCGTCCGGCTGTTCAGCGGTGACCCGTTCATGTTCTGCAACGCGGCGGCTGACGCGGCGGCTTGCGCGAAGGCCAGGGTGACGTTCGAGATCGTGCCCGGCGTGCCCGCGGCGACCGCGGTGCCCGTCTACGCGGGCATCCCGCTGACATCGGATGCGAACAGCGACGTCCGGATCATTCACGCAGCCGAGGTGAGCCGGATGTCGGCCGGGCCGGGCACGCTGGTGATCCTCGGCGCCGAGACCGGCCCCGCGGATCTCGGCAAGATGCTGGTGGCGGCCGGCTGGGCGGAGAGCACGCCGCTGGCGATCACCTGGAACGGGACGACGACCGACCAGTACACCGTCCAGTGCACGCTGGGCTCGGTGACCGCGGACCTCAAGGCGGCCGGGGTCAGCATGCTGACCGCGCACGGGCCCGCTGTCGCGGTGGTCGGCGACGGCGTGGCCGCCCAGCGAGCGCTGTCCTGGTTCGAGACCAAGCCGCTGTTCGGCTGGCGGGTGCTCGTGCCGCGGACGAAGGAGCAGGCCGAGGAGGTCTCTGACCTGCTGCGGGCACGCGGCGCCGTGCCCGAGCAGGTGCCGACGATCGCGGTCGAGCCGCCGCGGACGCCGCAGCAGATGGAGCGCGCGGTCAAGGGGCTGGTGACCGGGCGGTTCCAGTGGATCGCCTTCACCTCGGTCAACGCGGTCCGCGCCGTGCGGGAGAAGTTCGAGGAGTATGGCCTCGACGCCCGCGCGTTCGCCGGCGTCAAGGTCGCTGCCGTCGGCGAGCAGACGTCTGCCGCTCTGCGCGACTTCGGGATCATGCCGGACCTGGTGCCGGAAGGCGAGCAGTCAGCCGAGGGGCTGGCTGCTTCCTGGCCGGTGTACGACGACGTGCTCGACCCGATCAACCGGGTGCTGCTGCCGCGGGCCGACATCGCCACCGAGACGCTGGTGGCGAGGCTCACCGACCTGGGCTGGGAGGCCGAGGACGTCACCGCCTACCGGACCGTCCGGGCGGCCCCGCCGCCGGCGCCGATCCGGGAGGCGATCAAGGGCGGCGGATTCGATGCCGTGCTGTTCACGTCGTCGTCCACGGTCCGGAACCTGATCGGCATCGCCGGCAAGCCGCACGCGGTGACGACGATTGCCGCGATCGGCCCGCAGACCGCCAAGACTGCGGCTGAGTTCGGTCTCCGGGTCGATGTGGTGTCGCCCACGCCGTCGGTTTCCGCGCTGGTCGAGGCGCTGGCCGAGTTCGGCGCCGGGATCCGGGACGCGGCCATCGAGGCGGGCGAGCCGGTTCGCCGGCCGAGCGAGCGCCGTCGCGGCGCTCGCCGTCGCATCAGGTAGCCGGCGGCCTGGCCGGGTAGCCGGCCCGCCGCCGCGAGGAGCAGGAGCAGTGATGAGCCCGACATTTCCCGTGGCCCGGCCGCGCCGGCTGCGACGGACACCGGCGCTGCGCCGCCTGGTCGCGGCCACGAGCGTGCGGCCGGCCGATCTGGTGCTGCCGCTGTTCGTCAAGGAGGGCATCAGCGAGCCGCAGCCGGTGACCTCGATGCCGGGGGTTGTCCAGCACACCAGGGACAGCCTGCGCAAGGCGGCGGCCGAGGCGGTGGACGCCGGCGTCGGCGGCCTGATCCTGTTCGGCATTCCCGCGGTGAAGGACGGCCGCGGCTCGGCGGCCGACGACCCGGCCGGCGTCGTTCAGCAGGGGCTGCGGGACCTGGCCGCTGAGGTCGGTCACGATACGGTCCTGATGGCTGACCTGTGCCTGGACGAGTACACCGACCACGGCCACTGCGGCCTGCTGACCGCGGTCGGCGAGGTGGACAACGACGCCACGCTGGAGCGGTATGCCTCGATCGCCGTCGCGCAGGCAGCCGCGGGCGCGCACGTGGTGGCGCCCAGCGGCATGATGGACGGCCAGGTGGCCGCCATCAGGGCGGCCCTCGATGCCAGCGGCTTCACCGACGTGGCCATCTGCGCCTACTCAGCCAAGTACGCCTCGGCCTTCTACGGGCCGTTCCGCGACGCCGCGGAATGCGCCCCCCAGTTCGGCGACCGGGCCTCCTACCAGCAGGACCTGAGCAGCCCGGCCGAGGCGCTGCGGGAAGTGCAGCTGGACGTGGACGAGGGCGCGGACATCGTCATGGTGAAGCCGGCCCTTGCTTACCTGGACATCATCAGCCAGGTAGCGGCGTCCGTCCGGCTGCCGGTGGCGGCCTACCAGGTCAGCGGCGAGTACGCGATGGTCGAGGCGGCGGCGGCTCATGGCTGGCTGGACCGGGACCGGGTGATCATGGAGACGCTGACGGCGATCCGCCGGGCGGGTGCGAGCATCATCCTGACTTACTGGGCCGCCGAGGCCGCCCGCTGGCTCGGCTGAGGAGCCGGCGGGCCCGCGGCGGCCCGCAGCCCCGCGGGACAGGGTGACTGTCGCCGGGCGGCCGCCGGCACGTCCGCCGCGTGCCGCGGCGGCGCCGCGGCCGGGCCTGGCGGGCGCTCGGGTCAGCTGCGCGGCAGGTAAGCGATCAGCCTGAGCACGCGGGTGCCGGGCAGCGGGCGCAGCCGCCAGTGGCGTGCGTAACCGGGCACGGGCGCGCCGCGGGTCGCCAGCAGCGCGATCCGGCCAGCGTCCGCGCCGCGGCGTGCCCAGGAGGGGGCGCTGGGGGCGGACGCGCATCCGGCGTAGTAGGCGATCGGGATGTCCTGATCGCCCTTGATCAGGCAGGGCGGCCGGATGCCGGCCTGCCTGAGGTCGGTAACGATGCGGGTGTAGTCATCGTGAAAGGCGATGGTGCCGGCCACCTCATGGTCGAGCACGAGATGCTGGGCCAGCAGCTGGACGGCCAGGCCGACGACCACGAGGGCACGGGTGAGCGGCCGGGTGTCCGCGCTGACTCCGGCGATCAGCCAGGCCAGCGCGTCCGCCACCGGGATGGCAAGCAGGGCGTAGGCGGGCAGCAGGAATCGCGGCGCCGCGTAGTCGATCAGGAACAGGTACTGGAAGGCGATGCACAGGCCGCAGGCGGCCGCCAGCAGCGACGAGCCGAGACGGCCGGCCCGCCGGGCGGCCAGCACTCCGAGGATGGCCAGCACTGGCAGGGCCAGCCACCAGAGACTGAGCTCCGGGTACCGGAGGCCGACCGTGCACGGCCGGCAGAGGGTGGGGCCGTTGAGCGCTCGCAGCTCGTCCCAGATGCCCAGGTGAAACCCGAAGCCGCCCTGCTCGGCGCCGGCGTCGCGCAGCCGGGCGAGCGGGCTGCCGAACCGCAGGTAGGCCTCGGCGATCCACTCGGCTGAGCCGGCCGCCAGGCCGATTACCGTAGCGACCAGCAGCGGCCAGCGCCGCCAGGACGGGACCGCCAGCACGGCTACGACCAGCGCCCCGGACAGGAAGACCGCATCGCCCGGGCGGACCAGCGCGGCGGCGGCGACGCAGCCGGCCAGCCCCGCGCAGGCGCCGCCGCCTGCCGCCCTGACCGGCCCGGCGGCGGCGGCCGGCCTGGCCGGCCTGGGCCGTCCGGCCGGCGGCTGGTACTGCGGGCCGGGCGCCTGAATCGCGGCGCCCTGCCCTCCGGCAGCCTCGCTGCCCGAAGCGCGGATCCCGGTGGCGTCCTGGTCCTGGTCCGGCTCCGCGGCCGGCCGGGCGTGGCCGGCCGCGCGCAGGAAGAACCCGACTGCGGCGAGCGAGCTGAAGGCGACCCATTCATCGGGCATGGCCTGCGGCCCGTAATACTGCGCCACCCACAGGCCGCCGAAGCTGAGCCCGGCCAGCGCCAGGATCCAGCCGGGCCGCAGCCGGCGCCAGGCCAGCAGCGCGAGGAACAAGCCCAGGCCGGATGCCACGGAGAGATAGCCGCGCAGGGCGGTCTGCGACGAGGTCAGCAGCGTGACCGGGGCGACCAGCAGCGGGATGCCGCGAGCCCGGGCAGGGTCGAAGTAGGCGGCCGGCACGTGCGCGCTGACCTGGCTGACGTAGACGACCTCATCCCAGCTCAGGCCGAGCCGCCGGGACACGAACAGCAGCTGCGCCAGGGTAAACGCGGCCGCCACGGCCGCCAGCCACCAGACGCTGTCAGCAGCGGGGACCGACCGGGCGACTGAGCTCGCGCCCGAGCGCAGGCGGCGCGGCCTCGCCGGTGCTGACAACGGCATGAACATCAGGATGTCGCATCTGCCGCGGTGCCGCAGCAGGCGGCCGCACAAACACACCCGGCGGCTCGCGGCCGCCGCAGAATTCGGCCCGGATCACCGGCTCTGGCTGAGTGCCGCAGTCCGGCGACGATAGCCTGGCCATCTCCGATACGCATCGCGTCAGCTTCTCGGCGGGGCCGGTCATCGGCCATCGCTGGCGCGCGGCATGATCGGTATTAGCAGGCACGGGGGGCTTGGGCGGGAGTGAGCCAGTGGTCGAAGTTACGCTGCGTGCGCGGCGCCGCAGGGACGCCGGCCGGACGGCCGTCGCGGCGGTCCGCTACGCGGCGATGGGCTGGCCGGTCTGCGCCGGGGCCCGCCTCCCCGGCCGGGCGCAGGAGGCGGGCCGGGCTTGCTCCTGCGACCGGGTAGGCTGCCCGGCTCCCGGCGCGCACCCGATGTCACCGGCCTGGCAGATCCGGGCCAGTGCGAGCCCGGAGGCCGTCGGCGCGCTGTGGCAGGCGATGCCCGAAGCGAACGTCATCCTGGTCACCGGGCGGGTTTTCGACGTGCTGGACGTCCCGGCCCCGGTAGGCACGGCAGCGCTGGCCCAGATGGAGCGGTCGGGGGTCCGGCCCGGCCCGGTCGCCGTCAGCGCCGGGGACCGGGCCCTTTTCTTCGTCCTGACCAGAGGATCTCCGGCCAACGAGGACGAGTGGTGGTCCTGCCACCTGGACTGCGAGCCGGAACTGGTGGCCGACGTGGCCGGCCTGCGCTGGCACTGCCGGGATAGCTACGTGCTCGCGCCGCCGTCCCGGTACGGCGGCGGCATGGTCGCCCGGTGGATCCGCGATCCCGCCGATTACCCGCTGCCGGACGGGCTGCGCATGCTCGAGGTGCTGGCCGATTTTTGCGAGGAGATGTCCTGATGCCGCCGCAGACCGATCGCCCGGAATCCGCGCAGCTGTTCGCCAGGGCCGGGGCCGTGCTGCCGGGCGGGGTGAACTCGCCGGTGCGCGCCTTCGGCGCGGTCGGCGGCAGCCCGGTGTTCATGGCGTCGGGCACCGGCGCCTACCTCACGGACGTCGACGGGAACTCCTACGTTGACCTGGTGTGCTCCTGGGGGCCGATGATCCTCGGGCATGCCCACCCGGCAGTGGTCAGCGCGGTCCGGGCGGCTGCCAGCCGCGGCACGTCATTCGGCACCGCAACGGCCGGCGAGGTCGAGCTCGCTGAGCTGATCGTGTCCCGGACGCCGGTCGAGCAGGTACGGCTGGTGAGCTCGGGAACCGAGGCGACCATGTCGGCCCTGCGGCTGGCTCGTGGCTACACCGGCAGGCGGCTGGTCGTGAAGTTCGCGGGCTGCTACCACGGCCACGTGGACGCGCTGCTGGCCGCGGCGGGCTCGGGAGTGGCGACGTTCGGGCTGCCCGACTCGCCGGGCGTCACCGGCGCGGTCGCCGCCGACACCCTGGTCCTGCCGTACAACGACGCGGCGGCCGTCCGGCAGGCATTCGCCGAGTACGGCACCGACATCGCCGCCGTGATCACCGAGGCCTGCCCGGCCAACATGGGAGTCGTGCCGCCGGCGGCCGGCTTCAACGAGCTGCTGTCCGCGCTCTGCGGCGAGTACGGCTCGCTGCTGATCATGGATGAGGTGCTCACCGGCTTCCGGGTCACCCAGTCCGGCTGGTACGGCCGGGAAGGCATCGCGGGTGACCTGATGACCTTCGGCAAGGTCATGGGCGGCGGCCTCCCGGCCGCTGCATTCGGCGGCCGGGCGGAGATCATGCAGCGGCTTGCCCCCGCCGGGCCCGTCTACCAGGCGGGCACGCTGGCCGGCAATCCGCTCGCCACCGCGGCCGGCCTCGCCACGCTGCGGGAGTGCACCCGCGAGGTGTATGCGCGGGTGGACGAGGTCGCCGCCGCGGTCGCCAAGCTCACCGCTGACGCGCTCAGCGCGGAAGGCGTGCCGCACCGGCTGCAGCAGGCGGGCAGCCTGTTCTCGTTCTTCCTCGGCGTGGACGGGCCGGTGCGCGATTTCGGCGCGGCCCGCGCCCAGTCCGGCCCGGCCTACGCGGCCTTCTTCCACGCCATGCTCGACAGCGGGATCTACCTGCCGCCGTCGCCCTACGAGGCCTGGTTCCTGTCCGCGGCGCACGATGACGAGGCGATGGCCAGGATCGCGTCGGCGCTGCCCGCCGCGGCCCGGGCCGCGGCCGTGGCGCTGGGCTGACGGCCCCGAGCTGACGGCCCGGGGCCGCCGGATCCGCGAGGTTATCATCGACCGCCAGCGGTATATCGAGGTGTCCTGACCGGCAGTCGGCTGCCGGAACGCGACGGCTGCCGACCAGGATGAGCGCGACGGCGGCGGCGCTCACGTGCCGTAGGCTAATCGCGCTATGACCGCAGATTCCGCTGGTGCTGAGCAGACGATCGTGCACCTGGTCCGGCACGGCGAGGTGGACAACCCTCGCGGCGTCCTGTACGGCCGCCTGCCCGGCTACCACCTCTCCGAGGCCGGGCGGCTGATGGCGAAGGCCGCCGCGGATTTCCTGGCCGGCCGGGACGTGACCGTCCTGCGGTCATCGCCGCTCAACCGGGCGGTGGAGACCGCGGAGCCGCTGGCAGCCGAGTTCGGCCTGGAGACGGTCATCGACGACCGGCTGATCGAGCCCTGGAACCACTTCGAGGGCATGCGCTTCGGGGTGGGGGACGGGTCGCTGCGCCAGCCCCGGCACTGGATCCACCTCCGCAACCCGTTCCGGCCGTCCTGGGGCGAGCCTTATACCGCCGTGGTCGCCCGCATGCAGGCCGCAATCGCCGATGCGGTGCAAGCCGCCCGCGGGCGTGAGGCGGTCTGCGTGAGCCACCAGCTGCCGATCTGGGTGACGCGGCGGTCTGCGGAGCACCGCAGGCTCTGGCATCACCCGGCCTACCGGCAGTGCGCTCTCGGCAGTGTCACCAGCTTCAGCTACGTCGGTGACCGCCTGGTCAGCGTGAGCTACGCGGAGCCTTCCGGCGCGACCCGCGGCAGGGTGGCCGGGGCCTGAGCACGCCGGTAACGCCGGGCCGGCGTCGGGCCACCCGGCCGGATCGGGCACAATGGGGCGCGATACTACCGCCTGTAGGAGATCTCCCTGTGCCCCGCCTGCCGCGCCTCGCGCGTCCAGCGGCCATCGCGGCCCGGGCCGCCCCGGCGGCCCGGCTGCGCATCAGCCGCCGCGCAGCCGCCTGCGCGGTTGCGGTGGCTGCCCTCGCTGCCGCCGGCTGCGACGGCGGCGCGATCGCCCAGGATGTCCCGCAGAGCAGCGGCCAGAGCTTCGTAAGCGGCAGCTACAGCACGACCTTCTACCAGGCTGGCCACCGCCCGGCTGCGCCGGGCATCTCGGCCAGGACCCTGACCGGGCAGCGGGTGAGCCTGGCCAGTTACCGGGGGTCGGTGCTGGTGCTGAACTTCTGGGGATCGTGGTGCACGCCGTGCCAGGAAGAAGCGCCCGCCCTCGCCGCGCTCGCCACTCGCTACCAGTCCCGCGGCGTGCGCTTCCTCGGCGTGGACATCCGGGACGACCCGATCAGCGCTGAGGGGTTCATGCGCACCTACCAGATCACCTATCCGAGCCTGAATGACCCGGGCGACCAGATCGCGCTCGCGTTCCGCGATACGGTTCCCCCAGCCGGCATCCCGACCACGCTGGTGATCGACCGCAGCGGGCGGATCGCGGCCCGGATAGTCGGCGGGGTGACGTATTCCGGGCTGAGGACGCTCATCACCGAGGTATCCGCGGGGCGCTCATGACTCACCGTCAGGTGGTGATCGGATGACTGACCTGCGCGTCCAGGGGGCTGGCCGGCGCGGCAGCGGCGACCTGACCGAGCAGCCGGCGCAGGCTGACGGCCGCCGGCCGCCGAAGCCGGGTAGCCGGCTGGGGCCCGCCGGCTGGCTGCGCTGGGGCTGGCGGCAGCTCACCTCCATGCGGACCGCCCTGATCCTGCTGTTCCTGCTGGCTGTCGCGAGCATCCCGGGATCGGTGCTGCCGCAGGAGGGCATCGACCCGGCCGCGGTCACCCAGTACTACGCGTCCCACCCGGAACTGGCCCCGATCCTGAACCGGCTCTCGCTGTTCAGCGTCTTCGCCGCGCCCTGGTTCGCGGCGATCTACCTGCTGCTATTCCTGTCGCTGGCCGGCTGCGTGCTGCCGCGGACCTTCCGGCTGGTCGGCTCATCCCGGCAGCAGCCGCCGCGGGCGCCCGGCAATCTGGCCAGGCTGCCGATGGTGGCGCGGTACGAGACGGCCAGCGAGCCGGATGCGGCGCTGGCGGCGGCCGGGCGGATGCTGGCGGCCCGGCGGTTCCGGCTGCGCACCGGTAACGGCTGGGTGTCGGCGGAGAAGGGATACCTGCGCGAGGTCGGGAACCTGCTGTTCCATATCGCCCTGCTCGCGCTGCTCGGGTCGGTCGCTCTCGGCGGCATCTGGGGCTACAAGGCCAACCGCCTGCTGGTGGCAGGCCAGTCATTCGCCAACACGCCCACCGCGCTGGATGTCTTCCGGCCCGGCAGGCTGGTCACGCCATCGAACCTGCAGCCGTTCACGATCACCCTGAAGAGCTTCCGGGCCAGTTACGTGACCTCGGGCCCCGAGCGGAGCCAGCCGATCACCTTCGACGCATCGCTGCAGTACGCCGCGGCAGCCGGCGCCCCGGAGCGTAGTTACCTGCTGCGCGTTAACCATCCGCTGCGGGTCGACGGCGTCCGGGTCTACCTGATCGGCCATGGTTACGCGCCCATCTTCAAGATCACCAGCGCGACCGGGAAGGTCGAGTTCAACGATCCGGTGCCGTTCATCCCGGTCGAGCAGAGCGGCCTCACCTCCGAGGGCGTGATCAAGGTTCCGTTCGCGAGCCCGTCCCAGCTCGGCTTCGCCGGAGTCTTCCTGCCTTCCGCCGCGGACCTCGGCGGCCGGCTGGAGTCGGTGTTCCCCGCCCCGCTGAACCCGGAGGTCAGCCTCGTTTCCTACGCGGGCAACCTCGGCATGGGCAGCGGCCCGCCCCAGTCGGTCTACCAGCTCGTCACCAGCCAGATGCACAAGCTGCCGATTGCTCCCCGGCCGCTGGCCGTCGGGCAGTCGATGAAGCTGCCGGACGGCGCCGGCACCCTCACGTTCACCGGTTACCGCCAGTGGATCAGCCTCGCCATCACCTACGATCCCGGCCAGACGGCTGCGCTGATTTCCGGGATCCTGGCGCTGGCCGGGCTGATCCTGTCGTTCATGGTGCGGCGGCGGCGCATCTTCGTGCGCGCCTACCGGGGCCCGGATGGCGGCACCATCGTGGATGTCGGCGGCCTCGCCCGGTCGGATGCGGCAGGCGGCTTCGAGGGCGAGTTCGCCCATCTCGCTGAGCAGTTCCGGGCCGGTGACGGCGGTCGTCCGCTGGCGGCCGACCCCGGGCAAGCTGACATCGCGCCGGCTGACATCGCGCCGGCTGACATCGCGCCGGCTGACATCGCGCCGGCTGACACCGCGCCGGCTGACACCGCGCCGGCTGACACCGCGCCGCAGTCCCCGGTCGACAGCCAGGTGCCGGCGGACGCGGCGCCGGCCGCGCATCGCACGACTCAACCGATCAGTGGCCATCCCGATTCATCCCTCGGCAGCCCCGAGGGGGAGTGAGGTTCCGTGCACGTCAATACCGGACTGGCCGACGCCAGTAACGCGTTCCTGCTCGCGGCCGTCGTCCTGTATGCGCTCGCCATGCTCGGCTATGCCTGCGACTTCGCGTTCCGCAAGGAGCGGCTGGTCGCGGACGTTCCGGCTGAAGTGCCGCAGCTCGTCGGCGCCGGAGCGTCGGCAGGCAGCCGCGATGGCACCGGCGCGCCTGCCGTTCCGGCGCCTCCGGTCGCGCTGGATGGCCGGTTCGCCGCGCCGGGACTCTGGCCGTCCGGCTTCTGGCTGCGCACGGCATTCGGACTGACCTGCGCGGGACTGCTGTCGCAGATCATCGCGATCGCGGCCAGGGGGATCTCCGAGCACCGGGTGCCGTGGGGCAACATGTACGAGTTCCTGGCCGCCATCACGTGCATGGCGGTCCTCGTGCTCGTCGTCGCCTCGGTGCGGTTCCGTGCCTACTACATCGGGCTGTTCGTGCTGCTGCCGGTTGTCCTGGCGCTGGCCCTCGACGTCACCGTCATCTACACCCCTGCCGGGCAGCTCGTGCCGGCCCTGCAGTCGTACTGGATCGCCATTCACGTCACGGCGATGATCGTGGCCAGTGGGCTGTACATCGTGGGAGCGGTGGTCACGGTCATGTACCTGATCGCCGACCGGAACGAGCGGCGGCTGGCCGCCGGGCTTCCTTCCCAGTCGGCTGGCATCATGATGCACCTGCCGAGTCCGGCCATCCTGGACCGGCTGTCCTACCGCACCATCCTGTTCGCGTTCCCGGTCTGGACCTTCGGCATCATGGCCGGCGCGATCTGGGCCGACTCGGCCTGGGGCAGGTACTGGGGCTGGGACCCGAAGGAGACCTGGTCGTTCATCACCTGGGTGGTCTACGCGGGCTTCCTGCACGCCAGGGCCACCGCCGGCTGGCGCGGCCGGAAGGCGGCCTACATTCACCTGGTCGGCTTCGGCTGCCTGATGTTCAACCTGGTCGGCGTGAACCTGTGGATCACCGGCCTGCACTCCTACGCAGGCCTGTAAGCCGCCTGCCGGCCGTGCGGCAAAGCGCAAGTGAGCCGGCGGGCCAGCGCGGTGCAGGGCCAGCGCGGTGCAGGGCCAGCGCAGTGAAGCGGGAGGGCAGCCCGGCGGCGGGACGGTGCGCCGCGGAAGGGCCTGCCAGCGAGGCTGACCGGGGCTGCGGTTCCGGGAGGCTACTGCTCCTCGCGAGCCTCGCGGATCCTGCGCTCAAGCTCCAGCAGGAAGCCGGGGTCGTCGTCGGGCCCGCGCGGCGGTACCGAACGGGACTCAGTGTCGCTGCCTGGCCAGTCCGGCTGGCCGCCGTGGCTGAGTTCCATGGCCCGGCCTGCCGGGTGCCTGCGGAGCGCCTCGGCCGGGCCGATCGCCGGCGCGCCGGACGCGCCCAGCGGCATCCGCGAATGCTGCCGCGGCCGCCCCATCAGCAGCCATGCCGCCGCGCCGAGGACCCAGAAAGCCGCGATCACGAACAGCCAGGTGCGCCGTGACATGACGTGAAACTCCCAGTCCGGCGCAGTCGCTACGTCGATCATGCAGGGCACGACGAAGCCGACCGTGAAGAGGGCAAAAAGCACGCAAGCCAGCAACATGGCCGCAGCCTAGCTGGTCAGAGCGGATGCTTGTCGGTGAATTTACGACAGTCTCCTTCCCTCGCCCGTACCGACCGTAATTCGTCACATTCTGTTACCAGGGCTGACGGCGGTGCCAATCGGGCATAACCTGGCGACCTCACCCATCCTCACATAACCTGGCGACCTCACCCATCCTCAAGGGAGTCGACCACATGCGGCTTCGGTTATTCAGCCGGGTCCGGCGCGCAGCAATGCGGGCGCTGGGCAGAGACGGGCAGCGGCCTGCCCGCCAGGATCCGGCGCCGCGCCGGGCGCCGTCCGGCCAGGTCGGCAGCCACCGGCGGACAGCCATGCCGCCCGTGACCAAGCGTGATGACAGCAAGCCGGGTTTCCCGGTGGCCGGCGGCCAGCCGCCCGCTCCACCCGCGCAGCCCACCCGATCCGGCTCGTCCGGGCCGCCCGCCTCCGGCAGCGCAGCGACGCCCGGCGGCGCGACCGCAAATGGCAGCGCGCCCGCACCTGGCGGCGCGGCCACGTCTGACGAGGCGGCCACGTCCGGCACCGCGCCGGCTCTCGGCGGCGGGGCCCCGTCCGGCGGCGCGCCCGCTCCCGGCGGCGCGGCCCCGTCCGGCAGTGCGGCCCCGTCCGGCAGTGCGGCCCCGTCCGGCAGTGCGGCCAGGTCCGGCAGGACGGCCCGTGCGGGGGGCCAGCGGCGGGCGGCGGCCAGCCGCGGCGGCTCGGCTGGCCCGGCGGCAGCTCAGGCTGGGCACCGCCGCTGGGGCATCGCCAGGGCCGCTGTCCGGTCGGCGGCCGGAGGTGCTGACGTCCCGGCGCCTGTGCCGGTCGCGGCCAGGCGGGCAGCCCGCGCGGCGGCGGCCGCCAAGGCGCCCTGGTACGAGATTGCGCAGGCCAACCGGACGGTGGCCGGCTGGCGGCATTGCGGGCGGCTGGAGGACGTGCTGCAGCGGGACTGGCCTAGGGACGCCGTCCCGCCGCCGGAGGTCGTGACGGCGATCGACCGGCTGGCCGAGCTGCCCCGGCTGATCAAGGAGAAGCTGGCGGCGGGCCTGGATGCCATCTTCGTCGGCGCCGGCGGCGTTCCTGACCTGGACGAAATGGGCAGTCTTAGCGGAGTCATGCTGCCGTCGGGGCGAGCGACCTGGGACGCGTGCGCCGGCGCTTATGGTGAGCGGAAGATCATCGTGGGGTCGCGCCCGTCGCCGACGCCGGACGTCATGTGCCACGAGGTCGGGCACGCCCTCGACGATATCGATGGAAGCGGCGGCCTGTGGCAGTCAGACTCCGACGAGTTCCGTTCGCTGTACGAGCAGTGCCTGCAGCACCTGGCCAGCAGTTTCCACCGGCAGCAGGGGCCTATCGGCCGCCGGGAGTTCTTCGCTGACGCGTTCGCGGCCATCGCCTCCGGGCAGCGGCCTGCCCTCGTTGACATGCTGGGCGGCAACACCAGGGCCGCACTCAACGTGATGCTCTATTTCAATGTGCGCTACGGCATCTAGTGGGGTAATGGAGCTATGTATGTGATCCGGCTGCCCAACGGCAATCTGCTGGTCCCTGATTCGGCCATCAGTGCGGAAGGCCGCCTGATGAGCGACGCCTATGTCGAGGTCAGCCCGGCGGATGCCGAATACGAGCGGTTTGCCGCCGAGGCGCTGACCCAAGATGAGTACGACCGGCGGCGGCAGAGCTGGCGTGAGGGCGACGAACCGCTCCGGCGGCAGTTCCTGGAGTTCCTGGCCCGCGGCGGCTACGCCGATTCAGGCTGCGGGGATCCGCCGGACGGCGACGGCGGCGGGCGCGGCTGATCCCTGCGGCGGCTGCGCCTAGCTGGCCTTCTCGGCCGTCCGGTCCGGCTCGCCCAGTAGCGCGCGAACCTCCGACTCGCGGAACCGCCGGTGCCCGCCCGGCGTGCGGATGCTGCCGATGCGGCCCGATGCGGCCCAGCGGGTCACTGTCTTGGGATCAACCCGGAAGAGAGCAGCCACCTCGCCCGGCGTGAGCAGCCGTTCGCTGCTGTCGTCCATACGCTCGCCCCTCTGTGCTCATGGCCCTGTCCTAAGTGTCGCGACAAACGGCCTTTTTCTCCCCTAGATTCCGTAAAAACTGGTCTGAGAATTCTCGCGCGAGATGCGCGGGCTGGTGGGCTTGATGATGAACTCTCCCCGTTCCTGCCTGAACAGGCCGGTGAACACTCCCGGAGTCCGGGTCAGCGAGCGGCCGGCGAGCCGGCCGGGGCCGCGCGGGGGGCCAGCGGCCGGGCTCTCGCCCGGCTCAGCGCCCGGGCCGGCCAGTGTTCCCGGCCCGTCTCCTGCCCGGGCCGGCCTGATCTGCCGTCGCTGGCTGCCGCCGCCACGGACTGCCATAAGCTGGTGCCATGCGTGCCACGGTGTCGTACACGGTGCTGCGGCTGCTGCTCTTCGTCGTGGCGTTCTTCGCGATCCGCGCGGCCGGAGCCAGCGGCCTGCTGGCGCTCGCCCTCGCGGCGGTGGTCAGCGGCCTGATCAGCTTCGTCGTCCTGTCGCGCCAGCGGGATTCGATCTCGGCCTCGATCAGCGGGCGGCTCAGTAACTTCCGGCACCGGCTCGACGAGGGCACCCGGGCTGAGGATCAGGACTGAGCCGGGGCTGGCTGCGCGCCGCTGAGCCGCGGCCGGGCTACGCGCGGTCTGCGGCCAGCCAGCCACCTGAGGTCAGCATCCCGACGACAACGTCCACGGCCTCCTGCCGCGAGAGTACCGAGGTGTCGATCGTCAGCTCTGCGTCGGCTGGCTCCTCGTAGGGATCGGACACGCCGGTGAACTGGCTGATCAGCCCGGATCGCGCCTTGGCGTAGAGGCCCTTGCGGTCGCGCGCCTCGCAGACCTCGACCGGTGTGGCGACGTGAACGAGGAAGAAATCCCCGGCGTCGCTCACCATGTTCCGGACCTGAGCGCGGGCCGTGGCGAACGGGGCGATCGGCGCGCAGATGGCGATCCCCCCGTGCCGGGCCACCTCCGCGGCCACGAAGCCGATCCGGGCGATGTTCAGGTCTCGGTCGGCGCGCGAGAACGTCAGCCCGGCCGATAGCAGCTGCCGTACCTGGTCGCCGTCCAGCAGCGAGACGCGGCGGTCGCCGCGCTCGCTGAGCACGTCACGCAGGTCCCTGGCCAGGGTGGACTTCCCCGAGCCGGACAGGCCGGTCAGGAACAGCACGAAACCGCGCTCTGCCCTCGGCTGCCGGGCCCGGCGCAGCTCCCTGGCCACCGCGGGCGGAGTGAACCAGGAGGGGATCTCGGCTCCCGCGTCCAGCAGGTCACCGAGCTGGTCAGCGGACAGGTCGCCCCGCTCCGTGCCGGCCTCGATCAGCGACAGCGGGCGCCAGACCTCGGCCCGCGGGTCGTACGCCCAGTCGGCCGAGGGCAGCACCGGGATCGGCGCGCCGGGCAGCAGCTCGCCAGCCTGGCCGGCCCGCTGCCCGGCGGCTGCCGCGCCCGCTGCCTGGCCGTCAGCCATCATCTGGGTGGCGCCGTAGGCCGCGGCCACGTACGCGCGGGCGGCCAGCTCGCGGTCCTGGCCGGCCGGGTCATGCGGGCCGCCCCGGCTGCGCGGCGCGAGCGGCACCGGCACGATCAGCGTGCCGGACGGCAGGCTGCCCGCCGCCGCCAGCACCGCGCGGACCAGCGCCTCCGGCCTGCCGATGACCTCGACCGGCCCGGTGACGAGCGGCAGGACGAGCAGTCGCGCCTTGAGCTGGCCCGCCAGGTGCCGCAGCTGGCCGATCTGATGACTGTGCAGGGGGCTCCTGGTCGCGTAGGCCAGCACGGGCACATCGCCGAGCAGGTCCCTGGCCGTGGCCGGGCTGAGCATCAGCCGCCGGAACGGACCGTGCTCGGGCGCCCGGACGGCGCTGACCGGCCCGGACAGCCGGACCAGGCCAGCCTCGGCCGGGCCGCCGGGTGCGCCGGCCGGGATCTGCTCCTGCGCGGTGATCTCCAGGACGGCCAGCGGCGTGCCCTCGGGGTCGGCGAGCACCAGCTGCCGTGCCTCCGCTGCCGCGGCGCCCTCGGGCAGGTCGAGCGTCACGGGGATCGGGAACGGGGTGCCGTCGGTGAGGCAGCCGGACTCGGTCACGGCCACGGCGTCCGCAGTGGTCATGAAGCCGGTCAGCGGCGCGAATGCGCCGGACAGGATCAGCTCCAGGTCGCCCAGCTGCCGTTCCGTCAGCGTCCGGGACGCAAGCGCGCTGATATCGGCCGCCGACGAGGCAGCCCGGGGCTCAGTGATCACGACACCCTCCGTCCGGCACGGCGCCCGCTCCACGGCGCACCGGCACCTCGGCAGCGTCGGAGCTGCCGAGCATGCCCGAGGCTACACGTGAAGCACCGCGAGGTCATGCACGCAGCCACTGCGCCCCAGGGTCACGGCACCCGGCCGGCTCACAGCACCCGGGCGAAGCTGTCCTCCGGCTTGCGGATGACGAAGCGGAGCTCGTCGTGCGCCGAGTCGAGCCGGCCACCGGACGCCGCGGCGACGATCTTCCTGGCGGCCAGGATGGTCCGCGGCGGCGGCCCCCCGGCCGGGCCGCTGACAGCCTGCCGGTAGGCAATGACCAGCCCGTGCCGGGCGGCGAACGCCTGGATCCCCCGAGCCGACGCCAGCGGCTCGTAGATCGCCGGGTGCGGCCCTGGCTCGCCTGGCCAGGAGCGGCGCCAGATCGCGCCGCGCAGCGGGCCCGGCAGCCTCCGGTCAAGAAAGCCGGCCGCGCTGTCCCTGTCCCTGATCCGCAGCAGCAGCAGGCCGCCCGGCCGCAGGGCGAGCACTAACCGGCTGAGCACGATGTCGGTCTCGCTGACGCGATCCAGCAGCAGCGGGCAGTGCACGATGTCGACGCTGCGCGGCGTGAGCGGGATCGTGCGCAGCTCGCCCAGCGTGGCCGCCCCCGGCTCCGGCCAGGCCGCCACCGCGGCCCTGGTGACCGGGCTGTCGTCATCCAGCATGCTAACGGTGACGTCGTGGCCGCTCGCACGGATGGCGGCCGCGTCCAGCTCGGCGCCTGCGGTCGCGCAGCCGGCCTGCAGCACCGTGACCGGCCGGCCGGGCCGCTGCCGGGCATAGGCCAGGGCGAAGTGCGTGAAGGGGTCGCCGCCGGCCGGCGCCAGTCCGATCGGCGCTATCACCCCGGCCCGGTGCCGGCCATGCCGTCTCGGCAGTTCCTCGCCGCCGGGCAGAGCCAGCTCGGCCCTGCCGCGGCCGGCATCAGGACGCTCGTTTACCCGCTGATCACTTGCCACGACGCCATAGCGTAGCCGTCCGAATACCCGCAGTGACTAAAGAGACGCGCGCCGCGGCGGCGCGTTGCGGGCGCGGCCCGGCATGGCAGCGCGGCCGGCGACCGGGTGCCCCCCGGCGCCGGCGCAGAGGCCGTAAGCTAGGAATGTCCCGCCCCGGCAGCGGGGGCGCCCCGGCCGGCCTGTACGGCCGCCGGTGCCCCAGCCGCTGGCCGCGGGCAATTCGTGCTGCCCGCCGCCCTCCCGTCGCGGCGCTGCCTCACCCCGCTGCCAACCCGAAGGAAGCCATGAGTCTCTCCGGTCTCCTGGGGATCATCACCGCTGACCCCCAGCTTCGCGCCGCGCTTGAGCAGGCCGCGCATCCGGCGGCCGGCGGCGGTGACCTGATCGGCCCTGCCGCCCTGCGCCCGATGCTGGCCGCCGCGCTGACTGGCTACGCGGCAGCCGGCCCGCAGACCACCGCCCAGCCGGGGCCGGCCGGCCGCTTCGTGCTCGCGGTGACGGCGACCGCCAGGGAGGCTGAGGACCTGGCGGCCGCGCTCGGCTCGCTGCTCCCGCCGTCGGCCGTCGGGTACTTCCCGGCCTGGGAGACGCTCCCGCACGAGCGGCTGTCGCCGCGCTCGGACACCTCGGGCCAGCGGCTGGCCGTGCTCCGGCGGCTGGCCAGCCCGGATCCCGCCGACCCGCGATCCGGGCCGTTGCTCGTCGTCACCACCCCGGTGCGGAGCCTGCTGCAGCCGATGGTCGGGGGCCTGGGCGACCTGGTGCCGGTCTCGCTGGCGCCAGGGCAGGCCGCCGACCTGGAGGAGACGGTCACCCGGCTGGTCGACATCGGCTACGCCCGGGTCGAGATGGTGGGCAAGCGCGGCGAGATTGCCGTCCGCGGCGGCATCCTGGACGTCTTCCCGCCGACTGAAGAGCATCCGCTGCGGATCGAGTTCTGGGGCAACGAGATCGAGGAGGTCCGCTACTTCAAGGTCGCGGACCAGCGCAGTCTCGAGACGGCGGCGGATGGCCTGTGGGCGCCGCCCTGCCGCGAGCTGCTGCTGACCCCTTCGGTCCGGGCCAGGGCCAGGGAGCTGGCCCGCGAGTGGCCCGGCCTGGGCGACGTGCTGGCCAGGCTGGCCGACGGCATCACCGTGGAGGGCATGGAGGCGCTGGCGCCCGCGCTCACCGACCGGATGGAGCTGCTGCTGGACTACGTGCCGCCGGGCGGCCTCGTGCTGGCCTGCGACCCGGAGCGGATCCGGGCCCGCGCGGCCGACCTGGTCAGCACGAGCCAGGAGTTCCTGGAGGCATCCTGGCTGAACGCCGCAGCCGGCGGCCAGGTCCCGGTCGACCTGGGCGGCGCCGCGTTCCGGGCCATCACCGAGGTCCGGTCCCTGGCGGCGGACCTGAGCATCCCGTGGTGGACGGCCACCCCGTTCGCGGCCTCCGGGAATCCCGAAACGGATCCGTCCCCCCTCCCGCTCCCGTCGCCCGGCGATCCGGCGGGCGAGCCTGCGGGCGAGACCGGCGGCCGGCCATCGTTTCGAATCGACGCGGTGCCGGCCGGTACCTACCGGGGCGATACCTCGCGGGTGCTGGCCGACGTCACCGACTGGCTATCCGGCCGGTGGCGCGTCGTCCTGGTGACCGAAGGGCACGGGCCGGCCCAGCGGCTGGCTGAGCTGCTGCGCGGTGAGGGGCTCGGCGCCCGGACCGGGGATCTCGATCAGCCGGGCGCGACGCCCGAGCCCGGCATCGCGCAGGTGACGACCGGCATGCTGGACGGCGGTTTCGTCTGGCCCTCGATCCAGCTGGCGGTGCTGTCCGAGGCGGACATGGCCGGTCACCGGCCCGGCAGCCGGGAGACCAGGCGGATGCCCAGCCGCCGCCGCGGCGGCATCGACCCGCTGCGGCTGGCGCCGGGCGACTACATCGTGCACGAGCAGCACGGCGTCGGCCGGTACCTGGAGATGACCAGCCGGACGGTGCAGGGCGCCACCAGGGACTACCTGGTCATCGAGTACGCGCCGAGCCGGCGCGGCCACCCCGCCGACCGGCTCTACCTGCCGACTGACCAGCTCGACGAGGTGACCAGGTATACCGGCGGCGAGGCGCCCGCGCTGCACCGGCTCGGCGGCGCCGACTGGGCCAAGGCCAAGGGGCGCGCGCGCAAGGCGGTCAGGGACATCGCGGCCGGGCTGATCCGGCTGTACCAGGCGCGGATGGCCTCGCCCGGGCACGCGTTCGGGCCGGACACGCCGTGGCAGCGCGAGCTGGAGGACGCCTTCCCCTACGTGGAGACGCCCGATCAGCTGGCCGCGGTGGACGAGGTCAAGGCGGATATGCAGAAGGCGGTCCCGATGGACCGGCTGATCTGCGGCGACGTCGGCTACGGCAAGACCGAGATCGCCGTCCGGGCCGCCTTCAAGGCCGTCCAGGACGGCAGGCAGGTGGCCGTGCTGGTGCCGACCACCCTGCTGGCCGCGCAGCACTTCGGCACGTTCAGCGAGCGGTACGCGCCGTTCCCGGTCACCGTCCGCTCGCTGTCGCGGTTCCAGAGCGCCGCCGAGGTCGCGGACACGCTGTCCGGGCTGGCCGACGGCAAGGTCGACGTGGTGATCGGAACGCACCGGCTGCTCTCGCCGGAGACCCGCTTCGCCCAGCTGGGGCTGCTGATCGTGGACGAGGAGCAGCGGTTCGGGGTGGAGCACAAGGAGTACCTCAAGCAGCTGCGGACCGAGGTCGACGTGCTGTCCATGTCGGCCACCCCGATCCCGCGCACGCTGGAGATGGGCATCTCCGGGATCAGGGAGATGTCCACCATCCTGACCCCGCCGGAAGAGCGGCACCCGGTGCTCACCTCGGTGGGCCCGTACGACGAACGGCAGATCGCCGCGGCCATCCGGCGCGAGCTGCTGCGCGACGGCCAGGTCTTCTTCGTGCACAACCGGGTCTCCTCGATCGGCAAGGTCGCCGCCCGGCTGGCCGAGCTGGTGCCCGAGGCCAGGGTGGGCGTCGGGCACGGGCAGATGAACGAGCACGCGCTCGAGGACGTCATGAGCAAGTTCGTGGACAAGCAGTTCGACGTCCTGGTCTCCACCACGATCGTCGAGTCCGGCCTGGACATCCCGAACGCCAACACGCTGGTCGTGGACCGGGCCGACATGTACGGCCTGCCCGACCTGCATCAGCTGCGCGGCCGGGTCGGCCGCGGCCGGGAGCGCGGCTACGCCTACTTCCTGTACCCGCCGGAGAAGCCGCTGACCGAGACGGCGCACGAGCGGCTGGCCACGATCCAGCAGCACACCGACGTCGGGGCCGGCCTGCATATCGCGCTGAAGGACCTGGAGATCCGCGGCGCGGGGAACCTGCTGGGCGGCGAGCAGTCCGGTCATATCGCCGCCGTCGGCTTCGACCTGTACGTCAAGATGATCGGCGAGGCGGTGCGCGAGCTGCGCGGCGACGGCCCCGCCGAGCGGCCCGAGGTGCGGGTGGAGCTGCCGGTCGACGCGCACATCCCGCACGAGTACGTGTCGGGGGAGCGGCTCCGGCTGGAGGCCTACACCCGGATCGCGGCGATCGACTCGGCGGCCGGCATCAACGCCGTCCGGGACGAGCTCACGGACCGGTTCGGGGCGCCCCCGCCGCAGCTGGAGAACCTGCTGGCGGTGGCCAGGCTGCGGGCACGGGCCCGGCTGGCCGGGCTGAGCGACATCACCGTGGTGGGGAGCAATGTCCGGTTCTCCCCGGTCGAGCTGCCGGAATCCCGCCAGGTCCGGGTGCAGCGGCTGTACCCGCGGACGGTGCTGAAGCAGGCCACGGCCACCATGCTGGTGCCGATGCCGAGGGCTGTGCCCGGCACCAGCGCCGGATCGGGCAGCACCAGGTCCGGCACCGGCCAGACGGTATCGCTGGGCGCGCCGCCGCTGCGTGACAGGGAGCTGCTGGCCTGGTGCGAGCAGCTGATCGACGAGGTGCTCACCGGCGCGAAGCCGGCCGGGCCGGACCTGGCTGGCTGAGCTCGCACTAGGCTGCACTAGGCTGCATCCGGCCGGGCAGCAGGCCCAGCCCGGGCCCCGGCGTCCGCCAGCCAGGCCATGCCGGGCGCTCAGCGTGAGGAGGAACATCGTCGTGCGCCGCACCTCGATGAAATGGGCAGCGGTCGTGCTCGCTGCCGGCGCCGCGGTCTCCGCGTGCGGGACCGTCCAGATGGGCGCGGCGGCGCTCACGGTCAGCCAGCGGATCTCGTCGGCCACCCTGAGCAACGAGGTGGCGAATCTCACCGCGGCTTATCAGGCCGACCAGCACAAGGGCGTCAAGCCGCAGCGTCCCACCTCGCAGGAGCCGCAGCAGGTGCTCACCTGGCTGCTCCTGTTCCAGGTCTACGACAAGATCGCGCAGCAGCACCGCATCTCGGTGACGCCCGCCCAGGTGCAGGACCAGCTGAACGGGCTGGGCGCGCAGGCTAAGCAGAGCGGCCTCACGACCGCGCAGTACGCGTCGGCCGCCGGGGC